>Ga0256407_10012915_pt1 | contig 11255 bp, 5 predicted proteins | sample RumenRJG_04DNA_FD_193489 | JGI IMG/M metagenome (GOLD analysis project Ga0256407, IMG submission 193489) | Bovine rumen microbial communities from Lethbridge, Alberta, Canada - RJG_04 | ecosystem: Host-associated > Mammals > Digestive system > Stomach > Rumen | place: Canada: Alberta | collected... | reverse complement strand
AATCCCCAATCTTTTTTCAACAATTGAAAAAAATCATAATTTATTTAAAAACCAAAAAAATTAAAAAAGATTATTAAAAAAAATTAAAAAATAAAAAAAATACAAAAATGGAAGGATTTGAAATCTTAAAAAAACTTGGTGACGGTGCTTATAGTGTAGTATACAAAGTTCGTAGAAAAGCCGACGGTAACATATACGCTTTAAAAAAAGTAAAACTCCAAAATTTAAATGAAAAAGAAAAAGAAAACGCCTTAAACGAAGTTCGTATATTAGCAAGTATAAAAAGTACATTTGTAATATCATACAAAGAAGCCTTTATTGAAGATTCAGATTCATCTCTTTGTTTAGTAATGGAATATGCAGACAATGGTGATTTATATCAAAAAATAGTATTATTTAAAAAAAATAAATGTTTAATGGATGAAATAGATATATGGAGAATATTTATTCAAATGACAAAAGGATTAAAAGCTTTACATGATTTAAAAATATTACATAGAGATTTAAAAAGTGCAAATATATTTTTAGAAAGTAATGGTGCTGCTAAAATTGGTGATTTAAATGTATCTAAAGTTGCAAAAAAAGGATTAGGTTATACACAAACTGGAACTCCTTATTATGCTAGTCCTGAAGTTTGGAAAGATCAACCTTATGATAATAAAAGTGATATTTGGAGTTTAGGTTGTGTTACTTATGAAATGATTACTTTACATCCTCCATTTAGAGCACAAAATATGGAAGGTTTATATAAGAAAGTTATTAAGGGACAGTATGAAAAAATCCATGGGGATTATTCAAGTGATTTAAATGAGTTGATTAAATTGTTATTGAAAGTTAATCCTTCTGATAGACCTAATTGTAGTCAAATTTTAAAACATCCTATTGTTAAAAAGAGAATTGATTTTTTTTCAGCTACTGCTGGATTAGATAATGAAGATTTGGATAATATTGATGAAGCACAGTTACTTAAAACTATTAGAATTCCTAATAATATTTTATTTTTAAGTAATAATTTACCAGATTCTAATTATAATGATAATAAAAATAATAAGAAAAAAAATACTTTTCCTAATAAAAATTTACCAAATATTAAAAAGGAAACTAATAGAAGTTTGGAAAATGAAATTAAAATTCATAATGTTACTGATGAAAATATTAAAATTAATTTATCACAACCTTCAACTAAAAAAGAAGAAATTAGTCATAGTAAAGGTAAACCAAATAAGGAAAATTTAAATATAAATAATTATAAAATAAAGAATGTGATACATCAAGATTTACCTAATTTAGAAGAATTAAATCCAATTAATTCACAAAGAAAAAATGAAAATCAAAAAAATAAAAATAGAAATAAAGATAGGGAGTATCAAAGATATATAGATGGTTTAGGTTTATCAGAAATTTATAAAATTTATGCTCCAAATTTAGATAATAATTATGCAAAGAAGAATAAAAAACAATATGGAGGTTATGTGCATGGAATATATAATCAAAAAAAACCTATTAGTATACATAATAATAATTATCCTAGAATTATTCCTAATAAAAGGTTAAATCCTATAAAAAAAAGGGAAGTAAATGGTGTATAAAATTAATAATATTATTTTATTTTTTTATTTTTTTTATTTTTAAAATTTTTGTCATATTTAATTGCTCTTTTATTTTTAATTTGGTTTAAATATATATTTAAATTATATTTAAATTAAATTTAAAAAAATTAAAATATTTTTATTTAATTAAAAATGCATAAATGATAAAATAAAAACTAAAAATGACTATTTAAACAAAAATGAAATAATTAAAATGAAATTTGAAAAAAAATTTTAAAGGAATAAAATATAAAATACAAATATAATAAAAAAATGATATAGATTTTATAAAACAAAATAATATTTAAAACAATTTTCTTTGAAAATTATTTTGAAAATAAATATATAAACAAAAAATTATTTTATTTTTTTAAAATTCAAATGGAAAAATGTTCAATATGTGAAGAAACATTAAACAAAGAAAAAAAAGTAAAATGTTCAATATGTTCAACATTCTGTTGTACAATTTCATGTCTTTTAGATCATTATTCAATTCATGAATATTTTAATCAAGAAAACAATTCTGAAAATTTATTATTAAATTTAAAAAGAAGACAAACATCAAATTTAACTGAAAAATATTCATTTTTAACACCAGGAAATTTTATAGAAAGTAATAAATTTGATGATAATTATAAAATGGAAAATATAGAAATAATAAATAAAGGATTATTTTCATTAGAATTAGGAAAAGGTAGTTTTGGTAGAATTTATTTAGGAAAAAATAAAATAAATAATGAACTTTGTGCAATAAAAACAATAAATAAAAGACAAATATATAGAATTTATGGGAATTACAATATTATTTATAATGAAATATCTATTCATTCAAGATGTATTCATCAAAATATAATTAGATTATATAATGTATATGAAGATGAAGATTATTTTAAATTAATATTAGAATATGCATCAAATGGTAGTTTATATGATAAAATAAAAAAAGAAAAAAAATTAGATGAAAAAACCTCATATTCTTATTTTATTCAAATTTTAAATGCAGTATGTTTTCTTCATTTAAATAATATAATTCATAGAGATATTAAACCAGAGAATATTTTAATAGATAAAAATGGAAATTTAAAATTATGTGATTTTGGTTGGAGTAAAGAAATTGATTTAGAAAAAAGAAGTACTATTTGTGGTACAATTGAATATATGGCACCTGAAATTGTTAAAAGTGAAAATTATGATTTTGGAGTTGATATTTGGAGTTTAGGTATTTTTTTATATGAAATGGTAATTGGACATTCACCTTTTTATTCAAAAGATATTAAAGATATTAAAATTAAAATTAAAGAACATAATATTAAATTTGATGAGAATATAAGTTTTAATTGTATGGATTTAATTAAAAAATTACTTAAAGGAAATTCTGAAAAGAGATTTAAATTAAAAGATATTTGTAATCATCCTTTTATTGTTGAAAATATGGATAATTTTGATTTTGGGATTATTGAAACTGAAAATATGGAAAAGGAAAATCATAAAATTAATATTTGCAAAAGAAAAAGAAGTTTTTCTTTAAAAAGTTTATTTACTGAAAATAAAATTGAGATTATGAAAGAGAATTTAAATAATGAAATTGAAAAAGCTAAAATTCAAGTTGAAAGATTGGATTTTAAACAACAAAATTTTGAATTTTTTGAAAATATTAAAAATTTAAATCGTAAGAAAAAAAAAGGAAAATGTAAATGTATTCCTATAAATAAAAGTAGAACTGATATTAATACTAATGCTGAAAAAATGAAAATTTGGATTAAGATGATAAAATAATTTTTCACAAAGAGATTTTTACAAATAATCTATTAATGGAGTTATAAATGCTTTTATGTATTTATTATATATATTTTTATTATTAATTTTTGAGATTTTTAATATATTATTTAATGAAATGAATAATAAAATATATAAATTTATTTTATTTATTATATTTTTTTATTTTTAGGAATTGAAATTAGAAAATTACTTTTATAAAAGTGATTAAGAAAAAAATATAATCTATAAACAATAAAAATATTTCACTATTAATAATTGTAATTTTTATAATTATTTTCATTTTTTTATTTATAACAAATAAAAAAATATGAAAGAGAAAGATGAATATATGAATTTAAATCAGAATGATAATTTTAAAAAAATGAATATGAATATATTTCAAAAAGAAAATGATTATTATATGAAACAAAATTTATCATTTAATGATATAGAAGAAAAAAATTGTAAAAAAAGTCATTTCATAAGAAATATAAGTTTAATAAAAACATTAAATTTATGCATAATAGTTTTCAATTTAATTCATCTTATATTTTTTAAATTAAAATTTTCATTTTCTATTATTAGAATAATACTAATAACTTTATCATATTTTACAATTTTATTAATAGATAATCTTTCAAAAGTAATAACAAATATATTTTCAATTAGAATGTTAGTTTTTGTAATTGATGCAGCAGATTTATTTCTTTTCTGTATTGAAAATGAATATGAAAAAAAAAATCATTTTCTTTCAATGAGAATTTTCAACAATGCATATTTAATGACATTAATACATAATTATTGTTTTTGTTTAAATTTAAGTGAATCAATAAAATTATATTTTCTAATTACAATAGAATTATTATCATTTTATGATCATAGTGAAAATTGGTTTATAATTCGATTTTTCAAAAATTTATTTTCTCTAAAAATAATTACAATAACTTATTTAATTTTCATATCAATATCAATTCAATATAATATGGAAAAACCAGTTAGACGTTTATGGGCTTTATTTGATAGTTATAAAAAAAGTTATTTTTGTGTTAAAATGATATATGATAAATATCAATTTGGGGTAATGATAGTAAAAAAAGATTTATCTATTATATATTATAAAAATCCAGAAGCTGAAAAATTTCATTCAAAAATAAGAGGATGTTTTCCTGATAAATGTAAATGTACTTTTAAAGATATTTTTAATTTAAATGAAAATTCAATTGAAAAGCAATTTATTCAAGAAATTAATAATTCAATAATTAAAAAAGCTACATTTATTTTCCCAATTAAAATAAATAATCAATTTGATCAAAATGAAAATCAAAATGAGAAAAGTCAAAAATATATAGAATTATATATTTTTAATTGTGAATGGACAAATAAAGAAGAATGTTATTATATTCAAATACATGAAATTCCTTTTGTTTCAAATGGTGGTTTAGTTACTTTAGAAAATTTAAATAAAATAGAAAAAGAAATGACATCTTTTGTTTGGAATTTAAATGAAATTTGTTCATTTGCTCCTTTAAAACCAGATAATAATAAAAAAAAAATTAATAAAAATCTTAATTTTATTAAAAATAGTATTGAAAAATCACCAATAAAAAGTCCTGAGAATTGGAGTAAAAGATATTATAATGCTAGAAGTATAAAAACTCCTGTTAATAATTCTGTTTTTCTTAAAAATTTAAATTTTAATATTTCTCCTTCTCCAAATAAATCTCCTAATTTTATTGGTTTACTTGAAGAATTAAAATTGAAAAATTTAATAAAGGAAAAAACAAAATTCGATTATACTTTTCTTTTTTATAATAGATTTGGAGGTAATTATATTTATGATTTAATACTTACAAATTATGTTTTTACATCATTTATTGAAAGTAGAGAAATAAAAGATATTAGGAGATTTAATTTTGATAATTTTTTAAATTATATGGTTAATTATTTAACTCCTATAGCTAAAATTAATAACTATACTATTGTAGTTAAAAATTCTTTAAAAGAAGAAGTTGAAGCAAATTATATTTATATTAGAGTAATTATTTTTAATTGTATTATGTTTATTTTAAATAATTCAAAAGATCAAAAAAATAAAGTTTTAGAAATTACAACAAAACATGCTAAATTTCAAAAATCAAATGACAATTATTTTAGATTAATATTTCAAATTAATCAAGTTCAATGTTATTACTCATATAAACATTTAAGTAATTTTTTTACTCAATTCGATGAATCAAAATTTAAAAATATTGATCCTCAACAAATTAATGAAACAATTGATTTAGGATTATTTGTAGTATTTTTAATATGTAATATAGTATTTAATCTTAATGTAAGTAATGTAAAAAGTTTTGAAATAAAAACAAATCCATATCAAATTTTAACATCAATTTATATTCCATCAAGTGCAAATAATCCAAATATTCCATATAAAAAATTTCCTATTTTAGATATGAATAGTGATATTGCAAGAAAAGCAAATGAAAAAATTGCTGCTATACAATTTCAAAATTATCAAGATAAAATAAAATTTAATTTAGATGATTCTGAAGATAATAAATATGATAATAGGACTGAAGAAGAATTAGATAATGATGATGAGGATTATACTGTTAAAAAAGATAGGAAATTTTTATTTGAATCAAATATTTTAAATCTCTTTGAAAATGATAATAAATATGATAATTTTATTCCTTTTGATCAAGGTAATAAATTGACAAAAAATAAAAATAATGAGATTATTTTTATAAATGAAAATTATAAAAAGGATATTTCAGAAAGTTTTATTAGAATTAAGTTTGAAAGACCATAAAATTATCTAATAAATTATCTTCATTTTAAAGTCCTTTATTATATAATTTATATCATTTTTTATAAGTATAAAAATTAAATATGAAAATTTAATTAAAAAAACAAAGAATTTTTTTTTAAATATTAATTGAATATAATTCTAAAATCATGATATTAATATTTTTTTATAAATACTTTAATCTATTTTAAAGTCTTGGTTTCAAATTATATTATTTTTAGAATAATTTATTAAATAAATAAAAACTTATTTATATTCTTTGAATTATTATATAAATAATTATTATTTTATATCATAAATTTTATTTCATAATTTTAGAAATAAAATAAAAATAAAATTCTTTCATATTTATTCAAAACTAAACTTAAATAAACTTATTTTTTTTTTATTAAATTTTCATTAATATTTTAAATATATTCTTTATAAAATTTCTTCCAAAAATATAACTGCATTTTTTTCCATTAATATTTTTTGATACAACTTTATAATAGAAAAATATTTTAAATCCCATATAAATATAGTAAAATATAGAAATTATTAAAAAAAAACTTTCATGTATATTATAAAAAAATAAATATCAAAAATAAATATAATAAAATATATGAAATTGATAAAAAAATTAGATTTTTTTTCTCACAAAGTCTCTTTAACAATGAACAACAAAGGAGATTTAGGTTACAAAACTTTTATAGGAGGATTAATAAGTCTTCTCTCATTCTTCGTATCAATTTTCTGTGGAATATATTTCATAATAAGAATGTTCAATAGAAAAGATCTTTCAGTTATATATTCAACACAAATGAATCCATTTGTAAATTTAACATATTCAAATAAATTACCATTTTTAATAAGAGTATCAGATACAAATTCTCTTCCTTATGATGAAGATGAAAAATTATATTATATTACAAGTAGTGTTTGGTTTGGTGGATCAAATGATACAACTTTATCAGGAAGTGCTTCTCAAACATCACAATCACTTAATATCTCTAAATGTGATTTAAATGTTCATTTTACTGAAGAATATAAACCTTATTTTGAAAAATTTGAAAATTTATCTTCTTATTATTGTATTTTGCCTAGAAATTATTCTCAAACTATTTATGGTTTATATGGAAATTATTATCCTTTTTCTTTTTATTCTTTTACTTTTAGATATTGTAAAAATACTACAGAAAATAATAATTATTGTTATTCACTTGAAGATAGTAAAACTTTACTTAGATCACCTTATTTAGATGTAATTTTCATTGATTATACAATGAATTCTTTAAATCATAAACAAGTTAATGAAATGGGAGTTAGAAAAGAAAGATATGAATTATCTGTTAAATTATATAAGAGAATTTGGTTATATTTAGAAAATATAAAATATATTATCGATAATGGATATATTTTTACACATAATGAATATGAATATTTTCATAGATTTGATTCAGTAAGAATAGATCCAAGTATAATAAGTGATACTGCAACTTATTTTTCAACATTAACAATTTTAAATAGTGTAAATACTTCAATTTATAATAAACAATATACTAAATTCCAAGATTACGTTGCTATTATAGGAGGTTTAGTAAAAATTGTTACAATGGCTGGTTCTTTTTTAAATCATTTTAATGGATTAAATTCATATTATTTTAGATTAATTAAAGATTTTGTTATTGATTATAATTTGAATAATAGTGAAAATAAAAAAAAAAATCATAACCTTCATCTTACTTCTTCAATTTTAGGAAAATCAAAAAATTCACAAAATATATTAGCAAATTCAAAAAATGAATCAGGAATTATTTTAGATAATAAAAAAATGCAAAAATTTGAATCATTTCATATATTAAATAGATCAATTTCAACAAAATTTCTTCCAACATTATTTATAAGTAAAAAAACTAAATCTGCAATTGCTATGTATAAAGAATTTATAAATACAAGATTAAATATAATACATATACTTAAAAAACTTGAACTTATACAGTTGCCTGAAATGATAAAACATAAATCTTCTTCTAATATAGGGAATAATCCTATTAAGATTGTTAATAGAAAAATCAATAATTTCATAAATGAAAATTGATATAATTCAATTTTAAATGATTTTAATTTAAATATTATAGATAATAATTTATTGAAAACTATTTTTTTTAATTTGATTTTGTATTGAATTATTTTGGTAGGATTTAAAATTTGTTTTTAGTTTGTTTAACTTATATATAATTTCATATTTTTTTAGTTTAAAAAATTGAAATGTTAAAGAAAAAAATTGTTATAATATATTATAAAAGTTTTATTTTTAATTTATTGTATTAATTTTTTATGCAATTTATTATAATTCAAATTAAAATTTATTTGTTTTTATTAATTTTTTTTTAAATTTACTACATAAAAAATGCTAAAATCAAATTTTTATCAAAAAAAAATTGAAAAAAAATTTAATGAATGGAATATTTTTTTTATTTGTTATCCAGAATCAATTAATATTGAGGTTGAACAAAAAAATACAAAAAATATTTATGAATCATCATTTAAATTAGAAAATTTGCAATCATTAAAATTTTTTGTTTCAAAAAATACAATAAAAGAAATATTAGATTATATTATTTCTTTAATTTCTCATAATGAAATTCAAATAGAAGAAAATTCAAAAATACTTAAATTAATTTTAATTTCAACAATTGAAAATATTCCAAATGAAGAATTAATCTTAAATAAAAATGAGAAAATATCAGAAAAAATAGAAAAAGAAAATCAAATGGAATTTGAAAAAATAAATCAAATAACAAATTGTAATTTAACAATAATAAACATTTTCCAAACTCATTTAAAAACTATAAATTCAATGTTAACTTTTCCTTCAGGAAATATAATATCTGTATCAGATGATAAATCAATAATAATATATGATATTCATTTAAAAGTAATTAACAAAATTGAAAAAGCACATACTGATTGGATTATTGGTGTTGATATTAAAGATGATAATAATTTTGTTACATGTTCAATTGATAAAAGTATTAAAACTTGGATTAAAAAAAATAATGAAAAGAAATATTATTTAAATCAAATAATCAATAATGCACATGAAGAAGGAATTTCTAAAGTAATATATGGTATAAATGATAATATAATTTCATGTTCAATTGACTCAAATATAAAAATATGGGAATTAAATAATAATAATACATATCAAAATATAATAACAATAAGAAATTACCGTTTTATTTGTTCATTATTATTACTTAAAGATAAAAATATATTAATATCAATAGGAGGAGAAGGAACAAAATTTTGGAATATATATAATTATAATCTTATTATATGTATTAAAGAAGCTGTATGTGGAAGTTATAATGCTTTACAAAGAATTGATAATGATAGAATTGTTGTTGGAAGTGATGAAGATAAATTACTTAAAATCATTTCATTATCAGAAAAGAAAATTATTAAAACTATATTAAATGAATGTCTTTGTTATGGTATTTGTGTAATTGAAAGTAAAGGAATATTTATAACTGGAGGATATTATGGTATCCAAATATTTAGGAATGATAATTATGAATGTATTCAAACAATTAAGAATCATAATACTATAAAAACATATGGGTTAATTGAAATTAAAAATGGAATGGTAGTTTCTTTTTCTAATAACCAAATTATTAGTCTTTGGTCTTTTGAGTTATAAAATAAAAATTTAATTATATATAAAAAAATTTTAGAGTATTTATATAAAAATTTATATACATTTCTTATAATAATTTTAAAATTTTTTATTAACAAAAAATTTTTTTTCAATAAAATGGAATTAAAACTATAATAAAATATTATTAAATATATTGTATATCTTTTATGTATATAAATTTAAATTTAATAATAATCTAAAAAAAATAATTATTTAAATTATTAAGCATATTTTTTTATATTATACAAAAAAATGCAATTCCCAATACCAACAAATGAAAAAATAATAATTGAAAAAATTTTTAATGAATGGAAAATCAAATTATCATTAGAGTTAAATAATATTACAATTAAAATTAAAAAAGATAATTTATTAGATATTTATGAAACTTCATTACAATTTAAAAAATTAAAAGAATTTAAATTATTTAGTTCAAATAAAACAATAAATGAAATATTCGAATTAATAATAATATTAATTTCTCAAAAAAAAATCCAAATAATAGAAAATGATAATAATATAAATTTGATCCTTTTTAATAATGATAATGATTCCAATGCTAATATTATATTAAATAAAAAAAAAGAATTATCAGTAACACTTAATAAAAATGATAATTTTGAAAAATATTGCAACAGATTAGATGAAAAAATCAATCAATTATTTGAAATAAATAATAAATTAGAAAAAAGAATAGAAATTATTGAAAAAGATAATAAAATTAATCAAAATAATATTAACTCTCAAAATTCTGAATTTTACAAAGAAAAAATAGATAAATTAGAAAAACAAATTACAAGTTTGTCAAAAAGTAAAAATATACAAAATTTAAAAGAATGTAATTTAAAATGCATTAATACAATAAATTGTCATAATGATTGGATAAGAGCATTATCAATATTTCCAATATCTGGAAATATAATTTCATGTGGAAATGGCAAAAAAATAATCATATATGATATTAATTTTAATATAATTCAAACAATTGAAAATGCACATTCTGATGATATAGTTGATATAAATATTTTAGATGAAAATAATTTTATATCATGTTCATTAGATAAATCAATAAAGATTTGGATTAAAAAAAAACAAGATCAAACATTTAATTTCAATTTATATTATTCAATTAAAGATGCACATCAAGCACAAATTAATAAAATCATTTATTATTCTTATGGAAAAATAATTTCATGTTCAATTGATTATACAATAAAAATTTGGGAAGAATATAATAATAATTATCAATTAATTATAACATTAAATCATTCAAATATTGTATATTCAATATTATTATTAAAAGATGAAAATATTTTAATATCATCTGGGGTTGATGAAACTAAAATCTGGAATTTTAATAATTTTGAATTAATATTTTGTTTAAATAATACTTGGTGTGCCAGAAATGCTTTAAAAAGAA
>Ga0256407_10012914_pt1 | contig 11257 bp, 7 predicted proteins | sample RumenRJG_04DNA_FD_193489 | JGI IMG/M metagenome (GOLD analysis project Ga0256407, IMG submission 193489) | Bovine rumen microbial communities from Lethbridge, Alberta, Canada - RJG_04 | ecosystem: Host-associated > Mammals > Digestive system > Stomach > Rumen | place: Canada: Alberta | collected... | reverse complement strand
CTCTCCAAAATCGTCCAGAAGCAGATTGGTATCAATGACCGATTTCTGATGGCTGATGGCATGTATAATGATGCTGTCCCACGGCACACGGGCGTAAAGCTGCGGCAGTCCTGCATAATGGAGCAGATACTGCGTTTCCTCTACGGTCAGCTTCATGGCAAGGGCGATGGCCAACATTTTGGGGCGGGTAGTGCTGCGTTCGCCGGAAAAGATGTGACAGGCGTAGCTTGCCGAAAGCCCCGATGCCTTGATGACCTCCTTCTGGGACATACCTTTCTCCGCTAAAAGGTGCGCGAGGTACTCTGGCAGGGAGCGCGACACCATTTCATCCCGATTCTCCTGCAGGAAGGCTGCCATACTGCGAGAGCTTTTCAATTCGTGGACAAGTTCATCCGTATCCTTGGCGGGCATCATTCCCATCCTTTCCTGCTATGGTATAATGGTGTAAAGCAAAATCGTATTTGGGAGGTGACTTAGTGGACAAACGCGTAGCATCCTATATCGAGGCAGAGTATACAAACATCGAGCTGCTCAAACGATCAGAGTACGGCAGTATATGGCTAGCCAAGGACAACACAGGGCAGATCGTCATCCTCAAGCACCTCAACGTTACGGGGCTTCCATTCCGGAAGCTGAAGGAGATTTCCCATCCCCTCTGGCCCCGCATCCTGTTCACTGCCGAGGAGGATGATACGACGTGGGTAGTCGAGGAATATGTCAGCGGCAATACACTGTCGGCAGAAATCGAGACTGGCAGACGGTTTTCCCCTGCCGAAGTCAAAAACATCATGCTTCAGCTTCTGGACGGCATGACAGCCCTCCATCAGGCAGGAATCATCCATCGTGACATTAAGCCCTCCAACATCATCTTACAAGGGGAGCGACAGGCAAGGCTCTTGGATTTCGGAGTAGCGCGGGAAATGCACAGGGAAAACTCGCCGGACACCAGAGCCTTCGGCACCTCTGGCTACGCTCCGCCGGAGCAGTACGGCTTCGGACAGACGGATGCAAGAAGCGACATCTATGCCCTGGGCGTGACCATGAAGGAGCTTTTGGAGGAAGGCAATCACGGGTGGCTGACAGCGGTACTTGATAAATGCACGGCGTTAGACCCCAAAGACCGCTACCAAAACGCAGATGAGTTGAAAGCTGCCCTGCTTCGTCCATCCTACCGCCGTCCGTCACGGATAGCTGCCCTCTTCCTCATTGCCTGTGCCATGCTCGGCATAGGCTATTGGGTGCAGCAAAACAAACCGCCGCTGGAATCCCATGAGGAACAGAGGACAGATACCCCTGCCCATATCGGAACGCCTTTGGAAGATCCGAAGCCCTCCAACGAATCGGTATCGTCGGATTCTCCGGGTTTGGCAGAATCTCCATCCACCCAAGAGAACGTCCCCATTATACCACAGCCAATACCAGAGGTGGCAAAGGAACCGAAAAAATTGTCATCGGAGGATATTGGACTGTCCCTTGCTGTGGGCAACGAAAATCTCGGTGCTGGAGGAAAGTACAATATCACCGTACCAAAAGCCGAATGGGAAGCCTGGGAAACAGCAGGAACAACGCCCATGCTGACTAAATATTTCCCTTCCGACTGGGAAATCGTGCTGACAATCGAGAACCGGAGCAACGTCACCATAGAAAAATGCACCTTGCAAGCTGCCATAGAAGATGGCAAACTGGACAGCTATGACACCTACGTTGCTCCGGGCGGTATCGCACAGATTACCGTACCGATGAGCAGAGGCCGTCTGCAAAGAAACGGCAAATATATTTGGCTTTCCTTTTCCTCGGACACCCCTCACTTAAAGAGCAGTTCCTTCTCCTACTATATATGGATTAACCCCGAAACAGACTGAATTTCACACGCAAGCGGCACTTCCCATCGTCGGGAAGTGCTATTTTTTGTCCAAAATGGACAACTCTGCGAATTTCAGCCCCGCTATACTGTAACCACAAAGGCTTACTCATTTACTGGCACTATGATTGACAATTTCCGCAGGATACGGGCGCGATACATGGTGCATAAGCCATGTATACTATGGATGGAGGGGATGTCATTGGGGGCATTGGAACGGCACAAGGCCACATTCCAAAGAATCGGGAACCGGATAGCCTACTATCGAAAGCAACGGAGACTGTCACAAGCAGAACTGGCACGAAACATTGGGATTAGTGTCAGCTACATGAGCAAGATTGAACGAGCCGACCTTGAAAGTTTTGCGGTGATTACGCTCCTTGACATCGCGGAGGCGCTGGGTGTCCCTCCGAAGGCACTATTGTCAGAGGATGATTTCAGATTTTAACGATATTCGTATTTAGAAAGTTAGTATTCGTATTTAGGTGCAGGTATGTTTGACCGACATGAAGCTGTTTTGAGATAATATTCTACGGGTTACTATAGCCAGAAAGGAGGTTACGGCATGGATGTACGAAAAAAGATATTGCTTAAGCAAATCGGAGCAAAAATCGCCTATTATCGAACCCTGCGCGATTTGAAGCAGGAAGAGCTGGCAACCCTTGCACATATCAGCCAGAGCGTCCTCTCCCGCATAGAAAGCGGAAAGTACAACGACACGCTGTCCGTGCCGATGCTCCTTGATATTGCCGACGGACTGCAAATTGATATGTCCCTTTTGGTGTCGTTCAATGATGTAGAAAAGTCGATGTGGTGGCAGCCTCTGTCCGTCAAAGCCTGTGAAAATACATCCTGTGGCAGTTCGGAACACGACGGAAAAGAAGGCGAGTTCCATGGCAATGACGGCGGCGAATGAAAATGCAACAGCATTAGCACTGGGAGAACTCAACAAGGACACCAAGGATGTGAAGCCAATAAGGATATATTATATCTTGTCACATTTTTGGGGTGGATTGCTCACGACATCAGGGGGGAATAGATTATGAAATTAGCGGAAGCACTGCAGGAGAGGGCAGACATTCAAAAGCGACTCTCACAGCTACGGGGGCGTTTGCTTAATAACGCCAAAGTGCAGGAGGGCGAAAAGCCGGTGGAGAATCCGGCAGAACTCTTACAAGAGATGGACGGCATGATTTTGCGGCTTGAGGAACTTATTCTCCGGATTAACATGACCAATTCTGCGACCATGGACAACGGCGAAACACTCACCGCACTTTTGGCAAAGCGCGAGTGTTTGCAGAAGAAAGTCGGCCTTATGCGTGATTTCCTCGACAGAGCCAGCGAATTGGTGGAACGCTCTGCATATACGGAAATCAAGGTTCACAGCACAGTGTCCGTGCCGGAGAAGCGAAAGGAACTTGACGCACTGTCCAAAGACCTTCGAAGCCTCGACTCTAGGATTCAGCAGTTGAACTGGCTGACGGAGTTGCAATAACTATTTTGGTGTAGCGTTTTATGGGCGAGTACCGGCCCGGCAACAGGGTAAACAGTTGCACCCACAAAAAGCATTTCGGGGCGAATGCGCACGGCATGAAGCCGTCATTGTCAGCCCTCATTGTTACAAATGCACATTTTACGGTTCATTTTTACTACCGGGTACTGACATTTACGCGAGGGTGGGTTGTGGGAATATCATTACAGAAAAGGATAGTTGCGAACATAAATTCGAGAACAACGAGGACGCATAAACTGAGAGAGGGCGAAAGTTATGGACATGCAAAGAGGTCAGAGGGATAAGTTGGAAAAATATATCAACATATCCGAAGAATTTACAGCGTTGGTTATGATAAAGGGAGAGTCGCCCTGTAAGTTTGTCTGCTTAGGAGTTGACGAGAATGAGGTTATCGTAAATTATAATTATATGATTTCAGCGGTAAAAAAGGAAACTCCCAACGCTGAAATTCGCTATTCGCCAATACAAAACGGAGCGGCGTTTAAGATAAAACTCGCCGCTTTGCCTCAAAACATCAATAAATTAGTGTTTGCCGTAGGATTAGACGGCGAAGGCGTTATGAGCGATACGGAAAATTTTATGGTGCGTGTCGGGCAAAACAGGCAAGTCGCTATCTCTATGACACTCACGGGATCTGATTTTGGCGATGAAAAATCCATCGTTTTGTTTGAGATTTATCTAAAAAGCGACGCTTGGCGTTTTTGGGCGGTTGTCAGCGGATATAAGGATAATTTAAGCAGCTTGATAAAGAGATATTTTCCATCTACCGATAATGCGAAGGGTGAAATTTCAAGCGAGCCTACAAATAAACCCGCGGAACCAAAAGCGAGAGCGACGAATTTAGCAAAGGCAGAGCCTATTCAAGCCGACATTAGTCAAAACATCGCGCAGGGTACGCAGCCGAATAATAAAGATAAACTTAAACAAGCAAAAGAGATGTTAAAAAATTCGGAAGATCTGTCTGCCATAAAACTTTTCCGAGAACTCGAAAAAGAAAACGCATTGGATGTAGAGTCAAAGCTTATGTTGGGCGAATTTTTCACATTCGGAAATAAAGACATTCCTGCAAATACGGACATTGCAAATCTTTATCTCAAATCCGCTTGGGAGGATTCTAACGGAAAACTGAAAAAAGACGGGATTGATATAATAATCAAATTTATAAGAAAAATCTTGCAAGATGAACACAAACTTTCCGTTGCTCTTGAATGGGCGGATAAAATACCGCCGGAAAAGTATATGGACATATGTCGCGTAATCAAAAGCAGTCTCTATCGCGAAGTTAATTTTTACATTGCCGAGTATTACAATATATGGCAAATGTATAATAAAGATAAAAAGCACGATAAGAAGTACGACAAAAAACTCGCCATACCTCACTACGAAATAGCCGCTGTAACTGGAATTGAAGACGCTTCAAATATGCTCGTGTGGTTTTACGGCAGCAGCAAAAACAAAGTCGTGGAACATAACCCGTTGTTAAGACTCAGATGGTTAAGCGAACACAAACGAAACGTAAAAGTCCTTCTACTTTCAGAGAGCGGCAGTACATTTGCTTCGTCTTTAGACGATTATGTGAGCGTTATGCAGGAGGAAGAAGCCGTATTTAGAATCGCAGGAGATAAAATTACCTTAACTCAGGAAGTTAAAGAATCGGTGGCAGTTTATTCATATTTCTGGTTTAATCAAATTTTTGCCATTACTAACTTTCAGCTTGCGTGTGCATCTCTTCAGATTGACAAGATTAACGAAAATCAATTAGAGCGGATGAAAAACCTTGCAGATAAGATTTTAACCAATTTTGCCGAGTTTATGGTTAAAGTTTTATCCCAATATGACAATCAAGGAAAACTTGATAAACCCCTTTTGGATAAATCGGATTTTGGAATATCTGCCCGCAATTTTTTGAGAAACTTTTATGAAAGCATCACAGTCAGTGAATATATAGAAGATACTTATTTGAACGATATCAACGAAATTTATCGGAATGTTTTTGATGTTTTGATAAATTCTGCCCTAGGCGATGCTAATGACGCTTATTTAACTCTTTTTGGAAGAAAAGATTATCAAGGTTACAACAGCGATAATTTACTAAATAATCGCAAGTTGATTGAAAAATACAGCCTCGGTTTGGTAGGCGCGATTGCTATTTTTGCTCAAGAAGCATTATTAGAGCTTAATATGCCACTATTAAACTCTGATAATATTAAGCGTTCAAAGGAACTTGAAAAAGAAGCAAAAAACGGTAAATATTCTCTTACTGAATCTGTGGAGTTTTTGACAGCCGCATTAAAGACAAACCCTTGGAATGGGGAAATATATAAAAATTTATCAAAATTGTACGGCGATAAAAAAGAAGATTTGGCGATAATAGCGTCATATGTTCACATTGAAGGATATTTCAAAAAAGTATGCGCCAAATATATAAACAACGATATTCAAAAGCGTATTGATAATTTAAACAATATCACCATCACGAAGAAACTTCAAACCACACCAAAACCATCGGTTATACAACCGCCCGCAAAACAAGTTTCTGTTCCCCAATATAACTCTGTTACAAAGATAAACGGCGGATATAATTTTAACATTTTAGGCAAGTATAAATTTTCACTATCCGATGCCAATGCGGATTATATGCGCTTTTGCTGGAACTTTTTTAACACTACCCTTGCCCTTTCTGAAAGTTTGGAAAAAAATGCGGGGGAGATAAAAAATTACGACCTTATGATAGGAAGTCCCCAAGCGGTCACATTGGCGCTTAAAAATCTAATCGACTTTTATATTGAAACTTTTTTGATAAAGCAAGGTATCTTTGAATACGATCAAAGCTACTTCTTTAATCCAATAGAAGAAGATTTGATTTTAGAGTTCAAGGATTTCTTTGCGGCGGAAGAAACCGTGCAAAACTATCAAAGGCAACTTCAAATAGCTCACGACAACCGTTCACGATGGCAAGGCGGAGGTTTTGGAATAACGGGGGCGATAAAGGGAGCAATAAAAGCCGAAATTTTAAACGTGGGCGCAGATATGGCAAGTGGCTTGTTTAAAACCATAACAGGCACGACCAATGCGGATAAAGTGCGGAATTTAAAAAGCAAACTGTATAAAGAAATCTATGTAGCCAATCCGAATCTGTTGGCGAAAAGATTTAACAATGTAGCCGTAATGCTTATAGATCCTTTTTATGAAGTTTTAATAAGGCATGGCAAGGCGAACGGCAATCTATCGTTAAACAAGCGCGGAGCGGTCGCAAGATTTGATAACGTTACAAGGCTTTATAATAAAGGCGAATATGATAAAGACAAGGCTATAGGTGAACTCGCGCGCTGTTTTGAAAGTAATCCCGGCTATTTTGAATGTGGTCTTGCCATTGCTCAACTGGAGCCTCGAATAATAAAAGAGTTGCTAAAAGCGCTTACGGGCGGAAATAATTTTGAGCATATAGAGAGAAATATTTTTAATATGCTCTCTTACGCCAAAATAGCAAGATTGCAGAAATATAGCTCGGATGCGAACATTTTAAGGAACGCATCTATGGCGGCGTTTAATCAAGACGAATTTAACTTCATTATTGAAAACAAGCTCTATGAGGCGAGAAAAGAGCGAGTAATTTATATTGTGGATACCGAGGTTGTTATTCCGCTTGAACTCAAAGATATGAAGTATGTGGGATTAGGAGAGGCAAGGTGTTATATAAACCACCCAACCATTATTTTTTTTGAAAGACTTGGTTTAACTTTTGAAAATATCAAGTTCGACAAAAAATACGAGAATCTTATTAAAAATTATAATCAATTTTATGACGCATTAGCTCTGATTGATAAAAAGAATTATGCAAGCGGTCTTGAGATTATAAAGGAAACCGCAAAAGACGGTTACGACGATGCGAACTATTTTTTGTATTGGATTTATAGCGAAGGCGCATTGGGCGAGAAAAAAGACGAAAACCAAGCCAAAAGTTATTTTCAAAAAGTAAATATAGACAACGTTTGCAATTCTTTACTCTGGTTATCGTTGGCGCTTATTTCGGGAGAGCATGACGGTTTTAACATTGACGACGATAAAGCGATAAGTTTCTTAAATCTTTACCTAAGAAAAAAATATATCGCGGTGAACGGCGAAAAGACAGCATGCAGAATTTTGGGCAGTCTGTATGCCGATAAAAAAGACGTACAAAATGCTGCAAAATTTTTAGACAGAGCCATAGATTTTGGAGATGCGTTTTCTATCTACGCTCGCGCTATGCTAGGCGATTTGGATGCAATAAAAGAATTTGAGTATTTGGAAAAAGCGGCGGAGTTAGGAGTCCCCGAAGCTTCGTACAAATTGGGAACTCGGGCGGAAGACGGCTTTGACAGGTTAGAGGGTATGGGGGACATAAATAATGCAATAAATTACTACAAACAAGCCGCAGATAAAAATTATGCTCCCGCTCTTTTGAAATTGGGACAGATTTATATAGAAGGCAAAGGAACAGATAAACGTCCCATAGCCGCTGCGGATTATTTTGAGAGAGCCTATAATTTAGGGGATATGAAAGCCGCCGTGGAACTTGGCATTTGTTACGCCAACGGAGAAGGAGTGGAGCTTGATTATGAAAAAGCTTTTGAACTGCACAAGGCAGCCGCATACACGGGAGATGCCGACGGAGCTTATAATTTGGGACTTTGTTATTATTACGGCGCGGGAACGAAAAAAGATATAAAAATGGCAAAAGATTGGCTTGAAGAAGCCTTAAAACGAGGCTCTTTAGACGCTAAACAAACTGTGGCGGATTTATTTAAAGGAGAATGATTATGGCAAGGACTATGACTTTTGCCCAAACGGGCACTCTTGAAAAAACATTGGATAAGAACGAAAAGGAATTGATGAAAAACATTTACGAATGTTATAAAAAAGCGGATCAAAGCAGCATTTCGGTAGATTGGCGAAAAGAAGCCCTGCAAAAGAATTATATTGAAAATTTAACTTTTGATGTTTTTTCAGACGCTGTATCGGCATATACCGCTTTCTTTTCCGCATACGAGAAAATTGAAGAGGCAAATATTGACGAAAAATTTTTATATGTAAACGAAGAATACGGTTACAACGAAAAATCGGATAAAGAATTGCGTATTAAACATGAAGCTGCGGGCGTAGAAGAAAAGAAAATCAGCTTAAAAGAGCTATATACAAAATATCGCGAGAATTTCAATATGGTTTGCGATTGGTATAAGAATTTATCTGAAAAAGACAAGCTCTTTATAATGGGACGTTCCCGCAGTTCCCTAAAAAGGGAAATAGATGAATTAAAACAAGCTTTTGTTAATACGGATGAATTTACCGTAAAGGAAAAAGAAGCAATATTAAAAGAAATTGACGTAATGTTGCCTAAAGTTGACGGCGCGTATGACATAGTTATGCGACAAAGCGCAGGCTGGTTAATGGGGAAGTCGCTTCTTCTAGTGTTCCTATTTTATGTTATTTATGTTGTGATTGATTGGATTTTACCGTCGATTGTAGCGTACATTTGGTTATTCTTTTATCCAATGATGGTAATAAATAACTTTATGGATTTGAACAAAACTCGCGTAGCCAGAAAAGATGGGATTGGCATAAAATTTTTGCTCGCAGTATTCGGATATGGTAAAGATAATGCTTGGTAAATCGATATCGAGGTGAGAATGTATGAAAAAATATAACCATACCTTAACCAGAATGGTTGCAATATGCGCTTTTAGCCTGTATTCAAGCTTTTTATTCACCGGCTGCCTATTTAACGATGATGAATTTGACGAAGAAGTGGCTAAAAGCTATGTTAATGCATACATAGACAAAACGGTGCGGTTATTGCCGGAAGAGAAGTGGAAAAACAGTGTATACGCCAGTAATAGCGAGATATTTGAAGTTAAAGTTGAAGCCTTTAAGGATATGCGTAAAGAAATGGAGAGTGTTTTTTTCACAGAGAGTAACGGGGATAAGAAAAATTTCAAGAATGATATAGTTATTGCCATCACTAATATGCTGGATAATATTAAATATGAGGTTGAACCGGTTGAGAGCAAAAAAATGGAAATAAGAGGCAATGAATATTTTGGACGCAGTTTTAGCATAAAGCTTCAAGCATTGGATATCGAAGCAATGAGGAAACAATTTGCCGCTTTTGCTTACAATAGGTTATTGTGGTATATAGATGAAAAGGATATTAAAAACGGCAAATATGAATATTTAAGCGATGATTTGTTGAAACAAATTGAACTCGAAGCTACGCTTTATATGTTTGAACATCCAATATTCCGAAAAGAAATGGTTACTGTACCAGGCAAAATTGCATTTGCGCAAAAGATTAACGATGAAAAAAAGCAGGGCTATGTATCCGTAAACATTAATCAAAATACAAATTTATTAAAGTATGTTATGTTCGATGAAAAAGGAAAATCATTTGATAAACTCAGTATAAAAGAAGTTCAACACATAGATTTCAATCAGGCGCAAAATACAAGCGAAATGGAACTTTCGGCAGATACTATAAAGAAATATTGCGACTATAGCGTAGATTCGCAAGAAGATGAAGACGGAGATATTAGCAAAGACGCTTTCGGAAAAGATGTGAAAAACAATCAATATTATCCACAACTTGAAATTAAACGCTCTTACTCGGAAAAATCATTTACCGATGTTCTAAAAACGCAACCCGGATTTGACAAAGTGATTGTTAAGCCTGTTTATTTCAGCACGTCAGGCGCATACGGTTATAATGTTCATATATATATGAATGATTTAACTGCCTTAAACCTTAATAATGCCAGGGAATATTTCAAGATTATGGAAAAGTGCATAATTGACGTACATAAAATTATTGGTAGAGAATCCAATAAAGCATTGCAATTTTGCCGTTATCCGTTCATAACCTGCGAGATAAAGACCAACAAACCCATTGAAGAATTAAGCGAAGGGAATTTATTTGGTATAGAAGTCGGAGAAGACAAAGAGGGAAGGTTATATAGACTTTACAAGTTTAAAGATAACAGCGTATCTCAAGGTATAAAATCTTACGGCGAAATAATAGCCAGTTGGAATAACTATGATAGAGCAGGATTTGGACAGTGAGAATATATCGTATTTTACCGATTATTCAAACTGATTCGTCAAACCTCTAAATTTCAACCATATACTATACCAGTGATACCTAGCAGGTTTTCGCAGATGCACTGCGAGCCCATGCATAGGGAACATAAAAAGGATCGCAAAAACTCGCCCCGAACCGCTTCGGTTCGGGGCCTTTTTGCGTCCTGTGAGCGAAACATCGAAAGGAGCAGATCAACATGAAACAAGGAAAGACATTGGAAGCACTGGGAGCGGAGCTTCAGCGGCAGAGGGCGGCAAGGCAGGACTTTGTAGCAGACACGCGCCATCTTGCGTTCTCCACGGAGGATGGAAAGTCACGGATTACCTTTACTACGGGAAACAAGCTGCTGGAATTCGGGGTGAATCCCCTCGCCCATCAACAGATTTCCGCACGGCTGGGCATTCCCTTGAAATATTACCAGCGGATGCAGGCGGAAGCCCCTGCTCTCTTGGATGAGAATGTGAACAACTGGTTGCATCAGTCCCCGGAGCGGAGGATGCTCCGTGTCATGGACGGAAATGTGCGGGCTTTCCTCTCTGACCGCTATAGAAGACTGGATAATCTGGAACTTTGCGCCGCAGTCCTTCCAATCATTCGGGATATGAAGGGAAGCGTCATCGAAAGCTGCGAGGTGACTGAAGCACATCTTTATCTCAAGGTCATCAACCGCAAGATGAAAGCGGAAGTTGCGGTCAATGATGTAGTACAGGCAGGGTTCGTCATTTCCAATAGCGAGGTGGGGCTTGGCCATCTGACAGTAGAGCCGCGGACC
>Ga0256407_10012911_pt1 | contig 11258 bp, 12 predicted proteins | sample RumenRJG_04DNA_FD_193489 | JGI IMG/M metagenome (GOLD analysis project Ga0256407, IMG submission 193489) | Bovine rumen microbial communities from Lethbridge, Alberta, Canada - RJG_04 | ecosystem: Host-associated > Mammals > Digestive system > Stomach > Rumen | place: Canada: Alberta... | reverse complement strand
GACCGACAAACAGCGTGAAACGGTAGAGTATTATTATAATGATGACTTGTCGCTTGGAGAGATAGCCGAAAATACGGGTATTTCAAGACAAGGGGTGCGTGACAGTATCAAACGCAGCGAAACGATACTTTTTGAGGCTGAGGAAAAATTGGGATTGGTAAAAAAATCCGAAATGCTGAAAAGCAGCCTTGAGGAGATACGCAGAAATATTGATATAATTGACGAGAAAAATATAAAAGTATATCGTTCAGATGTTATAAATGAGAGTATAAAGGAAATATTGAAAGAACTCGGCAAACTTGATGAAATAATATAATTATGCATTATGCATTCTGAATTATGAATTGATAAAGGGGTGTGAGAGATGGCATTTGAGGGATTATCGGAGAAACTCAGTGCGGCTTTCAAGAAACTGAGGAATAAGGGAAAACTGACCGAAAGTGATGTAAAGGACGCTATGCGAGAAGTAAGACTTGCACTTTTGGAAGCAGATGTAAACTATAAAGTTGCAAAGGACTTTACAGCAAAGGTCACAGAGCGTGCAATAGGTGCAGATGTGATGGAAAGTCTTACGCCTGCACAAATGGTTATTAAGATAGTAAACGAGGAACTCACAGCATTGATGGGTTCGGAGGAAACAAGGATAAATTTTGCAGGAAAACCGCCTACAATCATCATGATGTGCGGTTTGCAGGGTTCGGGTAAGACAACGCATAGTGCAAAATTGGGTAAAATGCTGAAAAGGCAGGGACACAGACCTTTGCTTGTTGCGTGTGATATATACAGACCTGCTGCTATTGAACAGTTGAAAGTGGTAGGAAATCAGGCAGGCGTGGCAGTATTTGAAATGGGACAGGAAAATCCCGTGACGATTGCGGAAAGTGCCGTAAAACACGCAAAGGATTATGGAAATGATATTGTAATACTTGATACGGCAGGACGTTTGCACATAGATGAAAAACTCATGAATGAGTTAAAAGAAGTGAAAGCGGCTGTAAATCCCGATGAAATATTACTTGTGGTTGATGCAATGACAGGTCAGGACGCAGTAAACGTGGCAAAGTCGTTTGACGAGCTGCTTGACATAAGCGGATTGATACTCACAAAGCTTGACGGTGATACAAGGGGCGGTGCGGCACTTTCCGCAAAGGCTGTAACAGGTAAGCCAATCAAATTTGCGGGTATCGGTGAAAAGCTTGATGATTTGGAGGTATTCCACCCCGACAGAATGGCATCAAGAATTTTGGGCATGGGCGATATTCTGACATTGATAGAAGATGCCGAAAATCGTCTTGACCAGAAAAAAACAGAGGAAATGGCACGCAGGTTTCAGCAGAATAAATTTGACATGAACGACTTGTATGAGCAGCTTCAGCAGATAAAAAGAATGGGACCGATAAAGGGCATATTGTCAAAGTTGCCTGATTTGGGCGATAAAATAAAAGATATGGACTTTGATGACAGGCAGATGGACAGAATAGGTGCTATGATTTCATCAATGACGAAGCAGGAAAGGGAACACCCGGATATCATCAATCCGTCAAGGAAACGCAGAATAGCAGCCGGCAGCGGAATGAAAGTGGAAGATGTGAACAGGCTGATGAAGCAGTTTGCGGAAATGCAGAAGTTCATGAAAATGCTGAATGCAAAGGGCAAGAACGGCAAAAGAAAGCATATACCGACATTACCGGGACTTGGAGGAGTGAATATGGGGGCAGGAATGCCGCTCAATCCCGCAAGGCTTGATAATAAGAATAAAAAGAAGAAAAAGAAAAGATAACAAAGTTTTCAGCGGTGCAGAGCCGATGAGATATATATTAAAATTTTTTGGAGGTAAATAAAATGGCAGTAAAGATCAGACTTCGCAGAATGGGTGCAAAAAAGACACCTTTTTATCGTGTAGTAGTGGCAGACTCAAGGTATCCCCGTGACGGCAGATTTATAGAGGAAATCGGAACATATAATCCTCTTGTTGAGCCGTCAGAGTTTAAAGTTGACGTGGAAAAGACAAAGAAGTGGATAGCAAACGGTGCACAGCCGACAGATACAGTCAAAGCACTTCTCAAGAAAAATAATATCATCTGATTGAGGTAATTTTGCAATGAAAGAGCTTTTGGTATCCATCGTAAAGGGACTTGTTGACGACCCGTCAGCGATTGAAGTAACGGTTGACGAAAAAAATGAAGAGGGTATCATAGTATATCATCTTCATGTCAGCGAGAACGATATGGGCAGAGTAATCGGCAAGCAGGGCAGAATTGCTAAGGCAATCCGTACTGTAATGCGTGCCGCTGCCGCAAAAAATGACGAGAAAATTCAGGTCGAAATTGAATAAACTCTCATTTTTATTAAAAATCAACAAAATTGCATTGGGAGAGGTCTGAAAGTTTGGACTTCTCCTTTTTGCATTTTGGTGTATAATGTAATAGGAGGAATTAAAATGAAAAAGCAGTTTTTGGAAGTAGGAAAGATAGTCGGAACACATGGTTTAAAAGGCGAAGTCAGGGTAGAGGCATGGTGTGACAGTGCCGATTTCCTTTGCAGATTTAAAAGACTGTATAAAAAAGACGGCACTGAAATGAAAGTCATTTCGTCAAAGGTGCATAAAAATATGGGGATAATTTTATTTGACGGAGTAACGAGCGTGGAGCAGGCTGACACAATGCGTGGAATGGTGCTTTATATGAATCGAGATGATGCAAGACTTCCGAAAGGTACTGATTTTGTGCAGGATTTGATTGGCTTGAAAGTTGTTGATGTTGATAACGGCACGGAATATGGAGTGATAACTGATGTGATAAAGACGGGTGCAAATGACGTTTATCAGGTGGAGAAAGACGGCAGGGAATATTTTGTGCCTGTAATACCCGATGTTGTAAAGGAAAAGGATATAGACAGCGGATTTGTAAAAATATTTGCAATGAAAGGCATATTTGAAGATGAGGATTGATATAATAACGCTGTTTCCCGAGATGTGCGAGGGATTTTTGAATGAAAGCGTGATAGGCAGGGCAAGAAAAAAAGGTGCGGTTGCGTTTGAGTGTCATCAGTTGAGGGACTATGCATTTGACAAGCATAAGAGAGTTGATGACAGTACATACGGCGGAGGCATGGGAATGCTGATGAAAGCCGAGCCGATAGCACTATGTTTTGAAGATATATGCAGAAAGCTGGGAAAAAAGCCGTATTTTATATATATGTCACCAAAAGGAAAGGTCTTGACACAGGAAAAAGTAAAAGAACTTGCAAAACTTGAAAATATGGTTATATTGTGCGGACATTATGAGGGTGTTGACCAGAGAGTGATTGACGAATATGTTGACGAGGAAATCTCCATAGGTGATTATGTGCTGACGGGCGGGGAACTGCCTGCATTGGTGCTTGCGGATTCTGTAAGCAGAATGATACCCGAAGTGTTGTCAGATGATATATGCTTTGAGGAGGAGAGCCATTATAACGGGCTGTTGGAATATCCGCAATATACCAAGCCGTTTGAATGGAGAGGGAAAGAAGTGCCCGAAGTTTTGATGAGCGGACATCATGCCAATATAAACAAATGGCGTAGAGAACGTTCACTTGAAATCACGGCTGAATTAAGACCCGATATGCTTGATAAAGCTGATATGACCGACAAGGAGAAAGAGCATATAAAAGATTATTTGAAAAATATTAAAAAATGACATAAAAGTCATTTTAGTATCAATTTGTACAAAAATATCTTGATGTAGAATGATAGTGCCAAAAAGATACAGCTGTTTATTTGCATAAAAACAATTCAAAAGTTGAAATAAAAAGTGTGGAAAAAATAGAGTAAAAATCGGAGATTTTGTTCTTAAATATAAAAAAATAGGGAAAGAACACATTGATTTGTATAAAAATTCAAAAAATATTTGTATTGAAATGATAATTTTTTGTCAACTTAAAGAGTTTAAAATGGTTGATTAGACGAAAAATGGTGAAAATTGTAAATTTTTGTAAGCAATATGGCAGAAAAGCGGATAAATATACAAAAATGGAGAAAAAATATCCATTTAGCAAATTTTGGAGAGAATATTATAGCTTTCCATTCCTAAAATTTTAAACTTTTTACAGCAAAATGCACAAAACGGGGGGCTTGAGCTTACTTTATTATCGTTCATAGAAACAAAGTTGCTGAAAACTTGAAAAATGCTATTGCCAACTGAGTGTTAATTGTGTTATAATCATCTCAAGCATTAAAATGTTTTTGCGGGAGATAATTTCCGTAAATGAAGAATGTTTAGGGGTTTAAAAATTTATTGTTGAGGAGGATTCACTATGTACGTTAAAGAAGTTATGGTGCAGAATCAGGTAGGTCTTCATGCTCGTCCGGCTACGTTCTTTATCCAGAAGGCTAACGAATTCAAGTCTTCTATATGGGTTGAGAAAGAAGAAGAAAGACGTGTAAACGCAAAGAGCCTTCTTGGAGTTCTCTCACTCGGCATTGTTGGCGGTACAAATATCAAGGTTATTGCTGACGGTGCAGATGAGGAAGCAGCTGTCGATAGCCTTGTTAAGCTCGTACAGTCCGGTTTTTCGGAATAATTATTTTTGGTACACAGTAAGCAGGAAAGCATCGCAATTAAGAGAGCGGTGCTTTTTTGATTTATACGGGGGTATTTTTGTGACGATAAAGGAACTGCGTGAAAAATCTATGAAACTTCCTCTGACACCGGGAGTTTATATCATGAAGAATAAAGCAGGTGAGATAATTTATATAGGCAAGGCAAAGGCATTAAAAAACCGTGTAAGTCAGTATTTCGGCTCGGACAGAAATCATGCCGAAAAAGTAAAGCAAATGGTAATGAATGTCAATGAATTTGATTATATATTGTGTGAAAGTGAGTTTGAAGCACTTGTATTGGAGTGCAGTCTTATCAAGCTGCACAAGCCGAAGTATAATATCTTGCTGAAAGATGACAAGGGATATAGTTATATAAGGGTGTCAAATGACGAGTGGAGAAAAATAAGCTTTGAAATGCAGAAATATGATGACGGAGCGGAATATTTGGGACCTTATATGAGTTCGTGGTATGCGAAAAATGCCGTTGACGAGGCAAAAAAAATATTTGGTTTACCGTCATGCGGCAAGAGTTTTCCGAGAGATATTGGAAAAAGCAGACCTTGTTTGAATTATCATATAAAGCATTGTATGGGAGTGTGCTGCGGAAAAGTTACACTTGACGAGTATAACGAAAGTGTCAATAGTGCGGTTGAGTTTCTGAAAAAGGGCGGCAGTGATGTCATAGGGATAATGACGGAAAAAATGAATAAAGCAGCGGAAAATCTTGATTTTGAGTTAGCGGCAAAGCTGCGTGACAGGATAAAGGCAGTGGAGAAGATAACGGAAAAACAAAAAGTAATTGCCACAAATGCAGGTGAACAAGATGTGATAGCTGTCATGACAGAGGGGCAAGATGCTTGTATTGCGGTGCTGAGGTTTTCTGACGGGAGATTGTATGATAAAGAGGATTTCTTAATAAAGGACTTTGGGGAAAGTGAAGATTTGCCTTTGATAAGACGGGAATTTATCATGCAGTATTATGAAATGAGGAAAAGCATTCCGCCTGTTGTGACGCTTGACGGAGAAATTGAGGACAGTGAATTGCTTGAAAAAAGGCTGAGTGAATTAAGGGGAAAGAAAGTCAAGTTTTCATATCCGAAAAAGGGCGAAAAGCATGATATATTGGAGATGTGCCGAAAGAATGCAGCGGAAAGGCTTGCACAAAGTCACGGACATTTGGGACATGAACTGTCTGCACTTGATGAATTGGCGAAATTGCTTGGATTGAAGAAGATACCTGTGTTTATAGAGTCGTATGATATATCGAATTTGATGGGAACGGAAAACGTTGCAGGCATGGTTGTCTTTAAAAACGGCAGACCGTTTAAAGAGTCTTACAGGAGGTTTAAAATAAAGGGGTTTATAGGTCAGAATGACTATGAATCAATGCGAGAAGTGCTTACAAGGCGTTTTGAGGAATATTTTAAGGACAAGGACAGCGGAAAAGGTTTTGGACAGTTGCCGGATTTGATATTGCTTGACGGAGGAAAAGGGCAGGTATCGGCAGTAAAGCCTGTATTGGAAAATTTCGGGTTGGATATACCGCTGTTTGGCATGGTAAAAGACGGAAGCCACCGTACAAGAGCAATTACAGGTGAGGGCGGTGAAATATCTATCAATTCAAAAAGGCAGGCATTTACGCTTGTATCGGGCATACAAGATGAGGTGCATAGATTTGCAATAGGCTATCACCGACAGGCGAGAAATAAAAAGGCTTTTTCAAGCAGTCTGACGGAAATTGACGGAATAGGAACAGAGAGGGCAAAAGCCCTGCTTTCATATTTTAAGACGATAAAGCGTATAAGCATTGCCGAAATTGAGGAACTCATGCAGGTAAAGAGTATGAACAGACCGGCAGCGGAAGCTGTATATAATTATTACCATAAAGATGAAAAAAGCACTTGACAATCAGGTGAAATTATTTGATAATATATATGTGATTTTAGATAAAATATTTTTATATCTTTTGTCGAATAATGCTGAAAAAGGAATGAGTGTATGAGAGTAATAACGGGAAAAGCAAGGGGAAGAAAGCTATATACGCTTTCGGGAAATGATGTAAGACCGACAACAGATGTAGTGAAAGAGGCTGTTTTCAGTATTATACAATTTGGTATAGAAGGCAGGGTATTTCTTGACGCATATGCAGGTTCGGGGCAAATGGGTATAGAAGCATTAAGCAGGGGTGCAAAGAAAGCTGTTTTTCTTGATAATAGCAGGCAGTCTTGTGAAATTGTGAAGAAAAATCTGGAATTAACGCAACTTTCGGAAAATGCGATAGTAAAGAATACGGATACTTTGTCATATCTATTGGGTACGCCTGAAAGATTTGATATAGTATTTATAGACCCTCCATATAGAACGGGGATATTGACGCAGACACTTGAAAGAATAACGGGGGTTATGAATAAGGGCGGTGTGATAATATGCGAACACCCGTTTGATGAGAAAGTACCGGAAGAATTACAGGATTTTGTATTGAAAAAAGAGTATAAATACGGTAAAATAATGATAACTGTATATTCACATAAGGAAGTGGAAGGAATATGAGAACAGCGATATGTCCGGGAAGTTTTGACCCGGTGACAATGGGACATCTTGATATAATCAGACGTGCATCAAAGCTGTTTGATAAGGTAATAGTGGCGGTTCTGCTGAATATGGATAAAAAGACATGGTTCACGATAGGCGAAAGAATAGACCTGCTTAAAAAAGCAACGGCAGATATGCCTAATGTGGAGATAGCAGGGTTTGAGGGCTTGCTTGTTGACTTTGCAAAGCAGAAAAGAGCTTGTGCGATAGTGAAAGGGCTGAGGGCTGTATCGGATTTTGAGTATGAATTTCAGATGGCTCTCACAAACATGAAGCTTGATGACAAGGTAGAAACGATGTTTTTGACGACAAATCCGGAGAATATGTTTCTCAGTTCAAGCATAGTAAAACAGGTAGGCTTGCTTGGAGGAGATATAAAGCCGTTTGTGCCCGAATGCGTACATGATGAGATAATGTCGAGAATAAAGCAAAGGAGTAAATTGAGATGAAAATGGAAATGTTGATAGAGGAATTGCAGGAAGTGGTTGATAATGCCTATACACTTCCGCTGACGGGGGGAAGAACAGTTGTAAGAGATGTGGACCGTTTGAGAGATATTATATCGGAGATGAAAGCAAATATCCCTCAGGAGATAAGGCAGGCTAAAAATATTGTTGCCGACAGAGCAAAAATATTATCTGACGCAAAAAAGGAGTCTGAAAGGATCATTCAGGAGGCTGAGGCGAAATCAAGAGAGTTGATAGACCGCCATGAAATAACGAGAAATGCACAGCAGAGTGCAGATGAGATACTCAGCAAGGCAAATGAAGAAGCTGAAAAGATGAGAAATGCTGCAAGTTCTTATATAGAGAATATCATGAAAAAAGCTGATGATGAGTTATCGGAACAGCTTGCAATGCTGAAAAAGGCACGCCAGAGCTTTATGACTCTCCAAAGCAAGAACCAGCAGAAACGCACATCAAAGAAATAAGTGAGGATTTATGAAAAAGATATTGTCGGGCATACTGTACGGAATATTTTTCGGAGTAACGATTCTTTTGCTGGTGGCGTGTATATTTTTGATAGTCAACACGGCAAAAAGAAGTAATATCAGCTATGGAGATATTGACGCTGTAATGATAGACGACAAAGGGGAATCCGATGACACTGAATATAATAACATAGATATGGAAGTGTCCTCGGAAATGCCTTACGGCTATCATGCAATAGAGTTGAAGTATGCATATAATGCCCTTGAGAGTGAAAATAAACGTTATTTGTATGACAAAATAAGTGAAAATATATATTCCGTGTCCGAAAGTGCAGATGACAGCGGTCATTATCGAATGACAAGGCTGATTGTAAGCGGAGAGAGAATGTCCGAGGCTGACATAAGAGAGGCAGTCAATGCGTATATATATGACAATCCGCAGATATTCTGGCTTGAAAATCTTTTCGGCTATGCATATACAGAGGAAAATACCATAGTCGAATTTTACTCTGTACTTTCAGCGGAAGAATGTGCAGACTGTATCAGCCTGTTCAATAAAAAAGTTGATGAGATGATAAATTCTCTGCAATCGGAACTTAGTGAGTATGAAAGAGAAAAAATATTGCACGATAATCTTTTGAGTGCATGTAAGTATAAGAGCGGTGTGGAGAGTTCAAAAGACGGCTGGCAGTATTTTTCGGCATACGGTGCCATAGTAACAGGTGAGGCTGTATGTGAGGGCTATGCAAAGGCTATGCAGATACTTCTTTCCAAAGCAGGCATACCGTGTTTTACAGTCAGAGGAGAAAGTGACGGAGTATCGCATATGTGGAATGTCGTGGAACTGAATAATGAATGGTATCACCTTGACGCAACATGGGACGACAATGATAAAGACGGATTTATTATATATGAGTATTTCAATCTTGACAGCGATAATATAAAAAGAACTCATAAGATAAATGCCGATATAGAAACGATACGTTCGGGAGAAAAAACCGACATCGGTTCAAAGGCGAGATATAATTTTTTTGTGCCGTTATGCACGTCAATGAATATGAATTATTATAATAAAGAGGGGATATTCATCAATGAATTTGACGGTGAAACAGACGCAAGAGTGATAAATGAAATAGTACAAAAAGTAAATGACGGTGAACACTATATTCATATCAAATTCGGTGATTCTTTTGAATACAGCGAGTATGTCAATATGATGTTCTATCAGTCGCCGTATAAGTATTATTACTATATAGACCATGCCAATGAACTTATGAATAAAGAATTGTCTAAAAAAAGCATATCCGTGCTGAAAAATGAAAAGAATTTATCATTAAGGGTGAAACTGATTACGAATTGAAATAAATAAGTTGACAAATTCTATAATTCATGTTATCATATATTAAAACTTGATCTTGTATAATCTTTTCCGGATAGAGGTGCGGAAACTGCGTGTAACAAAGAGTAGCTTGCCGAAAGCTTTGATACTTTGTGAATAGCATTTCTGCCGAGAAACAGTATGTGGCATATACCGTTTCGGCTGAATATCATAGTGGTATGCAGCTGTCATCATAGAGGCATGATGGAGAGCTATCGAATGATTTTTTGAGTGCTTTTATGAAACCGGTTGCATATTATGCGTGCCGGTTTTTTAATTTGCAAAGGATTATCAAGGGATAAAATTTTAAAAGGAGAGTTATTTATGGAAAAAAAGTATAATGTAGGTATTATCGGTGCAACAGGTATGGTAGGTCAGAGATTTGCAACCCTGCTTGAAAATCACCCTTGGTTCAATGTAACGGTTCTTGCAGCGAGCAGCCGCTCGGCAGGCAAGACTTATAAAGAGGCGGCAGGCAATCGTTGGGCTTTACAGAAACCTATGCCGAAATCAATGGAAGATATGGTAATAGTTGACGCTGCAAATGTAGATGAAGTTGTATCAAAAGTTGACTTTGTATTCTGTGCAGTTGATATGAAGAAAGAAGATATTCGTGCATTGGAAGAAAAGTATGCAAAGGCAGAGTGTCCCGTTGTATCAAACAATTCCGCACACAGATTTACTCCCGATGTACCCATGATTATTCCCGAAATCAACGATAATCACCTTGATATAATTGCGTCACAGAAAGCACGTCTTGGCACAAAGAGAGGATTTATTGCAGTAAAATCCAACTGTTCGCTTCAGAGCTATGTACCTGCAATACATCCGCTCATGAAATACGGTGTAACAAAAGTATTGGCTTGCACATATCAGGCAATTTCGGGTGCGGGAAAGACTTTTGAGAGATGGCCCGAAATGATAGATAATGTAATCCCCTACATTGGCGGAGAGGAAGAAAAATCCGAACAGGAGCCGCTTAAAATCTGGGGTAAAATAGAGAATGGCGAAATCGTAAAGGCAACATCACCGTCAATCACTGCACAGTGCATAAGAGTGCCTGTAACAGACGGTCATACAGCGGCAGTATTTGTAGAGTTGGAGAATAAGCCCTCTATGGAGCAGATTATCAAAGATTGGGACGAATATAAAGGCAAGCCGCAGGAGCTTAATTTGCCCTCAGCACCTAAAAAGTTCCTCCACTACTTCACAGAGAATGACAGACCTCAGATAAAGTCAGAAAGAAATCTTGAAAACGGTATGGCTGTATCAATAGGCAGACTGAGAGAAGATACACAGTACACTATAAAATTTGTATGTATGTCACATAATACCCTCCGTGGTGCGGCAGGCGGTGCTGTACTTCTTGCCGAACTCCTTTGTGCAGAAGGCTACATGGACAGATAATGGAAGTTTAAAATAAATTTTTTAAGGAGGTTTTGCTATGGCAAATCACATTTTCAAAGGTTCGGGTGTTGCAATAGTTACCCCTATGTTTGAAGACGGCAGCGTCAACTATGACGAGTACGGCAGGCTTATCGAATTCCAGATAAACAACGGAACAGATGCGATTATAGCTTGCGGTACAACAGGCGAATCTGCCACCCTCAACAGAGAGGAACATTGTCAGGTTATCGAATACACTGTAAACAAAGTTGCAAAGAGAGTTCCTGTAATAGCAGGTGCAGGCAGTAATGACACATTTTTTGCGGCAGAGCTTTCGGCAGAGGCTGAAAGGCTTGGAGCAGACGCTATATTGTCGGTAACACCGTATT
>Ga0256407_10012908_pt1 | contig 11261 bp, 16 predicted proteins | sample RumenRJG_04DNA_FD_193489 | JGI IMG/M metagenome (GOLD analysis project Ga0256407, IMG submission 193489) | Bovine rumen microbial communities from Lethbridge, Alberta, Canada - RJG_04 | ecosystem: Host-associated > Mammals > Digestive system > Stomach > Rumen | place: Canada: Alberta... | reverse complement strand
TGGAGCATATCTATTTAAAAGAGATAAGGAAGGAAAAGAAGTCCACACTCTTATGGATTTGTTCGATAAGGCACAAAATATGCTAACTAAATCAGGAGTAACAATCTTGAATCAGTTATACGATACCACTGCAGAAGGTCGTAAGATCAACTACAGGTACTATATCAGCGAAGCCAAGAAGATTATTTCTGACTTTACTGAACAACAACTAGAACTATTTTAATATGATTATTGAAGTAGACACAAAAATCCTGGACGCGTTTCCAGGTCTCAATTCAAATCAGTTAATTTTCTTAAGTATGATATTGGGTAAGAATCAACCAAAATATCAAGACGTCCGCAAATTAGTCAGCCTTATAAGCGACGAAGAAATATCATACTTAATTACTCAAGAACTAGTAACCGCGATAGAGAGCGGTGAGTCAATTACATATCAACCTACAGACAAGCTTATATCTGCGGTTAAACCTGAGAAAGACTATTTCGATGTGTTTTATGATATGTACCCAGTATATGTAATGCGAGCAGATGGGAGTAAATCCTACTTGCGAGCTAACGTTAACAAGTGCCGTCATTTCTTCAACAGTAAATGTGGAAGAAGTTCTGCAATGGCAGAGCATTTAATCAATTGTCTAGATTATGAAGTTTCAAAGCGTATGCGAGAAGGTTCTATGGGCTATATGATGACAATGTGGAACTGGTTAACACGTAGTCAATGGGAAGCGATTGAGGAAGAAATGCAAGATACAACTAAACAAGCTGTAAACTCTTATGGAACAGAACTTATCTAATATAGTCCGTCCTATGAAGGTGGTTGCTCAAGAAGCAATTAACTATGTAGAAGGACGCAAGAATCACAATGTGGTTTCTTTGCAAACTAGATGGAAGAAGTTCAATAAGCAGTGTATGGGAGGTATTGAACCTAATACCGTTATCACCATAGCAGGTATTTCTGGAAGTGGTAATAAAATATCTATAAACTGCAACCAAACTGATTTCATGTTACGTTAATTTAGTATGAATACTAAATATAAAAACGAATATTACTTTGATTCTATTGACACAGAAGAAAAAGCTTATTGGTTAGGCTTTATCTACGCCGATGGAAACATATCAAAGCCAACAAGGAAGGTTGGAGATAAAATAAAACCGTACTATAGAATAGAAGTTTCTTTAAAAAAAGAAGATTCTTACCATTTGGAAAAACTTAGAACGGCTTTAGAAATGGAAGCATCTGTAAAAATTTCTCATACTAACTTTGAACAATCTACTCGTGCAAGATTAGGTTGGAATAGTAAACATATGTGGGAAACATTGAATTCTTACGGGTGTACTCCTTGTAAATCTCTTACTTTGACTTTTCCTAACATTAATATATTTAAAGATAAAAGGTTAATAAAACATTTTATAAGAGGATATGTTGATGGAGATGGGTGCATAAGTTTTTGTGATACTAATCATAAAAAAGCACACATGTCGATACTAGGAACGGAAAACATGTTGATTAATATACAACATTGGTTGCCGTTACAGTATGAATTACAAATTTTTGGAAAATCAAATGTAAAACAATTATCATTTGTTGGAAAAACAGCGTTTTATATAGAAAACTATCTATATAAAAACAGTAACGTGAAATTAGAGAGAAAATATGATAGATATTTAGAACATTGCCGTTTGTACTTGGAAGAGTACAAATTACAACTGGGCAAATACGGCGAACTTTGGGAAGAGACCGCCGTGGTAAATTCAGAGATTACGAAAGGCTCTGAGTCACTGTACAGCGTAGAGACTGAATAAATATAATGTCTCCAAGAGTGTCCGGTATCCCAACTGAAATAAGTGGATAAAAACGTACGCGGGGCTATGCCATAAGCAGTGAAGGGCATAGAAGTAAAGATAAAAAGCTTTACGATAACAAACCGAAAAGTTCATTCGTGAACTGTATCCAGACTGATTTGATAGAGCTAAATCCCGAAAGGAATGTAATAGTTCTGAACTTCTCGTTAGAGATGGTTGCATTTAGGCAAGTTGGAAGGACGCTTTCCCATAAGCTCAGGAAAACGACTTCGACTTTGTATAGCTCGGAAACGAGCCTTGACGACGCCACTTTTGGACAGGTCGTTAAAGTATGTAATCAGCTAAAGGAGTATCCTATCTATTTTGTAGATAGTCCTACTACTCCCATGCAAGTTCAAGAGATTATATTTAGTTTTTATAATACGTATGTAAAAGGTACAGGGAAACATTTCGTCATACTATATGACCACGCCCTGTTAACCAAACCAATTGGATCCGTATTGGAGACGATTGCAGAGTTGCAACGTGTTTTCATTCAGGTCAAGAAATTGCCCATGACATCTGTTATACAGATTGCTCAGATGAATCGAAATATAGAAGCTCCTGAAAGGATTAATAATCCGCTGTCGCATTATCCTATGCGTAGCGATTTATCATCGTCTGATGCAATTTTCCAAGGCAGTGATTATGTCATGGCTCTACATCGACCAGAGATTTTGAACATCTTAGAATATGGTCCAAATCATTTACCTACTCAAAACAAGGTATACGTGCACATCTTAAAGAATAGAGATGCTGGTAAGCCTTGCATACTCGAATTCGAGAATGACCTTATGTTCAACAACCTCATTGAATGTTAATGCATCAGACTAGTATTAACGTTTTAAAAGAAAGGCTGAATTATGATTACAAAGTATACTTTTTCTCTTAAGGATAATAATAAGACTAACAATACCTTTTGCAGCAATTGTCCGCTGTATAGCAAGTCAACAGACTATTCTAAGATGCTTGATGATCTTATCAATGCTGATATAAAGGAGAAGAATCCTTGGTTGTTTACTGATAGTACTCCTAAGACTGAGACTATTAAGATTAAGATTAACGGTAATACCGCTAATACTTTCAAGATGACCGACGTGTATAACTTCTTCAACGGTTACAAGTTTACTAACAAGTGTCCGTTTATTAAGGATAAGATTTATTATCTCGCAGATGGTACTCCTTTCTACCTGACTGATGACTACATCACGATTGGTTTTAATACGTACTACTTCTACGAGTTCGGTAACCCCATTTTTATTAATGGTTTGACCGATAGCTTCAAGAAGACTATTGCTACAATTTACATTGATGGTCTGAAGATTACAATTAAGAAATAATTTAGTATAATATGAGCTTAGTACTACCAACACAACCAGTTCCTGCGACTTCGGTTAATCCTCAGTATCTTATACTGTATGGTTTACCTAAATCAGGAAAGACCAGCTGTGTTGCTCAGATACCTAACAATTTGATTATAGACCTCGAAGGAGGTTCTACTTTTATTGATGCTATGGCTGTACAAGCACGCACGATAGAGGACCTTGGTCAGATTGCTCAGGCTATTCGAGCAAAGAACGATGAAGTTGGTCATAAATTTTATAAACATATTACAATTGATAATGCAACTCGTCTAGAGGACATTTGCATGGGTTACGCTTGCACATTGTATCGTCAAACCGAACTAGGTAAAAACTGGAAAGGTAATGATGTTACGACGCTTGCTCGTGGTGCTGGATATGGTTATCTTCGAACAGCAGTGAAGAAGGTAATTGATATGTTCAAAGAACTCTGTGATGAGTTTATTCTTATAGGACATGTCAAAGACAGTATCACGGACAAAGATGGCCAAGAAGTCAATGCCAAAGAAATCGACCTCGTTGGAAAACTTGGGAAGATTGTCTGTGGAATGGCAGATGCAGTCGGTTACGTTTACCGGAAAGACAATGAAACTCACATTTCATTTAAATCCGGCGGAGATGGAACAATTATGGAAGCACGCGCTAGACATATCGCAGGCAAAGACATTGTTATCGCAACAGGAAATGATGATGGGAGCATAACAACATATTGGGATAAAGTTTATAAACCTGAATAAAATCTAAGGAACTATGTATAGTACAAAAACAGCAACAACAAACAATCAGGAGTTTAATAGCTCCTATATGCCAGTAGGTATTAACGAGAATATAACCTTGAAAGAGGTTAACGTTAAGAAAACTGAGAATGGTCGTGATTTCTTGGAGATAATCTTTGAGAATGAACAAGGCCAGACAGCAACTATGACTGAGTGGAAGAACGAGAAGAATATGTGGATTAAGACAGACGAGGATTTACAACGTCGCGATAATCAGCAGTTTGGTCGTATCTTACAGGTTATTGATGCATTTAAAGGTCACCATGATGAATTTGAAGGAAGTTCATTCGTCGAAATGATTAATTGGGTAGACGCTCAGTTAATTAATGAAAACGAACCATTTAATTCAGTCCGTCTTAAGGTGACTTATGATAAGAACGGCTATACTCAGGTATCTAAGAACGGTATTTTCGTTGAGTCTATGAATGTTGCAAAAGAAGAGTCGCAGATTAAGCTTTGGAAGAACGATCTTCTGGAGCGTCCCGTGAAGGCTGATGAAGAGAAGCCTAACGACCCGCTCGCTGGTAACAGTGCTCCGGTGACTGCAGACTCTACAGGTGCTGACGACCTGCCTTTCTAAGGATAATGGTCAGTGGTGGAAGACTGATAGGTTAATCCTGTCAGCCCCTTCAATTAAGCTTAAGCTTATGTATAGTACTAAAACAGCTATTACGATGACAATGAGTCTAAAAGACTTATTGGAAAAGCTGAGCGATTATGACATCTATAGCTATTACATAGGTTCATTTAAACCTGGAAAGCTTATAAATAGTCCTTTGAGACCAGATGATAAGATACCAAGTTTTGCTATATTTCCTAGTAAGACTGGCGATCTGTTGTTTAAGGATCACGGGACAGGAGAAGCAGGTAATGCTTTGAAATTTATAAAACTATACAAAGGAATTAATACACGAGAAGAACTTGAACAAGAGCTGTTACGCATCGTCCGAAAAATGAACCCGATGGGCGGTAAGGCGAGAGCTACAACCGTAAAAACGGTGGGTTTGGGGCTAACAGATATTGGAATAGTTCGTCAACCATTTACTGAAGTAGATAAGCAATATTGGAAGCAATTCCATATTTCTATAGATACTCTAAAGAGATTTAATGTGTTTAGCATAAAATACTTCTTGTGCAATAGTATTGTACGAGGAGTATATAAGAACGATAGTCCTATGTATGCTTATAAGGTGTATGATAAATTTAAGATTTATCGTCCTTTAGCAAATAAGTATACTAAGTGGAGAAATAATCTCACAGTAAGACATGTACAGGGATTAGAGCAGCTTCAGCCTGAAGGTGGAGACTTGCTTATAATAACTAAATCATTGAAAGATGTAATGTGTCTTACTGAAATGGGGTTTCATGCTATTGCTTCTGCAAGCGAGACTACGTTTATCCCAGAGGATATTCTAAAAGATTTACAAAGTAAATGGAAACACGTAATAATCGTGTATGATAGAGATGCTGCAGGAATGCAAAATGCTCGTCAGTATAGTAAGCAATATGGCTTAGATGCTATATTCGTTCATAAGAAGTTTAAGGCAAAGGACGTATCCGATGCTGTTAAAGCTAACGGATTCGTTGTTGTTAAAGAATGGTTAACTAAAACAGTAGAAAGATATGATTGATTGTTACATAAGTGCCTTTTTAGGTGCATTTGGTGGTGTATTTGCAGCTGAGTGGCTTAAATCTTACATTGAGCGCAAAATATACAAACGATATACTATCTGTCGAATAACAGTAAAGATAGATGAAGACTAAAGGCAGAGTAAAAAATGCGACTAAGGTCGATGCGTATGGACTACATTTCCGTAGTAAACTCGAACTCTATACGTATGAAGCTTTTATGAAAGCAGGAATACCTGTTAAGTATGAGCCAAAGCACTTTACTTTGTTACCTAAGTTCGATTGGATGGGCGAAAAAATAAGACCTATCACATATCTACCAGACTTCGTTGGACGAGGTTTTATAGTAGAATGTAAAGGTCTTATGGGGGATTCGTTCCCTCTACGCTGGAAACTCTTTAAGTATTATTTACACAAACATCACGCTAAAACAAAACTGTATCTGGTACGTAATCAGAAACAGGTTAACGAGATGATTGAAGAACTTAAGAACAGATGAGTTTAGAAGAAGCAAACAAGATAGTAACACTACATATGACTTATAATGCTAATGGATGGTATTGGGTAATAGATACTCATACACCATTTAAAAGCATCGTTGGTTATAACACATATTCTACTCCAGATGAAACGTTGGTAGAACTAAAAGAGTTCTTACGATACTTCACTAAGAATGTGTTGAAAGACGGTGATACTATACGAAAATATGTTGAGAAACATAAACCAAAGAAAGATGGAGATTAAAATTCCATATTACGAGGACTTAACCCGTATTTCAAACAGTAACATAGGCTGGTTTCTACAGAAGGGACCAGCCTATTTACATAAGATGTTAACAGATCCTCCTCCTGAGGAGAAGAATTATGTTCTAGAGCGTGGAACCTTAATCCATATGTATATCTTGCAGCCTGAAGAGTTCCGCAATACCTATGTGGTGTGGGACAAAAGTAGACCTACTTCTGCACAGCAGGAGAAGTTCTGTCAGGCACTAGCATCCACGCTCGAAATAGAGCCTAATAGAGCCATTCTAAGCGCTTATAAAGAGGCGTATAGTATAGCAGGAAAGTCGGAAGATAAAATGCTGTCAGAAGGCCTTAAAATAGCCTCTACGTTGAAGGATTATATAGACTTCCTGAAAGCAAATGATGGGAGAACTATGATTAGTCCTTGGGATGTTAAAATGCTTGAGAAAATTGAGCAAAACATTCGATCTCATAAACTTGCATCTAACCTCATAAAGGTTGATGAAGGTGTTTGGACAAGACACGAATTTCATATAAACTGGGAACACCTTACACCATATATAGTTGATATTGGTCAAAATGAAACAGAAGAAGGTTTTTATAAAATAAAATGCAAATCTTTATTAGACGGTCTCATTCTTGATTTTAAGAATAAGAAGGCTATTATCTATGACTTAAAGACTACACAAAAGTTGTGGCACTTTGAGGATAGTATAGACCAGTATGACTACTGTAGGCAGCTTGCTTATTACAGTATGGCTGTAGATTGGTATTTAGAAGAAGAGTGTAAAGAAGAACCTTTAGACTGGACTTATGAATACTATATTGTCGGTATAGATACTACTGGTAGTTATGAGATTCGTGTATTTAAAGTAGAACCATATATGGTACAATCCAGGATGGATACTATATATGATGCTTTAGACGCTATTGCATGGCACCAGATAAATAACAAGTGGGAACATAGTAGAGCTTATTATGAAGGTGATGGCTCAGAAACCTTAAATCTATGAGCACATTTGAGAAAATTGTAATACCTTTAATGTCAGACGAGTTTAAGAGTACTGATTTTACAGAAGCATGCGGGTTTGTAGATTGTTATACATGCGATCCAGATAAACCCACATCTGCCAATGAATTTTTCATTGTGTATGACGATAAAGTACGCAATGAATTTTCTATAGAACGAGCAAGGAGGTTTGATAAATCTCCATTATTAAAACGAACGTATATTAAGTACGTAGATGGAAATCCGCGTTTAGTATATTCGTTTTGGGTAAAATCAAGTATTGGTAAACTATATAAAGGAATTCAGAATATAACTGCAAGTCAGAAGGTAGATGTGATGAATTTTTGGGGACCTTTTGATAGGCAGTTTTCTGAATTTCTTGCTGGTAATTCTACAATAGGCGTTGATTGGAAACATGATATGCCTATTGCAGATTACATACCAAGTGACATTGAAGAACAAAACATAAAGGACGGCATACTCTAAATGAGTATGTCGCCCTTTTTTGTTTATCATAATAGAAAGCATTATGGATAGGATTTTTCTATTTACCTACCAGGTCTGTTTATCTTAGGTCTTTCTATCTTCGGCCTTTCTATCTTAGGTCTATCAATATGTGGACGATTTGAAGCTCTTTGATTTCCTGCAGAAATTGAGAAATCATATCCCATTTGCCTATATCTATCACCATACATATTCATATACCATTGCGTATTGTACTTTATTCCAGGAATGGTCAACGAAGTTATCATATTATTCCACGGACCTATTGATTGATAAAAATATCGTTCTCCTCGTGTATAATATTTATACTTAGTTCCAGTTGATATTTCTTCGTCAAGAGTATGTGTTGACATGCCTGCACCTTCTTGAACCATATCAATCATAGAAGTCTGTTTATCCAAAGCTCCCATTAACGCACTTGACGTCTTAATGAAGTTTTTAGGTTCAAGTGGATTTATTTCAGCAACGTTTGATTCGTATGCACGTATATGTGCATTTGCCCACCAAAGAATTGGATATTTTGATATATTATTTATTACATTTCGTACAGAAAGTTCAGCGTCGCGTTTATTATCCGGCATTGGTATTTCTTGAGCGGTATTCATTATAGGAATAAAGGAAGCAAATAATAATTGTACATACAAAAGCTGAATTATAGCTCCTCTAATACCATATTTCTCAACGTTTGATAACTTAATGTCCTTAAATTTTCCAAGCTTTAAACATAACGCAGATTTTAACATTCTACATATTTTTACTAAAGCTCTATATGTAGATTTTGCTATTTCTTCCTGCGGAGCGTTTGTTTCAAAATTCCAACCCATTCTATTAGCAGACTGCTCTTCAGTAAGAGCTTCTACTTTTTTACCTGGTTTAAATGCAGATTTTCCAAATCGTATTTGTTCAGTATTCGTATCTACTACTTTTCTAACAGATGTGTCGTCTGTACCAACTAAACTTCTTTGAAGAACCATTTGATACCAGTTACGCATTGCAAATATAATTTTACCCCAAACTGTTTTAAGATATCTTGCACGATCATTATCTGGAGCCATACCATTATATAATGCAGAACGCTGAAGCGACTTAGAACGGATATCTGCTTTTACTTTATCTGTAACAAAATCAGACCATTTTAAACCAATACCTCCAGAAGCAGCTTTTGCAGCTTCTGCTTTAGATATATAACCGTCTTTTACAACAGCTCTGTGATTTTCAAACTTATATACAGACCATAAACTAGTCTTACATAAAGAATGTGCTAAAGCTCCCTATTTCCAAGACTTACCTGCAGCTTTAAATGCTTGACGCATCTCATATGCAGTATAAAACCCTTTAGGTATAACATCTCCGTTATAAAATCTAACGTTTCTGTAATGAGCTCTAAGCATAACCATGTTTGAAAAATAGTCAAACATTGAAAAACCACCCATTATAAGATTACTAGCTGTCCTTATTATTCTATTATGGTTGATGTTATCAAAGAGTTTAGAATAGTCTTTTGATAAACCATTCAATTGCATCATGGCAACTATTTTACAATTGGCCAATGGGTTACCTATGTTCGCTAGCACTTTCCACAATATTGCGTGTACATACAAAAACGATTTTGATAAATCTATAAATGACATATATCTGTTCATTATAGATTCTCTAAGCATTTTTGTAATTGAATCATAACTACCAGCAAACATAGACAATAAGTTCAATCCCAATGTAGCTACAGCTTCAGCTCTAACTGCAACATTACCAAATTTTCTCCAGAATATTTCTTGTTTGGTAGCTTCTTTATGAGCTTTAGACGATTTACCCGTATCCATTCCGTACATAGTAGAGTCCATCATAGCCTCATACTGAGTTAACGAATTCTCATCATCTATAGCTTCCGTCATGTCTGTAGGATTATCTTTAAATCTATCGTAATCTGTAGCTGTTCTATTTCTTACATTTGGAGTAAGATTGTCGTGTATGGTTTGCAATGTGTCTTGTATAGCCTTCTTATTTCTATAATTATAAGCCATTTGTACGTAAAGCATGACGCTTTGTACTACATCAGAACTCAAATTGCGCATATCTTTAAGATCTTGAAGAAGCCTTAATGGTATATCAAAATCAATAGTACCATCTGCATTTCTAATACCAGCGTCAATATTACGCATGTCTGTGTCATCATTCTAAACCTCTTGAGAACTTCTAAATATAGCACCAAAGCTACCTCTAGAAGCTAACGCAACACTGTCTGCGTTTAACATAGGCAACTTATAATTGAAAGTCCTATTATTAAATCCCATAACACGCTGCATATCTTTCATGCATTGTATACACGCATCGTATAGCTATTTTACAGTATTATTTTTAGTTATTTTATTATATGCTTCGGTGTTATCATAATAATCTCTTTTTGGCTATTCAGATATACCACTAGATTCTACAAAATCCGGATTTTTAAACGCACTTTGTTTAGGTTGACTAAATCTACTGCCAGTTGGAATATTCTTAATATATTTTTGATCTCTTGGCATAAGCATAGTGAACATGGGCAACGGTCTTAATTCTGTATGCATTGTTCCTTTTTTATCAAACCATGTAGCTTCATAACTAAACATAGTCCGTTTTATCTGGTCTGCAATTTGCATATCAGAACCCTAAAATATTATAGGATTTCCATATTCATCTTCTACTCCAGGTATAATACCATTATTTTGTATAGCTATGTCTTTATAATAATTTATAATATAACCGTGCCAAGTTAAAAGATCTGTTTGCGGTGTTGCGCTAGTAGCCAAATTACCAAATATATCATATAAGTTGCCATTTGAATCTGTGTATGGTATATTATAATAATATGCAACGTCATCAAATTCTTCCCAAGGATCTACAAGTCTATCAGAATCTTTTCCGTCTGATACATCTTGAACAATCTACCTATAGTTTAACCAGAATGCAGTATTATTTTTAAAAGGCTCTATATCTCTAGTATATACATTATCTTTTATTTTAGTAAGATTTTCCAAACACTTTTGATATATCTTTTTTATTATAATATCTGCAGGACTAATATCTTCACTTACACCAAATATAGATTCCAAGAAGTCTGGATCTATACGAACTTCAGAGTTATATTTATAGAAATTCGCAAGTATAGAAGGATCTCCTGCGTCATTAGCAGCTTGCTAAGCTTCTGTTTCTGCAGCATGGAACATTGCCCAATTTATATTAGACCCATGTTGTTTATTCTATACAAACTTCTGCCAAGTCTGTATCTCCATCGCCATCTGATATTCTTCGTCTACTTTTGGAGTACCATCTTCTTCAAAAGGAGAACTTATTTTTTTAAGTTCATCTTTAGCTCTATCTAATTCCGCACGTTCTGCATTTGTAAGACCACCTCTGTCTTTTG
>Ga0256407_10012907_pt1 | contig 11262 bp, 8 predicted proteins | sample RumenRJG_04DNA_FD_193489 | JGI IMG/M metagenome (GOLD analysis project Ga0256407, IMG submission 193489) | Bovine rumen microbial communities from Lethbridge, Alberta, Canada - RJG_04 | ecosystem: Host-associated > Mammals > Digestive system > Stomach > Rumen | place: Canada: Alberta | collected... | reverse complement strand
CAAGTGGTTCGGCACAGGTAGATAATATTGTGTTACAATCTGTTAACCAAACTCTAAAGGTCTTGAAAGCCCCAAATAGTGTGGGAAATGACCAGAGCACAACCGTAATACTTAAAATTTATTTGTAAATATGCTATAATTTCCATGACGAAGGGATATGTTTGTGGAAATTACACAGGAGAAGATAGACTTAATATCAAAAATCATAAAAAATGATCGCAAATTTCCTAATAATGAGGATTTGTTTGATGATTTTCTAAATGAGGCGTGCCGTCGTTCTGCATCTATTATAAGTGCAATTGATAATCAGCCTACTTTGGAAGCATATCTGCGCAAAGTCGTAACTACTTCTATAATTAATGTATTGAAAGATTCAGGAAGATTGCGTCGTTCAAAATCAGGTTATATGACGACAACAGAGGTTCCGATTGAGTCTGTTATGCCGGTTGAGGATTTGACTGCTGCACCTACGGCTGAACCTGTATCATTATATGATTATACATCTTTCAGTCCCGGTTACGAAAGTATCAATATTCCTCTTAATCCTGAAGATAATGCAATACACAACGAAGTCGTCAATTTTATTGCCGATACACTTGAACAAATAAATGAAGAAGAACCTGAACAGAAATTTATGGATATTTTTATCCTAAGGTATGATAAATGTCTTACCCAAAGGCAAATGGCGGAAGAACTCGGAATTTCTCAGTCTGAAGTTTCAAAAAGGATTTATGGTTTGATTGAGAGAGTAAAGAAAGTTCTGGATGAACAATAAGTATTATGAAATGTCCTGTTTGTAAAAATAACATAGCACATGACGCTTTAAAATGCCCGTATTGTAAAACACGAACGGGTATATCATGCACAAACTGCAAGACCGTTAATCCTGCAGGACAATTAAAATGTTCAAATTGCGGTCAGGAACTGTTGAAAATTTGCCCAAAATGTAACGGAGTAAATTTCCCAAGTGCTGTAAAATGCAGAAAGTGTGGGGCATCATTTGGGGAACCTGAAAAGAAAAAACGGACAAGTAAGCCTTCCAATCCTTTACAGTTTAATCCTAAACTATGCTCTTTTAAAGAAGGTATAGATATTCTTTCAAATGCTCTATCCGATAAAAACAAAAAAGTAATTTCTATAACAGGAGAAAAAGGTTGCGGTAAAACTTCTGTTTTGTATTCAGCATTAAAAAAAATCGAGGACAGAAATATATGCATGGGTAAATGTACTCCGCTTACTCAATTAACTCCGGGCGGTGTTGTTCAGGACATGCTATTAAATCTTTTTAGTCTTCCGAATTTTTGTATTAACAATGCTGAACTGAAAAAGAATGCCAATGAATTTTTTTCAAAAGAGTTTAAATTCCTTCAACCGCCTGAAGTATCCGATTTGTTCAATTTTATATACAGTTTTAATGACGGAAATTACGAAGATATCATAATTAACAAAAAACGCACTTATTCAATTTTGAACAAAATATTTGATGCATTTATATCGAGTGGTAAATTTATTTTTGTTGTTGATAATTTTGATTTTATAGACGGATTTAGCGCGGAATTTTTTACAAATCTGCTTCGTAAAGACAAAAATTGGAACAACTTAAAATTTATTGCAATTTATAATGAACCAAAGCCAATATGCGGTTTTTTCGGGTTTGATAACAAGAACATAAATTCTTTTGAGGATATTAACTTAAGACCTGTCACAGAAGAAGAACTTATAAATGATGTAAAAATAAATAAAGATGCGGAAGGTTATGTATCCGAAAGAGAAAAAGAACTCATAAATGAAAAGGCAAACGGAAATCTCGCATATATTCAGCAGGCTTACAGTTATGTATATGACTGTCAGATAAATGACAAAGCGTTTGTTTTACCGGATGATTTCTCTCAGTTGATAAAAGAAAGACTTTCAACTCTTAAAAAGGTAAATAAAATTGCGCATAAGGTTCTTTGCGCTTCTGCCATTTTAGGAGATAAGATAAATATTACTCTTATAAGAGAGATATTCGGGTTTAATGAATTAGAATTTAATGAGATTTTGAGTTATCTCGAAATGTCGGATTTTGTCAGGAAATTTGATAGTATTTGCTATGAGTTTAACAACCTGATGCTTTGGGAAACTATATTAAAAAACATAACAAGAGATTCGGAATTTGATGATATAAATGTCAAAATAGGGAAAGCAATAAGTGTATTTAACCTTAATACCAATGCAACTATGGCTATGATTGCGCATAACCTCAGAGAAACACGCATGGCATTTGATATTTGGACAAAGACTACTCGTTTGGCATCTTATATCGGAGATATAAATTTATATGTAATAGCGCAGAAACAATGTCTTGCCTTATTGAATGAATTTAGTGAAAATGAAACTATAAATATCCGATACAGTATAAGTGAGAAATTAGGGAAACTGCTATCTGAATACGATCCTCAGGAAGCATTGGAATTTCTGCCGGATGCTATATCAAATGCAAGGACAAATAATGATGAAGTAAAAGAGATTGAACTTTTGGGATATCTTGCCAAATGTTGCTTAAAAACAGGTAATTATTTCGGAAATGTCGAATGTGTAGATAATGTTTTGAGAAAATTAAAAGATGGTCAGGAACTTGAAAGGGCAATGATTATAAGCGCCAAATTATCTGCACTTTTAGATATCGGTAATTGCGGAGAAGTTATTTCTCTTGCAGATAATGATGTTTTACCGATTTTAAATCAGTATCTTGCAAAACCAAGATTGAACAAATTGTTCCCGTTAGGTTTGTTATTCGATACATGGCTAAAGGTTTATCTTGTTCTTGCTACTGCTCTTGCTTTGCAGGGTAATGAAAGAACTTTTGATGTACTGAAAAATTTGTTTACCATTATTGATAAACATAAAATAAATGACAAACAACTAATTGCAAGGGCAAAAACTGTTCAGGCTTATGCAAATACTATGAAAGGTGATATAAAAGCATCAATGCGTATACTGCAGGATGTTGATGCACATTACCGCGACAATTTTATGGATGAAATTTCGGTTTCAAGACTTAATCTTGTCTATATTATAAACAAATTTATGACAAGAGATTATGAAGGCATAAGAGAAGAACTTTTTGAAGCAGTTACTTTTGCAAACAATACAGGTGATAGTTTTACTAAAAATATTTTGAAAACATTACTCGGTAAAGTTTTTAAAGATGAGAACAAGGCTCAGCAGGCACTTGAAATTTATAACGAACAGGTTACATATTTTGCAAAAGAAAAAATGGCATTAGGCGCTTTGCTGGCATGGTATCTGATTGCTGACGCTACTATTGTTACAGAAAATTCAAAAAGTGCAATAGATATTGCATCTCAGGCTTTAGAGATATCTGTCAATCCTAATATTGATAACTGTTTCTTTAACGCTAAACTGCGTTTTGTACTGGGTAAGGCTTATATGAATATTGCTGATTATACAAGTGCAAAAATAAATATTGAAGAAGGATTGAAACTTGCAAAAAAATGTAAAATGTATGATATGCTTTCAAGATTGTATCTTTTGTATGGCAAATACTATTATGATATCGGTAAAATTGCAACACAAGATCAGATAGAATATCTGCGCGGCTCTGCTGTAATGTTTGAAAAGGCGATGGAATTTGTGGTGAAAGAAACCAATAATTCGTATATCAAGAATTGTGTAACTTTTGAAAAAGAAAAACTGAATGATTTTTGTACTCAAAAAGGATTTAAGTTGTAAGGAATAATTATGAGCGCAATAACCGAAGTATTGAATTTTATATGGAATATGCCGGAAGAACTTATTGAACCGATAGAGTTTATTCCTGATTTTTTGAAAGATGCACTGATTGACAGTTTGGGTTTGATACCGTTTTTATTTATCATTTTCGTTCTTATTGAATTTATTGAACGGTACTATGCCAAAAAGCGTCATTTGTTTGTTTTTTGGATTAAAAAAGTCGGACCTTTGTTTGGCAGTTTGTTCGCATCTTTACCTCAATGCGGTTTTTCTGTTATTGCAAGTACGGTTTATACAAGACGGTTACTTTCAAGAGGTACATTGGTTGCGGTTTATCTGGCGACTTCAGATGAGGCAATTCCTGTTCTATTGACTTACCCGCAGAAAGCACCGTTAATTTTGCCTATTATTGCAGTAAAGATTGCAGTTGCGATAGTTGTCGGATATATAGTTGATTGGCTTGTTACATATAACGCTAAAGAACCTGCAATCGGAGAAGTTCATGAAGATGAAATTGAAGGCTGTTGCCACCATCATCTTATTCATGCAACAAGAAAAAGAGATTTTTGGCTTCATCCGTTGAAGCATACATTAAATATTTTTGTATTTATATTTTTAATATCGGTTGTTCTTGCGTTTATTCTATCAAGAGCAGGTTCAGAAGAAATTATGGCAAAATATTGCCTTATGAATTCTCCCCTGCAGCCGTTTTTGGTGTCACTTGTCGGGTTAATCCCAAATTGTGCAATATCTGTGATGCTTACAATGTTGTTTGTTAAAAATACTATAAGTTTCGGTTCGTTGATTGCGGGACTCTGTACCTCCGGCGGTCTTGGAATTTTGGTATTGCTTCGTAAAAACGGGGATAAAAAAGACACTTTAATAATCTTAGGTTTACTCGTTTTGGTTGGTACAATTTTAGGCTTAATATTTCAATATAATGTATTTAATATAAACGGCTTATTTGAAGCAATTGGGGTAAAAATGTAGAATATAAAATTTCCTCGCCCTTGAGGGAAAAAGGATTTGGTAGAGTGGATTTACATGCGAAACAAATTTGAACAGGCATTTGAATATCATCAAAAAGGGCAACTAACAAATGCCAGAGATTTGTATGAACAGATTTTAAATGATGATAAACAAAACCATGAAGTCTGGAATTTACTCGGGATTTTATATACTCAGGTAAGTGAGTTTGATAAAGCGCTTCTATGCCTGCAAAAAGCGATTGAATTAAAGCCTTTGCCTTTTTATATCGAAAATCTTGCAAAGATGTATTTCAAAAAAGAGGATTTTCAAAATGCAGTAGAACTTTACGAGATATTAGTAAAAAATAATTCCGAAAATTACGAAAATACTTTTAATCTTGCTATGGCTTATAAAAACAATGCGCAGTATGACAAGGCTAAAGAAACTTATTATAAGGCGATAGAACTCAATCCAAAAAGTACGGAATCATATTTTAATCTTGCATATCTTTGTTTTAATGAAAACGACACAAAAGGTGCGATAGAGTGTTACAAAAAGGTTCTTGAAATTAATCCTGATGATTGGGAAACGACATATTTTCTTTCTCTTGCCTATATGCAGGATAAGAATTATAAAGATGGCCTAAAATGCTTTGAACAAAGATTATGCAAACAAAGTGCCATTGTTTCGCAGGAAAAGACATACCCTAATTTGATGAGGCAAAAACCAATTTGGACAGGTAAAGAAGATTTGTCTGATAAAACACTTTATACTTATTACGAAGCAGGATTTGGCGATAATATTATGATTTACCGTTTTATGCCGGAACTTATTTCAAAATGCAAAAAAGTAATTTTTAAACCTCAGGAGGAATTAAAACCATTATTTGAGGAAAATTCCTATGGAGCAGAGATTATGGGAATGTTTAAAAATGAAAAAGAGATGAATTTTGATTATCACCTGCCGTTTTTGAGTTTGCCTTATGTTTTGGCTAAATCAGGAGATGATATGTTTATTCATCATGATGACGGGTATATCAATGCTAATCCTGAAAAGGTAAAGTCCTACAGAGATAATTATTTTAATAACGATAAGTTTAAAATAGGGATTAAATGGCAGGGAAATTCATATTATGATAAAGAAAGAATTTTGAGCGTTGAGGATTTTTTCAGACTTTTTGAACTACCAAACACTCAATTTTATTCCTGTCAGACTTTTGAGGGTTCTGAAAAATTTGAAAAGATTAAAGATAAATATAATGTAATTGACCTTGCGCCAACATTTAAAGATTTTTCGTGGACTGCGGGGGCGGTTGAAAATTTGGATTTGATAATTTGTAACGACACATCTTTAGCACATCTTGCGGGTGCAATGTGTAAGTCATGCTGGGTGTTGCTACCACATGTTTATAACTGGCGCTGGCATAATGACCTTTCAAAATCAGATTGGTACGATAGTTTAAAACTATTCAGACAAACCCAAAACGGCGATTGGAAAAGTGTGTTTGATGAAGTAGAAAAAGAATTGCGTAAACTGTTATAAATTTGTATATTTTGTCTTATAATTGTTATATGAGCAATACAAGACAGACAAATATAAATATTCACAGAGATGCCTGGGTTGAAATAAATGTAGGCAATTTGGAGCATAATATTAAAGAAATCAGGAAAAATGTTTCGCCGGATATGAAACTGTTAGGGGTTGTAAAGGCTGATGCATACGGTCATGGTTCTATTATGCTTGCGCCGACAATTTTGGCAAGCGGAGTTGATATGCTTGGTGTCGCATCAATAGATGAGGGGGTTGATTTAAGACAGGCAAAAATCAAATGTGAGATTTTAGTGCTTGGAGCGGTTCCTGTTTGGGCATTAGAAACTGCCATTCAAAATAATATAAGTATCTCAATTTTTACGCACGAACACTTAAAAGCCTGCAAAGAGATTTATGAAAGAACAGGTGTCAAACCGAAAGTTCATGTAAAACTCGATACAGGGATGAACAGAATAGGTGTCAGAGCAGACGAAGCACTTGATTTTATAAAAGAAGTACAAAATTCGCCTTATCTGGATTTCAGAGGGATTTTTACCCACCTTGCAGCAGCGGAAGAACTTGATAAAACAAAAGAACAGTTCGCTAAATGGGATAGCGTAGTTGATAATATTGATACAGAAGGTCTTTTGCTGCATATTTTAAACACCGCAGGTACAATTTGTTATAAAAAGCCAAATTCAAATATGTGCAGAATAGGGATTTCTTTATATGGATTGTATCCTGATTTTCCGCAGGGCGTTAATTTCAGGATGCCGCAATTAAAACAATTGATTTCTTTAAAAGGCAGAATAGTAAATATACACAAAGCAAAGGACGGAGAGGGTATTAGTTACTGCCATACTTATACTGCAAAAGGCGAAAGAACTATTGCGACAGTTCCGATAGGGTATGCTGACGGTTTGCCAAGAGGGCTGTCAAATAAGATAACGGGGACACTAAACGGTGTAGAAGTCCCTCAGGTCGGTAATATCACTATGGATCAGATTATGTTTGATGTAACAGGAGTTGATTGTAAATGCGGAGATGTCGTTACTTTGCTTGATGAAAACAAATCAATTGATGTTTGGGCAAATATCTTAAATACAATAAATTATGAACTTACTTGCCGTCTAAAAGTCAGACTGCCGAGAGTTTATACAAGATAATTATTTCCCTCGCCCTTTTAGGGAGAGGGACAGGAGTGGGGAAAAATGAATAATAATTTTGATATAGGGATAATAGGCGCAGGACCTGCGGGATATACTTATGCACTACACGCATCAGCACAGGGAAAATCTGTCGTGCTGTTTGAAAAAAAACAAATTGGCGGGGTTTGTTTAAATAAAGGCTGTATCCCGACAAAATCTATTCTTCATTCTTCAGAAGTCTATAAACAGATTTTAAATGCTGAAAAGTTTGGTGTGACCACTCAAAATGTTACTCTTGATTATTCAAAAGTTTTAGAAAGAAAAAATAAAACTGTTGAAACTTTGCGCAAAGGGATAGAACTTGCGCTGAAAAATGCCAAAGTGACTGTTATAAATAGTGAGGCAAAAATTAAAGATAAAAATACGATAGTAGAATGTAATGCTGATATTTATAATTGTTCTAAAATTGTTTGCTCAACGGGTTCAAGTCCGAAAATTATAAAAGGTTTAGAATTTGACCATGAATTTTTGTTATCTTCAGATGATATTTTAAATCTTGCAAGTTTGCCCAAAAGTATTTTAATAGTTGGCTCTGGTGCAATCGGAGTTGAATGGGCAAGAATATTTAATAATTTTGGAGTTGAAACAACTGTTGTAGAACTTGCCTCGCACCTTCTACCGCTTGCGGATGCAGAAGTTTCAAAGAGGTTAGAGCGTATATTTAAGACAGAAAAAATCAAGTTTTTTACTCAAACTTGTGTAAAGGAAATAAATAATAAAAAAATTACTTTATCAAACGACGAAATTTTACAACCTGAGATGGTACTTGTTGCTGTAGGCAGAACCCCGAATATTACTGATAAAATTGATGGAGTAACTTATATCGGAGATGTAACAGGTGAAATTCAACTTGCTCATTATGCAATAAAGCAAGCAATAGAGGATATTGACGGAATAAAATTTGAAAAAGGATTAACCCCAAGCGTGGTTTACGGCACTCCGGAAATTGCATGGGTCGGTAAACGAGAACAGGATTTAGAACCTGATTCATATAAAAAATCTTTGGTATTACTATCTGCAATAGGCAAAGCGCATTGTGACGGTCAGACTGACGGATTAATAAAAATTCTTTCTCAAAATGGCAAAATAGTCGGAGCGCATATTGTTTCAAGTGAAGCATCTTCATTAATTCAGCAGATTACAATAGCAATTCAAAACGGCATAACCGTTGATAAGTTAAAAGAGGTTTGTTTCCCGCATCCGACTTATTCTGAAGGAATTTATGATGCACTTTTTAAACTTTAATTGAATTATTAAAAAATAATAAACTTTGTTATAAATGCCTGTTTTGAGGGGTATAATGTTTTTATGAATTAGTTATAAGGGAGATAATATTATGGAAGAAAACAGTTCTAATCCGTTCAAAAATGAAGAAACAGATAAAGAAATAGATATAAACGAGCCGATTGAAAATTCAGCAGATGAAGAAAAGCAAGAAGAACCGGAAGTTAAAAAAGATGATTGGCAAGAAAAATATGAACAGTTAAATAACCAGTATATCAGGCTTTCTGCTGATTTTGATAATTTCAGAAAACGCCATGAACAGGAAAAAGAAGCGCTGATAAAATTTGGTACGGAAAATGCATTAACAAAACTTATTGAGGTTCTTGATAATTTTGAAAGAGGACAAAAATCTTTAGAAAATGTTGATGACTGTGCAAAAGTTAAAGAAAGTTTTGATTTAATTCAAAAACAGGTTTACGAAACTTTAACAAAACTTGGTTTAGAAGAAATCAAGGCAGTCGGGGAAGAATTTGACCCGAATTTTCACGAAGCGGTAATGCAGACCCCGACAAATGAACATAAAGAACACACTGTTATTGCCGAATTGAGAAAAGGTTACAAAATGGGTGACAAAGTTTTAAGACCGACAATGGTAAATGTTGCCACGGCAGAATAATTGTAGTATAAATATATTAAACTCATCTCTCTGCATTTGGCAGAGTGTGGAATTTCAAAACGAGTTATGAGTTTTTTGAAATTCGGGTGAGAGTACAAGAAAAACAGGGATATTTGATATAAAAAGTTATGGCAGATTATTATGAAATTCTTGGAGTATCAAAAGATGCTTCAAAAGACGAGATAAAATCAGCGTTTAGAAAACGCGCAAGACAATTACACCCCGATGTGAATAAAGCCCCGGATGCGGAGGAGAAGTTTAAAGAACTTGGTAAGGCTTATGAAACCTTGTCTGACGACAATAAAAGAGCAACCTATGACCGCTACGGTGAAGACGGCTTAAAAAATGCCGGCTTTGATACAGGCGGTCCATTTGCAAGTGGTTTTGGCAATCTCAACGATATATTTGAATCATTTTTTGGCGGTTTTGGAGGATTTGGTTTTGGTGGTATGCATGACCCTAATGCACCGCAAAGAGGTGATGATTTAAGGTATGATGTAAAAATAAAGTTTGAAGATGCCGTTTTCGGGCTTGATGAGGAAATCAAGTTCCAGCATTTGGAAGTTTGTCCTGATTGCAATGGTACAGGTGCTCAAAAGGGTTCAAAACCGAAAACCTGTCCGCAATGTAATGGAGCCGGTCAGGTTCAGACGGTTGCAAGAACACCGTTAGGCAGTTTTTCTCAAATATCTGTTTGTCCTCGTTGTCATGGAGCAGGTCAGGTGATAGATAATCCTTGCAAAACTTGTTCAGGGCAAGGTCAGGTTAATAAAGAGCGTACGGTTTCAATCAAAATTCCGGCAGGTGTTGATAACATGTCAAAAATGAGAGTATCAGGCGAAGGCGATTGCGGAATTAACGGTGGTCCAAACGGTGATTTGTTTGTTGTAATTCATGTAGAGCCTTCAAAATATTACAAGCGTGACGGAATAAATGTTATTACAGAACTTGAAATTTCTCCTGCTCAGGCTGTAATTGGGGATAAGGTAAAAATAAAAACTTTATACGGCGAATATGAAATTAATATTCCGTCAGGTTCTCAATTTGGTGATATAGTAAAGATTAAGGGCGGAGGAATTTCTGTTATTACAAGACCTTCTCAAAAAGGCGATCATATAGTAATATTAAAGATAAAGACACCTACAAATTTGAGTGAACCTGAAAAAAATCTCTATAAACAACTTTATGAGATGCAGACAGGCAAAGAGGCAAAAGACAACAAGTCTATTGTGTCAAAGGTAAAAGGGGTATTCAAGTAATATGAAAAAATTATTCTTATCCTTAATGATGTGTTTATTTTTTACAGGTAGTGTTTGGAGTGCAGAAGTTCCACAGGAAGTAAAAGATTTTATCAGTAAAGATTTTGCAGGAACGGATTTTCGTTTTGATGGTGCCATAATTTTGCCTGATAATACTATGTATTTGCTTGTATTTCCGTCAAAAATTCAAACTGTGGAACAGGTTAAAGAAAAAAATGTCTATCCTGTCGGTCAGGTTATGAAAAATAAACCGGATATGGTCATTTTGAATAACGGTTATACCCTGTTAAAAGTAATAAATATAAACGGAAAGAAAACTGTTTTAAATATCGCAAATCTCCCTGATGAAATTCAGTCAGGGCTTTTGTCCCAAGATTTGTTATTGCCCAAAGGTCTTGTTATTCCGACATCTATGAAAGGAATTATAGGTGATTTGGATGCAGATGTCGCAGATGATACAGGTTTAAGAATTGATAACCTGAGATTTTCAACTGCAAAGCGGACTACTCCGATAGCGGAACTTGAGGGTAAAACATTTTATATCGCACCGGGCGTCAGCCGTAATATTCAGGTTGTAAGTTCTAATTCAAAAATTCCTGCCTATGGACTTGAGCAAAATGCGGTGATTAATGATATAAAAGGTTGGGATGGTAAATTTTTG
>Ga0256407_10012905_pt1 | contig 11264 bp, 10 predicted proteins | sample RumenRJG_04DNA_FD_193489 | JGI IMG/M metagenome (GOLD analysis project Ga0256407, IMG submission 193489) | Bovine rumen microbial communities from Lethbridge, Alberta, Canada - RJG_04 | ecosystem: Host-associated > Mammals > Digestive system > Stomach > Rumen | place: Canada: Alberta... | reverse complement strand
GCTGGACACACATGACAAAGTCCCGGTCGACGCCGTCCAGGTTCTCGGCGAGCCTCAAGGTGCCCTTGCGCTGGTTGCGGAGGATAATCTTCTTGAGGCCCGGCAAAGAATCCGGGAATTCCCCCTTCCGGATGAATTCGGCCCACTTCCCGCCCGCGTCGATGCAAATCATATTGCCGCCAATTTCAGCACAATATGCAGCAAGGCCTAAATCATATATAGTACGGAGATATACTACCAGACAGAACATACGCTCAGCTTCCGCTACCCTTTCGAGCGGGACCTCAGACGCCGGCCCCGCAACACCCCGCTTTGAAAATGAAAAATCATTCTTTTCTCTAAATGCGCACATCCAACGAACTTTTATGCAATTCCTTCGTAAAACCAATCTTTCGAAGTTCACTTCTAAAAAAATCAAGTTTATCCATGTTGAAATTTGGAGACAACATTATTTCCACTTCAGAGATGGCTTTTTCATTGTAATAAACATCTATATACGGAAATTTTGTAAATGTGATGTTGTTTCTCATCACGTTTTCGTCTCCAGCAATCATATTGCAATGCGGAAATTGCATCCAAAAACGATATTCATTCTCGTATGCCCAATCATCAATTTTTTCATAGCCAATACTTTTGGGAGCAAACGAATAAAAATTCGGGACACGCTCTTGTTTCAATATAGATTTATATTTTTCATGATACTTCAAAAAAGAAAGATAATTGACCTTTACTGGACCAACCACTTTTTTTTCTGATAAAAATTTATCTGTGGTTGCAACATCTTTTAACTTTTCCTTTACACATCCGTTTATAACAATATCTTTGGTTTCGACATCCGTTACGACATTCCAGCCGCCAAGAATTTTCTCTAACTTTAATGTATTGCACAAATCTCCATTTCCATCGAAGGAAAATAAGTTAGACGGGACCTTTATCCTGACGCCCTCATCAAGAGCATCATTCTTTTTTCCGTAGAGCGACCACATGGGAATACTCTCGCGTTCATCGGCGCTCCACGAGGAAATATATACATATTTCTTTAAATGTGAAAATTCTCCACAACATCCCTCGTTCAAATCATTCAGCGAGTCAAGGCGAGTAAAGCGAATAGTCTTGTTCTCCAATATCGCAAGAATAGATTTCATCGTTGTATACTGGTACAAAAAATCTGGAATCATATTCTCCCCTAATACTGATTCTTATTCAGAACACATTGATAATGCATTGAGTCTATTGCAATGCGATATTCACGGAAATTTTCTTGATGAGCCTGTTTTGACGCGGCAACCTCATATTTTTTCACCATAGAATGGCGTTCAGATTCATTTATAGCATTGAAATCAAGTCCCTTTTCCTGTATTTCTTTTTCAATGCAGGAGACTATAATTTCAGAGATTTTCGCGTTTATCTTTTTTGTAATTTCAAAGAAAGGTTGCTTTGATTCCCCTGACACTTGGCAAAGGTAAACGCATTCGTCAAAATCGTCATTTTTACGATAAACATCGTCTAGACCAATACCCGGAAACGGGTGAATTTTTATGGAAAATAATTGCGAGCCTAAAGAAGAATCAAAATCGGCGAAATTTCCCTTTGGCAAAGCACGAGCCTCATCCCTATAATAAACATTCAGAATACATAAGCCTGCCATTGCCCGCAAAAGGTTCTTTATAGATCCCAGTTCTAAGCAATTTGCACGATCGTGTTTTACGGCCTGATATGCATTAAGCCACCGATTTATTTTCTTTTTGTCGGCATCCAGCAAAGGAGTATATTCAGTATTTTCCATATCTTCTAAGTAAAAATACGGAGAAACCAGGAAAACCTTTTTCTTGCAGATATTCCATTTTTGATTTAGAAAATTGATACAATCCGAATCAAAATAAAGATGTCTCCCCGTCGCGCTTTCTGGGCCACCGTTTAAACGATACAACTCTTTGGATATTGATTCAACTTCTGTTGCGGTTCGGACTAAAAGGTCAGCAATCTTCATTGAATATGTATTAATTTGTTTGTCGTCAACATGGATAACATCGGCAATAGCGAGAAGTTCTCGCTCCAAATTACGATACACATTCCAGTAAAGATTGTTCATTAAAGATTCCTTTCGTTTATTTTCCCATCGCTTTTTTGAGCATGCTAATTCCTTTTTGACCGAGCATATTTTTTGCCAGATTTTTTACTTCGTTTTTTACAAGGCCTTTTGAATTAACCATATAATTCATTACAGTCTCCAAGGCGTCACTTTCATCTTGGGAATTGGTAAACGCTTCAAGAATCATAGGCTTGTCAGTAATTTCAGGCATGAGGAATCTGTCAACAACTTTCAGAAATTCCTCTTTGTTTGATGCAGACAAATACTCATAACCCAAATCTGTAGCATAATGCTTTAACAAATCAAACGATTTATTTCCAAAGTGACCAGCAGCGGCCATGTATGGGTCAGCCTCCTCTCCAAAAATACTGCATGGATGGCAGAAAAGCCTAAACTCGGCTCCGCGACCATTATTGATTACCATCAATCGAATATTGTTGCCAACGTGTCTATTTGCAACAACATTCATATCGTAAAAGAATGCAAGCTCGCCAAATACACCGACAAACAGTCTATTAGGATTCGCAAGCGAAGCTCCTATCATGGAGGAGACTCCGCCATCGATACCAAATCCGCCGACATTGCATTTAGAGTGTATTCCCTCGGGTAATTCAAAGAAGTTCCAGGAACGCAAACTGTTGTATATTCCCATATGAAGTTCGCAACCGTGGGGCAATTTATTGACCATCTGTTTTGCCATCCAGATGTTTCCAAAAGGAACATCCGGCATCTTGCTTAAGACATTTTCGTATTCAGCCTTGCATTCATCTAAGAACTCAGTATGATTTTGATTTTCTTCGCTATAATGATTGAAGAAATCCGTTTCGGGCATCATGAAAACATTAGCCAGCTTTTTGAAGGTGTCCCTAATTGCACCATCTTCGCTAACCCGCCATACTGAACCCGCAGGAATTACCTTATACGGATTCCCGCTAACTTCGCCAATATGGATTAGCAAATCAATTTTTCTAAAAGGCGAAGTATAATTCTTTTGGCAGCAAACTAGAGGAAAATTTACTTCGTATTTTCCCCTATACCCACTTGTATGGTCAGTAAAGACAACTGCATTATGTGTTGCGCAGAATCGATCTATTGCCGCAACTTCGGCATCTGTAAAATTGTGATGAGCGCCAACAGTTATCGCAGCTCTGTTCACTTTAGGAAATGCGGGAAGTTCATCTTTCAAAGTAAAACGGCGAATAACTCGAACGGCAGGCAGTTCCTTTACAGAAAAGTCTGAATTATAGTTCGTAAATAGATTGATGTGAGCAGGGCCACCACCATTCAGCGTAAGCGCAAGAATGGCTTTGCTAGCTTCAATCAAACAATAATTCTCATCTTCTGCATCTTTTACAGTCGGAACGGTAACAGATTCCATGGCAATGTCTGCCGGTATCTGCCTACGGTCAATCTGCTGGTCAATCAAATGACCAATGGATGCGTTTCCGCGATGAGATGTTATCGCCAACACCGGGAGCTTACGGTAGTATGCTTCTGTCAAACCGGACATATAGTTTCTGGAAGCCGTTGCACCCGTACAACTGAGAACCACCGGCTCACCGCTTTCTGCGGCCATGCCACATGCCAAATAAGCGGCAGAGCGTTCGTCAACAGACGAATAAATCTCAAAAAAAGGATCGTTCTGAATACTCCCGACAAACGACATATTCGTTGTACCAGGAGATGCAATAACCTTTCTTATGCCATGCGCTTTTAGCAAGGCTATTACGATTTGAGCGTTTTTTTCTGCGGAATAATATTTTTTTTCCATACAAACCTCTATTTCCAGCGAGCGTTGATTGTCCTTGCGTTATTGCATGTTATAATTTGACCCGAAACACAGCCGGCAGCTTCAGATAACAAGAAGCAAGCTGTTTCAGCAACCTCTTCTGGTAAATATATTCTTTCGTTTGCACTTCCGGGATTGTATAAATTGCCATCGGCCTTAAAACCAGTCATGTCCGATGTTGTGACACCGGGCGCAACTGCGTTAACCCTGATTCCGTCTTTAGAGAATAGATAAGCAAGCCCCTGAACCATACTGTTTACAGCAGCTTTTGTAAAGCCATAAGGCCTGAAATCCATTGTGTCGCCGGTTTCGGACGACGTAAAAAGAACTGTCCCTGTTCTATTTTCCTTCTTGAGCAGAGCAACAAATTTTTGCGTCAAGAAAAAACCACCTTTTAAATTCGTATCAACCTGCTTGTCAAATGTTTCTGGAGTGACATCAAAAAAAGTATTTTCATGCAACGATATTCCAGCATTGTTTACAATACAATTTACTCCGTTTAGCATTTTGTTCGCCTGCTCCATAAATGAATCAAAAATATCAGATTTAGACACATCCAAAGGCAAATACAAACAGCCAATTGCCGCAGAAGATTGCTTTAGGGTTTCTTCGTTGCGCCCAGCAATTAAAACCTTGGCACCTTCAGCGACAAACTTCTTTGCCATAGCAAAGCCAAGCCCACGACCGCCACCGGTAACAATAATTTTCTTACCCGCCAACCGGTTATTTGGCGACAAATACGAAATGGAGGCCGTTACGTTTTTTACCCCCTGCCCTTTCAAAATAAATATAAGCATCCGCTTGATATATGTTTTTAAGCCCATTTATTTATCCCTTTATCTTTCTTAAAACTACATTCAAAATAGATTGACGTTCTTCTTTTGTCACACCAATTACAAAAGAAGAGATTATTGCAGAAACACAACACGCAAGAGAAACAATGATAAAACGCAGTACACCCTGTTCCATTGTAGAGTAAACGGCATACGGAATCGGTAGAGCTAAAGCCGTTGTCGGAACAATCCTTCCAAAAACATCCTTGATAAACATCATGACTGGGAAATTCAACAAGCCCTTCATTATCCAAAGTCTTACAAAATCAAGGACTAAATAGACCGCAATAAAGACAATGTAAGACGCATAGACGGGAGCCCCCATTTTATAAACAACATAGGATACAGGAAAAACAAGACAACCAACAGATGTTATCCATAGTGTATATCGGCGAATATTCCCTGTCGCCATACAGGCGGTATAACCGGTGTTCCCAAGAGACATGAACATCGACCCGACAAGCCCCAGCTTAACAAAGAGGGCGGTATCTTCTGGCACAATTTTAAGCCATAGTTTTAGAATGATCTCTGTTTCAAAGAAGAATGGCAGCGCAAACAAGAGCATAAGCAAATATGAGAACTTTGCCCCTCTGCAAACAAGCCTATTCATTTCGTCTATATTGCCTGCTGCATAGTTTTTTGTTATCTGGGGATTTATAGCCATTATAAAGTTATTGACAAACTGCATAACAGCGCTATCAACCTGAACGGCGATACCTCGTGCAGCATTGAAAGTCACGCCAAAGAACATATTTATCAATATGTTCACCCCTTGCGTATTGAATATTGCAGCAGTATTGGTGAAAAAATTCCAACCAGCAAAAGCGCCAATATTTCTCAGTAAGCCTCTGTCAAAAGTAATCTTATAACGACATTCTTCAAAATTTTTATGGCAATACACTCCATAAATAAGCCGTATAAATAATGATATCCCAAAAACCAAAGTGGCATAAGATATCAGCTTATCCCATGGAGAAATAAGGATTAAGTAACAAATACCAAGTTTCCCCAATGCTTCAACAATACTCACATATGCAAAAGCCTTCATGCGTTCATGAGCTATAATACAGGCATTGTAAGGGACGCTCAGCAAGTTCGTACAGAAAGAGAGTAAAGAAAATTGAAGCACCCAAAAGGCAGCATCGATTCTATCCGATGGAATGTTCAGTTTTGTGTACAAGAACCATAATCCAGCAGTTTCTGCAATGATAATTATCACAACAGATATAATGAGTTGAATATTGATGCTGGTTGAGAAAACATCTTGAAGTTTTTTCAGGTCATTTTTTCCCAGTTCAAAAGTTATAAAACGGCTAATTGCAGCAGACAACGCGCTTGATATAACGCCAAACATGGCGATAGCACCACCAATAACACTATAAACGCCATAATCTTCAACACCAAGTGCAGACAATATAACACGGCTAGTATAAAGGCTTATAGCCATCACTAGCAAAGTCCTAAAATACAAGAATAATGTATTTTTCGCTATTCGCTTGTTATTTGAAGAGGCCTGACTCATATATAAATCTATTATTGCAACGCATTAATCAAGTAGTTCTTCGAGAAAGATATCTTTTGAGCAAGATTGTCTCTAACGATTTTATTGTTCGTCCATATCGAATTCAGATATTCCATTTTCATTTTTTCTAGCGTGTTGCAAAAACACTCTTCGCAAGCACACAAATTCAAAATAGAAACAATCCTGTTGGACATATCCCCCGTTTTTTTGTAACTTCTCGGGAATACAAAAAATTTTGTTCCAAACAGAACTGAGAACGCCGTAGCATGGAAACTATCCGTGAAAACATATTCGGCATTTTTGACAAGCGAAACGAAATGCTCCGGCCCTGCATCAAATATTTGCTTATCGCCAAAATTCCAATCGCATTTGCGGTAAGAACCATTTAGGTACGGCATGGTAACAAGTTTAAGATTGTGTTCTTTGGCAAACTTTTGAGCTAAAAATCTAGAGGACTCATTGTTCCCTAAAAAATACGTCAAAAGATACGGAGCGTCTATTGGATAAGGCTTAGCGACATCGTCCCATTGTTTTTCAGACAGAAGAAAAACAGGATCGACGACACAGCAAATATCTTTTTGGCTATTTCGCCGCAACAATTCGGCGGAATCTTCTTCCCTGACAGACACTGCCGTATAAACGGCAATACTTGTTGTCAACCGATTTATTTCTTCATTGCTTAAATCTGATTTAGCGATGCTTGCCGCGTACGAAATTTTCTTTTTTTTCGAATCGGCGAATGTCAGCAAATAAGCCGGGCAAAAATTATTCGGATGCCAAACCTGGTCGCTGCCAGTAATAAAAGCGTCATAATGACTATTAGCTTCGCCTATATTGCCATAACCGTAGGTTGTGTCACTATGATTGATAATGTTCTGATTGAAATTGCTAATAGCAAGAATCCTTCTATTCACGGCATTTTTCACAATATTCAACCGTTTTTTTAATAGAATTTTTCTCACCATAACGCGAAGAATGTATGCAGGGACTTTACCTAATATTTTTATAAAATGTTTTAGGAACGATTCTTTCCGTTCTCTTTTGAAAAAAATGTCATAGCAAATCTGTTCCGCATCAAACCCCGAAGCCCTCAAGAAACGAGCCAACGCGTAGGCCTGAAGATTCCCGCCATAATTGGGACTTTTGTAATAATGAGTCAATATTCCAATCTTCATTTGGCGTATCCCTTATACAAGTCTACATATTCCTGGAATCTAGCGTTCATGTCAAAATTCTTGGAATGAGCAATGCATGCTTCTTTGGAATACGGCGTATCTTCGCAAATACGGCAGATTTCTATTTCCATTGCGTCGATATCGTCACAAGGAACTACAGAACCGCAGGTTTCGTCGATGCATTCTGGGCTTCCGCCACTTTTGAACGTGACTACAGGAGTTCCACAAGCAAGCGATTCAACATTGACAAGCCCGAAAACCTCTTCTCTAGTGGGGTTAGCGAACACATCGACAGCTGTATAAATTTCGGCAAGTTCTGTCTGATTTTGAGTACGATGAATCGAGATGATATTTATCGGGAGCATCGCATCAACACAATCGTCAGTGCCAACAAGAACAATGCGATAATTTTTGGGCAGACGCTTCGACAGTTCAATGAACACGTCTAGCCCTTTGCGCATACCCCAACCAAATGCAATGCCGAGCACAACCTTCTTACCGACAAGCTCATAACGATTGCGAAAATCACTTTCAGTTGGCTTGAAAACGGTCAAATCAATGCCGTTGTTGATAACCTTAACAGGATAATCTTTCAGAAACGACATCTTTACCTGACTCGCAAGCCATTGCGATGGTGTAATGATTGTTAGATCAAGCCCTGTTATGGATTCTTTTTTCTTTCTGTACAACAATCTACTTCGGTCAAAGAACCACGAATAGTATTTTCGCTGGCAACAATCATGGCATTCCGTTTTCCAATAATCGCATTTCACCATGGTATAATAAGGGCAATAAGCGGTAAAAGCCCAGCAATCATGAAAGGTCCAAAACACTTTTATCTGTTTTCTTCGCAGATAATCAAACAATTTGCCTATATTGCAATTATGACTATGAAGATTGTGCAAATGAACAATATCGGGATTTAGCTGGTCTAAAGTCCTTATAATTTTTTTTGTAGCCAAATAAGAAGTAAACCCATAGTTTCCGAGAATTCGTGAATATAAAGCATGAAGCCTAACATAAATATCACGACAGATCTTAATTCCATTTGGATAACCTGAGTATTTGATTGAATAGAGAATGATGTTATGTATTCCATTCTTACTCAAGAGTTTACTCACCGAGACACAAATTTTCCCGATACTACCAACTCCACAAGTCGCATTAATTTGAACAACATTCATATGTTACTCCCAAAAAGCTTTATATGGGAAAGCATTTAGTCCACCGCCTGGCTCTGCTTTATAAAAAAAGAAAAAACAAAAAAAACATATCATAATCCATTTAGATATTCGTGCTATATCTTCATTGCCTTTTTTGGGAACCATCAACAATTCAGGAATGATAATAGGCAGCAGCATTATAAAATACAAATTGAATCTCATTGCAATAGTATGTATTGACGCAAAGCCTTGAATCATCGTCATCACAACAAGCGTATTGCGTAACCCATTTTGCTTTGGTGTCATTTTCGCGTCATCGGGAACAATGAACGCATAAAGAAGGAATAACAAGAACAACGCCCACATAGCATAGCTATTCGTTTCTGTAACATATCCATAATGTTCTACATATTTATCAGCTAAAAAAGGCAAAACATTAGTGAATATTTGCGATTTAAATAAGAAAAATACACCAACAAGAGACAACACAAAAACAAAATGTTTACTTCTTAATGGGGTATGGAATATTGGATATAGAAAAAGCATAATTAAAGCGGACGAATGAAAAAAATATGCAATAAAAACCATCAAGATGAATGGTATTAATTTTTTCCTTAACACCATATAATACGCGGGAACTACCAAAAGCATGGCTAAGGCTTGACGCAATCCAGAATAAAACATAAAAAAGCATGGATTTAAAACAAACAAAAGTATTGTTAATGGAGCACATTTCGATTCTCTCCAATAGAACCATCCCGTAATTCCCGTACAAAGGAAAGCTACGACAACCATAAACCATCGAAAATCGCAATAAATTTGAGCAACTAGCCAATTTAGTATAACATACAATGGTTCTACAGTAGTGTTTTCTATACAATCGCTTATATTATTCAATTTTGCAATCCAACCAAATGTATACTGATAATTAACAAGATCAATACCACATGAAATTGATCTAAGTGAGAGCATAGCAAACAAAATCACAAAAAAAACAATTATTGAACAATTGGACGTCCTTTTATTGAAAATAAGTTTTTGATTAGACTGTAGCATCATTTCTACAGCTTCGATAAAAAATGGGACAATTATAAGGAAATAATAAGGCAGCATTTTAAACCATTATGATTCATTCATCACTACGCTTTCAAAATCGTGCAGTAACATTTTCTGGACGTTTTCCCTATCGTGACATCTTTTTCCACATTCGCAAGCTTTCTTTGCATATTCATTTACAAGCTCTGGATTTTGGCAAATCTGCTTTATTACAGTTTCGAGTTCACTTGGGGTTGATACACATATCGCAGCATCTTCTCTCTTAAGGTGCAACCATCCGGACTGATCGTCTCTACAATAGGCCAAAATAGCACAACCGCTGAAAATGCAATCAATTATTTTTGTGGAAAAAGACAGTCTTGTCGCCAAGGCATACCGATTTGCTCTAGCTTCGACATGAAGGGCGATATCTGAATTCCTATACACCTCTTTTAGTTTTTCTTGCGAAACCCTTCCCATAATAAAACTATTTATTCTATCATCTAGTAGCGCACTTTGTGTCCTTGTCGGCTTGTCACCTGTATAAATTTCAAGAACGGCCTTCACACCATCTTTATTAACTTTTTTTAGCACATTCGCTATTTCTCCCAATACTTTCCAACGATTCATATAAAATTTTCCGGCATAAATCAATTTTATCGGCTTATGGATTTCTCGTTTTTCATATTCATCCTCAAAACTTCCGCATTTCTGAAGAATTTTCATGTTACATCCAAATCTTTTTTGGTAATCCTCCAACTGTTCCTGCGATAGAGTATAATATATCTTATATCTTTTTTGCATTTCTCGCAGTCGCGTTCTGACCATAAATCGATTAATCCAAAAGAAGGGTGAAAAACGAATCTGCCTTAAAGAGTATTCATCATCGCCCGTAAAAGCCACAAGCGGAACACTTGTTAATTCTGACACAATCTTTTCAAGACGAAGCATCTTCACGGATGCCATTCTCTCTGAAAAAATGATATCGGGATGGAAATCATCTATAAAACACTTCATCGCGTCTTTGTTGTACCGACCCCACAGCCAGATTAATTCCCTAATTAATCTCAAAAAACTTCCGCTGATAGATTTTAAAAAAGCATACAATTTCTTTGGTTCTTCTTCTGCAAAAGAGAATATATCAGAATTTCTATCGCTATCCCCGAATACAATTTTTTTTCCTGCTTTCCTTCCTCCGATGATACTTTTTGCCATCATCGCATCAGTAATTTGAAAATAATTTTTACAGCACTTGTTGTATGGTTTATCGGGACTAGCATATATATTTGCAAATTCAGCATCCATTCCTTCAAACCAGTTGGAAGTCACATTATTTCCATTTATCTTATCATTCCAAACTTCATTTGAAAGAACCAGTATCTTCATTCTAAATTTCCTTCACTATATATTTTTTTATGCTATTTTATAATGATCCTCGGCTTATCCATCACGACAGTCGCATTATCCGGTATATCTGAAGTCACAATACAATTAGCCCCAATTTTAACATTATTTCCTATGTGAATCCTTGGATTTGTAGGTTTTTTAATAGTGGGTTCATGAACAACCATATTCATTACCGGTTAAGTTAAAATATATCCTTTTTTCTTGTTAAGTGGTATACCCTTGTGGTCTAGGCAGCCTGTTTTGACAGC
>Ga0256407_10012904_pt1 | contig 11265 bp, 8 predicted proteins | sample RumenRJG_04DNA_FD_193489 | JGI IMG/M metagenome (GOLD analysis project Ga0256407, IMG submission 193489) | Bovine rumen microbial communities from Lethbridge, Alberta, Canada - RJG_04 | ecosystem: Host-associated > Mammals > Digestive system > Stomach > Rumen | place: Canada: Alberta | collected... | reverse complement strand
GTGTCAATGAGAGAACCATCGAAAGGGATATTGCCAAACTGAAGAAATTGGGTGTTCTCACTCGTGAAGGTGGACGCAAGGAAGGCAAATGGGTCATTAATAATAAATACCAATGACAACAACTGATTTTACCAATCATAAAGGGATGAATGTGATAGGATTATTATGGCTCTTTGTGAACTCAAGCCCTATTGCATTGATGGAACAACTTAAAAATGTTCCATCAATGTTCCATCAAAATCTGGGGTAATGAAAATTAAAAATCCCTGCAAGTGTTTGACTTGCAGGGATTTTCTTTGAAGGGTGCCCGGACGGACTCGAACCGTCGACATTCAGAACCACAATCTGACGCTCTAACCAACTGAACTACGGGCACCATAAAAAGAACGATTTGTGCAACCTTGTGGGTTTTGCGGGTGCAAAGGTAGGGAAAATATTCGAGATGGCCAAATATTTGGCGTACTTTTTTTAAAAAACTAATAAAAACAACCTATCCCCACAGCAAAGAGCCATGGGGATAGGTTGTAATAGGGGTCGGAATGACTTCTTAGTTTGCGGGCTGGGCAGGTGCCTCAGCGGCGGGTGCCTCAGTAGCAGGAGCTTCTGCTGCGGGAGCTGCAGCGTCCTTAGCTGGAGCAGCGGCATCTTTCTGCTGGCTGGCTCCGAAACCAGGCAGATTGTTGGGGTTGGTGACGGGGTTCTCAATGTTCTCCATCACTGAACGGTCTGTGGTGGCTGTGGGGGCTACCCAGGCACAGATGATGCTGATGATGACCATTGCGGCGGCGAGGCCCCAGGTGGCTTTCTCGATGAAGTCGGTGGTCTTGCGGACTCCGGCAACTTGGTTATAACCTGCGAAACTTGATGACAGACCGCCACCCTTCGACTCTTGAATCAGCACAATACCAATCATCAGTATGGCTGCAATCACGATAAGAATTACAAATAATGTGTACATGTTAATTTTGTTTTTTATTGTTGTTTATTATTAATTTCTCAAGGAAACGCATCTGGTCGGCAAAATAGGCGTTCTTGTGTGGAAACTGTTCGTTGAGCCGTCCTATGATGTCGAGGGCTTTCTGATAGCGGCCCTGCTTGATGTAGATGCGTGCGAGGGTCTCGGTGAAGTATTCTTCGTCGTTGACGTCCTCGTTGTCGTTGCCGTCTTTCTGCTGCGTGGTGGTGGCTGGTGTGAACTCGGGTAGTTCTGCCAATTGGATGCGCCCTTGTTCCTGCTCGAGGAAGGTGTCTATGAGGTCCTGCCCTTTGAGCTGTGGGGTGTCGTTGTCGGTATTGCCGGCTTCTGTCTCCAACAGGTAGGCAACATAGTCGACTGCTGCGTCGGCAGGTGTGGGCTTCCTTTTGGTGTGGGGCTGCTCGTCAATGTCGGGCATGGTGTCAAGGAAACTGTCAATGAGTGTGACGGTGCGACTCTCGGAATTTTGAGTTCTGGGCTTTGTGCTCTCTTGATTGGCAGCAGCCTGGGCAATCTGGTAGTGGGCGGCTTCTATCATCTGGAAGATGACGCGTCGGTCGGTGATGTAGAGTGCTGCTCGTCGCAGTTCTTCGTCGAAGGCGGGGTCGTGAAGCAGATAGAGGTTCTGCAGCATGAGCAGCCTTGCTGTCTGGTAGTATGGGTGGAGTGCCAGCAGGGAACGGAGCTCATAGAGCGTGTTGCGGTCCATGAGTTCGGGATGCTTGATGAGTCCTGCTATCTCCACCATACTTTTATGTTCTGTTGTCCGTTAATACTATGTTGTTACCAGTTGGCCACTGCAGCATTGAATATCTGGTCGCAGAGGTCTTTGACCATGAGCGTGACGAGTTCTTCCTGCACGGAACTGAGCGAGACGGTGGTCTCGTAGGTCTGGCTGGCTGTGAACTGCCGTTCGAAGTCTTCACTGTGGTTGGTATTGTTTGTAAAGCGCACATTGACGGTCATGGAGAGCTCGGTTTGTGCCGAATAGCCCTCGGACGACACTGACTTGTTGCGCTGGGTGTACTGTGTGATTTCGCCCTCGAGTTTCAGGTCGCCGTTACGTTTGACTTGCTGCAGCTTGGTATGGCTGGCAAACTGGTCCTTGAGCTGGTTGTTGAACATGGGTCCCATGGGTCCCCATACGTATGCCGTGCGAAGCGGGAACTCTGCAATCTGTATGCTCTTGACCTTGGAGTAGTCGATACTTGCACCGTTGAACTTGTAGCTGACGGAACATGCTGACAGCATCATGACGAAGGTCAGGCAGAGGGTTAGGCGTATTTTATTTGTCCAGTCCATATTGTTTAAGTCTGCGATATAGTGTACGGTCGCTGATGCCCAGCTCCATAGCGGCTTTCTTGCGGTTGCCTCCGTTGCGTTGGAGTGCTTTCTCGAGGGCCTGGCGGCTCCAGTCGTTGACATTGAGGTTCTCGAGCTCTGGTGAGGGCTCAATGTATTCTTCAGCCTCGGCATCCTCGGTGAGAGGTGACATCTGAGGGCTGATAGTCGAGAGGGTTGTCGGCAGTGGTGAGATGGCAGTCGACAACTGTTGCGACGGCTGGGCTGCAATGCCTCCTTGTACGTCCTCAATCTGCTTTTTCAGGGTACTCATCTCGCGTCGCATATCATTGACATTGGAGCGCAGTTCGAAGAGTATCTTATATAGAATCTCGCGTTCGTTCTCGAATGTGTGGTCACCGTCAGTGCGGATAGTGGCCAACTGGGTGCTCTCCTGGTCTTGCGGAATGAAGCGTGCCAGCACTTCGGCTGTAATCTGTCGCTCAGGGCTGAGGATGCTGATCTGTTCAGTGATGTTCTTCAGCTGTCGCACGTTGCCTGGCCACTTGTAGCGCATGAGCAGTTGTTTGGCTTCGTCGGTGAGCACTACTTTGTCCATGCGGTACTTCTCTGCCATCTGCATGGCAAAGAGACGGAACAGCAGCACAATGTCCTCGCCACGTTCACGGAGGGGAGGCATCTGGATGGGGATGGAGTTCAGACGATAGTAGAGGTCTTCACGGAAGCGTCCCTCGCTGATGGCCTGCCGTATGTTGACGTTGGTAGCGGCGACAATGCGTACATCGGTCTTGCGTACCTCAGTGGCTCCTACGGGTATGTATTCGCCTGTCTCAAGTACGCGCAGCAATCGTGCCTGTGTGGCCAGCGGCAGTTCGCCTACCTCGTCAAGAAACAGTGTTCCCTTGTTGGCAACGCCAAAGTAGCCGGGTGAGTCGTTGATGGCACCTGTGAAGGAGCCCTTGACGTGTCCGAAAAGCTCAGAGTCGATAGTTCCTTCGGGTATGGAACCGCAGTTGATGGCGAAGTACTTCTCGCGGCGGCGTGGTGAGTTGTCGTGAATGACGCGTGGAATAATTTCCTTGCCTACGCCGCTTTCGCCCACGATGAGTACAGACAAGTCGGTGGGCGCTACCTGCAAGGCAACGTCCAGCACATGATTCAAAGCCTCGCAGTTGCCTACGATGCTATATCGCTGCTTGATGGTCTGTAACTCCGAACTCTTCATTTCTGCCGACTACACATTTGGGGCACAAAGGTACAAAGAAAATCTGACATTATGGCATACTTTGGCAGAAATTTAACTTTCAGCCTCTGTTTTCCTGGTTGGCTTGAATACCGAAAAACGTGCCTTGTCACCGTCTTCACGCTTCTCGTGGAAGAGTTTGGGCAGCGGATTTTCCAGTGGCTCGTCATAGTTCTGGCGGTTGCGGAACACGTCGATAGCGGTATAGATGGCTTGCCGCATAGAGTTCTCGTCAGCCTTGCCCAGTCCGGCAATGTCGAAGGCTGTTCCGTGGTCTGGTGAGGTGCGAATGATGGGCAGGCCTGCCGTGTAGTTGACACCGTCACTGATGGCAATGGTCTTGAAAGGAGCCAGGCCCTGGTCGTGATACATGGCTAACACACCATCGAAATGTACATAGGTGGCAGCACCGAAGAATCCGTCAGCAGGGTAGGGACCAAAGGCTTGTATGCCATTGGCTGCCAGTTCGTCGATGGCGGGTTTGATGATGGTCTGCTCTTCGGAACCCAGCACGCCTTCGTCACCTGCGTGAGGATTCAGAGCAAGTATGGCGATACGTGGATTGGAGACGCGGAAGTCGCGTTTCAGGCTCTGGTGGAAGATGGTAGCTTTCTCGATGATGGCCTCTTTAGTGATGGCCTGTGCCACGTCTTTGATAGGCAGGTGGGTGGTGACCAGTGCCACACGCAGATTCTCGTTCATAAGTATCATAAGCGCTTTCTGGCCTTCGCCCACGCTGGTCTCGATGTACTCGGTATGTCCTGGGAACTTGAAATCAGGACTCTGGATGGTAGCCTTGTTGATGGGGGCTGTCACCAGTACGTCGTAGAGTCCGCTGCGGAAGTCGGTCATTGCTCTGTCCAGTGCCATGAGGGCTGCCTGTCCAGCCTCTTGCGAGGGCTGTCCGAGTTCAACCTTCACCTCGTCGTCAAAACATGTCAGCAAGTTCAGCCGTCCGTCGCGAGCCTCCTCGGCAGTATTGATGATGCTGAAGTTGGTCTCCAACTCCAGTGCCTTGCGGTGGTATGCGGCAATCTTGGGCGAGCCGTAGACAATAGGGGTGCAGAGTTCGAACATGGCAGGGTCGGCAAAAGCCTTGAGTATGACTTCATAGCCTACACCGTTGGTATCTCCTTGCGTGATAGCCACGCGTATTTTTCTTTCTTGCTCCATAGTTGTATGTTTCGTTCTTATCGTAATGATTATAACGGGATTCCGTTGTTTTGCTTGGCTGTTGATAGTAGTCCGCAGGCGGCAAAGATATCCTGTCCGCGGCTGGCACGGATGGTGGTGAACACGCCATGAGCCGTCAGGTAGTCGCGCAGTGACTCCATGCGCTTCTCGTCGGATGCAGGCAGGTCTACTCCAGGTATTTCGTGGAAGCGGATGAGGTTGACGCGGCATTCCAATCCCTGTAGCAGGCGGGCAATCTCGCGTCCGTAAGTCGGTGTATCGTTCAATCCGCCGAAGCAGATGTACTCGAACGAGCATCTGCGCTGGTGCGTGAAGTCGTATTGATGCAGCAGTTCGAGGGTTTCTTCCAGTGGCATAGCTTTCTCGGCAGGCATCAACTTCAGACGCTGCTCGTGCAGTGGTGAGTGCATGGAGATGGCCACATGGCACTCGCTTTCGTCGAGGAATCGCTTTAGCTTTCCCCTGACGCCCACACTGCTGACAGTGATGCGCTTGGGACTCCAGGCGAATCCCCAGTCGGCCGTCAGAACCTCAGTGGCTTGCAGTACGGCATCAAGGTTGTCCATAGGTTCTCCCTGCCCCATGAACACGATGTTGGTCAGCCTGTCATGTTCTGGCAGTGCCAGTATCTGGTTGAGGATGTCGGCAGTAGTCAGATTGCCCTGCCATCCTTGCTTGCCCGTCTGGCAGAACAGGCAGTTCATCTTGCATCCTACCTGACACGATACGCACAACGTGGCTCGGTCGTGGTCTGGTATGAAAACCGTTTCGACGAAGCGGGTGGTGCCGGAAGATTCTGAATCAGAACTCTCTGAGCAACGCACGGGGAAAAGGTACTTGATAGTGCCGTCCTTGGAGCGTTGGCAATCGATAGGTGCCATCAGCCCTACTTCGTACTGTTCGTCTATCCGCTGGCGGTTCTGCTTCGAGATATTGGTCATCTCGTCTACCGAAGAGACCTGTTTCTCATAGAGCCACTGAGCCAGTTGCCTGGCTGTGAAGGCAGGCATACCCAATACTCCGACTACGTTTTTCAGTTCAGCCGGAGTCATTCCTATGAGTCGTTTTTTCGAATTCACGCTGCAAAGGTACAACTTTTAATTGAAAATTGATAAATGATAAATGATAATTTTGGCAGATTCAATAAAAAGTATTACCTTTGTGGCACTTATGCCTAAAATCATGATACAAAGATGAAACAGAAGATAGATTGTTTCCTGGCTTGTCATCAGGCTGGGGAAGTGTCCCATACTGTCCGTCAGTTGGAAGGTAGTACCGCAGTGAGCCGTGTGTTCTTGCTGGAAGGACGGCCTCTTCAGAGCAGTGCTATGGTGATGAGTGTGGCCGAGAAAGCCACTGCCCCCTATGTGCTGGTAGTGATGAAACCTGTCCCTTTGACTATTGGCGAAGGAGCCTTGGAGCGTCTGTTGCTGGCAGCCAGCGACACTGGTGCTGCAATGGTCTATGCCGACCGCTATGCGATGGAGAACGGACAGCGTAAGGCGCATCCTGTGATAGACTATCAGGAGGGCTCGTTGCGCGACGATTTCGATTTTGGTTCATTGTTGCTCATACGCACCTCGCTGTTGCACAAATATGCCACCAGTGATCATGAACGTGACTACCAGTATGCCGGTTTCTACGACCTGCGCCTGTTTTTGAGTCGTGAGGGCCTTTTGTTCCACCTGAACGAGTACCTCTATACGGAAGAAGAACTGGATCTTCGTGCCTCGGGCGAGAAGCAGTTTGACTATGTGAACCCAGCCAACAGAGCCGTCCAGATAGAGATGGAGCAGGTCTGCACCCAGCATCTGCGCGAGGTGGGTGCGTTGGTCGATACCACTCAGTATCAGGAGATAGACTTCCTGGAACAGGAATTTGAGTTTGAGGCCTCGGTGGTGATACCTGTCTTTAATCGTGCCAAGACTATTCGTGACGCCGTGGAGAGTGCATTGTCCCAGGAGACTGCCTTCCCTTATAATGTCATCGTAGTGGACAATCACTCAACGGACGGCACCTCAGATATTCTGGAAGAACTGTCGTCGAAGTATGGCAACAAGCTGCATGTCATCGTGCCCGACCGTAACGACTTAGGCATCGGAGGCTGTTGGAACGAGGCCGTGTTCAGTCGTGCTTGTGGGCGTTTTGCTGTTCAGCTGGACTCTGACGACCTCTACTCGTCGCCTCAGACGCTGCAGACCATTGTTGATGCCTTCTACCAGCAGCAGGCTGCTATGGTAATAGGTTCCTATCGCATGTGCGACTTCGAACTGAATACCCTGCCTCCTGGACTCATTGCCCATCAAGAGTGGACAGACGAGAACGGCCCCAACAATGCCCTGCGCATCAACGGCTTGGGTGCGCCTCGTGCCTTCTTTACCCCTGTGTTGCGCAGCATCGGATTCCCCAATACCTCCTATGGTGAGGACTACGCCTTAGGGCTGATGTTCTCGCGTCGCTTCCGCATTGGGCGCATCTTCACCGAACTCTATTTGTGCCGTCGTTGGGGAGGTAATTCTGACGCAGCCCTCTCAGTCGAGAAAATCAATGCCAACAACTTGTATAAAGACCGCCTGCGTACGATGGAACTGAAAGCCCGTCAGCGTATGGCTCAGGGGGGGGAAGACGCATTGAGCCAGTCGCCCCTGATGCGCTTCTTCCTGCGCCAGCTACAGACGTGGGACGACGTGCGCCAGCGTTATCGTGATCTGGGGCAGGTGGAGACCCGCGAGCTGGTGACTGACGGTTTCACACTGAATGTGCAGTGGAATCCGGCACGCATTCGCTCTACAGGTGCCAAGATTGACGCTCGTTCCATTGCCGAGCGCCCCTGCTTCCTGTGTTGTCAGAATCGTCCACAGGAGCAGATGCGTCGCGTTATTGACAGCGATTATGAACTGTTGGTCAATCCGTTCCCCATACTGCCTGTCCATCTGACGCTGCCCACCCTGAAGCACCAGCCCCAGAGCATAATCCCCATGTATGGCGAACTGCTTCGGTTGGCTCAGCGCAACAGTGACCTTACCTTATTATATAATGGTCCTCATTGTGGAGCCTCCGCTCCTGACCACGCCCATCTGCAGGCTGTCAGCAGTGGCATCCTGCCCTTGCAGACTGCTTGGCAGCGTCTGAGCCGCAATTTGTTGGAGGTCATCAAGAACGATGACGACGAGGGCATTTGGCACGTAGGCGACTATCCTGCAGCGGCCTTCCTGGTGAAGAGCCATACGATAGAGGAAGGTGTGCGTCTGTTCCGGCGCCTCTACGAATGTCTGCCATCCTCTATTCATGCCAGCGAGGAACCCATGATGAATATCATTGCCTGGCATCAGGGCGACGACCTGTTGAGTGTGGTACTGCCACGCAGAAAGCACCGTCCTGACTGCTATGAGCGGTGCATGATCAGCCCTGGTGCAGTCGATATGGGTGGGCTCTTGATAACCCCTCGTGAGGAAGACTTCCGCAAACTCACACCAGAGCAGGCGCTGGGCATCCTCCATGAGGTGTCGCTGACTCCCGAACAAGTGGCACAGGTTGCAGAAGAGTTGAAACTACGGCAGAACAAGGAACGTAGTCCCAAGAGCCAGGAACAGCCTACTGTCAAGGTGGGCATCGTTAGCGGTCAGGAGATACACTTCGCCCTCAATGGCCCCTACATGGCCAAAGGCGAAAGCATACAGGGTGAGCAGACGGTGGCCTTCTCGGAAGGTGGCATTCTTTGGAACGGCAACCAGTATCGTGAACTGACGTTTACCCCCCAGCGTGCTGATGCCTCGTTCTCATTGTCCGACGTCACCATTGGCGTCAACTTCCATTGGGAGCGCAAGGAAACCCAGACCTTTCTAGGTACGCTGCGCCTGGTGGTGGAGGCAGATAAGATTACTGCCATCAACGAACTGCCCGTCGAACAGTATCTGGCTTCGGTCATCTCTAGTGAGATGAAGGCGACGGCAGGGCTCGAACTGCTTAAGGCCCACGCAGTCATCAGTCGCTCGTGGCTGTTGGCACAGATGAAGCGTCGCGAGGACAGTCAGGAGCAGAAGAACGGATTCTTCTCGTTCCAGAAGAAAGACGACGAAATGATACGCTGGTACGATCGCGAAGACCATACCATCTTCGATGTCTGTGCCGATGACCACTGCCAGCGCTATCAGGGCATCACCAAGCAGACCAGCCGCAATGTGGAACAGGCTCTGAAGGCTACCCGCGGACAGATACTCTGCTATGGCGACGATATCTGCGATGCCCGTTTCTCTAAGTGCTGTGGAGGTCGTACCGAGGAGTTTCAGTACTGTTGGGAAGACACTCCCAAACCTTATCTGGTCAGTGTCGAGGATCCTTTCTGTAACACCAACGACAAAGCCGTGCTCTCACAGGTGCTCAACGACTATGACTTGGAGACTAACGATTTCTACCGCTGGACCGTCGAATATACCACCGACGAACTTTCCAACCTCATCAATGCCAAGCTGAAGGATGACTTCGGTACCGTTACCGACCTTATTCCTTTGGAGCGAGGCAAGAGCGGACGCATCTGGAAACTGAAGATTGTGGGTACCAAGAAGACCTTCACCATCGGCAAGGAGCTGGAGATTCGCCGTGCACTCAGCGAGAGCCACCTCTATAGTTCAGCCTTCGACGTGGAGAAAACACCTACCGGATTCCGTCTTCACGGCATGGGCTGGGGCCATGGGGTAGGCTTGTGCCAGATTGGTGCTGCCGTCATGGGGCAGCAGGGATACAGCTACGAACAGATATTGCTGCACTACTATCGTGGTGCCGAAATAAAACGAATCTATTAATTAAGTATGATGAATAGTAAAAGAAATCCGTGGTCGTGGATACCGACCCTCTACATCGCCGAAGGACTGCCCAATGTGGTGGTGATGACGGTGGCTGTAGTTATGTATATGCAGTTAGGGCTGACCGATACAGACATTGCTCTCTATACTGGCTGGTTAGGACTGCCGTGGGTCATCAAACCCCTGTGGAGTCCGTTCGTTGACCTCTATCGCACCAAGCGCTGGTGGGTGCTGACCATGCAGTTGCTGTTGGGCTCGTCGCTGGCAGGTGTCGCCTTTACGCTCAACACTCCTTTCTGGTTCCAGGGCACTATGGCCTTCTTCTTCCTGATGGCCTTCAGCAGTGCCACTCACGACATTGCCGCTGACGGCTACTATATGCTCGAGTTGGATGACCACCAGCAGGTGTGGTTTGTGGGCATCCGCAACACCTTCTATCGCCTGGCCGTCATCTTCGGCAACGGTGTGCTGATTCCCGTGGCAGGTGTGCTGCAGGTGATGTTCCGCTATCAGATGGCGTACACTTGGTGTCTCGTGTTCTACGGACTGGCAGCCCTCTTCATTGCCATCTGGCTCTACCACAGTTATATCATGCCGCGTGCAGCGAAGGACACGCCCCACAACACCAATGCCCGCGAGGTCATGAACGGTGTGGTGACAGCCTTCAAGACTTTCTTCCAGAAGCTGCCTCCGCGTGAGATGATGTATGCCATGCTGTTCCTCTTGTTCTACCGTTTCCCTGAGGCTCTGCTCACCAAGATGAGCGTTACCTTCCTCATGCGCCCCCATTCGGCAGGCGGTTTAGGACTGTCGCCTCAGGAGTTTGGATTGGCCAGTGGCACTGTGGGGGTCATCGGACTGACTCTGGGCGGCATCCTGGGTGGTATGCTTGCGGGCCGCGACGGATTCAAGCGCTGGCTGTGGCCCATGGTGTGTGCCATCACGCTGCCCGACATCGTCTACGTCTATATGAGCTATGCCCTGCCAGACAATCTGTTTGTCATCAGCTCCTGTCTGTTCGTTGAACAATTGGGCTATGGCATCGGCTTCACGGCTCTGACTCTCTACATGCTCTACTTCAGCAAGGGCAACTTCCAGACCTCCCACTATGCCTTCTGTACTGCCATCTCTTATCTGGGACTCATGCTGCCCGGCATGGTTTCCGGTTGGATGAAGGATGCTTTGGGCTATCGTTCGTTCTTCATCATCGTCATGGCTCTGTGTACCATTACTTTTGCCGTGACAGCCTTTATCAAGGTCGATCCGGAGTTCGGCAAGAAGACTGAAGACGGCGAGGCTGCCGAGGCGAGCGAGACAGACGGAAAGTAACCATATCAGCCAACAAATTAGAGCGGCGGGGTTTCACAACCGCGCCGCTCTGTCTTTCTAATGATAGTATTAATAATGGAAAAGAAATCGTTCTCTTTTTGGTGTGTTAATTCGTTTCACGTCGTAAAGATAGGCATTATTTCTGAATTGGCAATGATTTTCTTCAGAAATCTTTACTTATTAGAAACTAATTCTACATAAATAGGAATTTCCCTATCGCTAAATAGGAATTTTTTCTTGCCCGACGGGAAAACTTTCCCTACCTTTGCACCATCAAAGGTTAAATCAAATAAAATCCATACGACTATGAAGAAGATTTTTACACTCATCACAATGGCCACTCTGGCTCTAACGTTTGCAGCTTGTGACAACCGCTACTACGACGACTACTATCGCGGCAGCGACTATTACGACTCCGA
>Ga0256407_10012901_pt1 | contig 11266 bp, 7 predicted proteins | sample RumenRJG_04DNA_FD_193489 | JGI IMG/M metagenome (GOLD analysis project Ga0256407, IMG submission 193489) | Bovine rumen microbial communities from Lethbridge, Alberta, Canada - RJG_04 | ecosystem: Host-associated > Mammals > Digestive system > Stomach > Rumen | place: Canada: Alberta | collected... | reverse complement strand
TTTTTTTTTTTTTACTTTTTTTTTACTTATTTTATATTTTTTAAATATGAAATATTTACTAAAAAACTAAACAAAAAAAAACTATTGTTCCTCCTCAGCTAATTTCTCTTCAATAATCTCAATTAACTTAATCCTAATTTCATTCTTATCATGATCTCTCAAAACATCCTTATTAAACTTACATTCAACTCTAATATTAATAGCCTCTAAAGCTCCTCTAATAGTTCCACAAATAATATTAGAATACCATAATCCTTTATATTTCTCAGGTAATTCAACATAATTATTTAAAGGATTATAAAAAAAAACAATACTATATTCAATTGGTGTTGAAATATTATTATTTCCAATTTCTTTATTTTGAATTGGTTCTGGTTGATTACATTTTGCTTTTAAATAATAATCTAAAGCACAACAAATAATTTCAACTGCTTCTTTAAAATTTTCTGGATTTCTATTTTGACTTTTTGCTAAGTAATCATCTACTAATCTTATTCCTATGTTATATCCCATTTTGTCCAATTGTTCATTTATTTCTTCTGGTTTTTCATAGTCTTTTATTAAACGAACTATTAATGCTCCGTAAGTTAATGTTAGTAAGTCTTCATTTATTTTTTCTACACTTTGTAAATATTGAAAAGAATTGTTGAATTTTTTAGACATTTTTTTTTGAAATGAAATTTAATTTTTTTTTTTATTAAATTTAAATTTTTTGTTGAAAAAATAAAAAAAAGTAAAATATATAAAATTGAAAAATAAAAATATTATTAAATTAAATTTTAATGAAAGATAATAATAATGATAATGATGATTATGATGAAAGTGATAATGAAGAAGATGAACAAAAGAAAAATTTAGAATTATATTTAGAAGATAATATTGATAAAAATATTGAAAGAATGAAAAAAAAAGTAGAAAAATATGATAAAGAAGTAAAAAAACAAATTCAACTTTCAAAAAATGGAGTAAATAAAGAAAAATATAAAAAAGAAGCAGTAAGTGCATTAAAAAAAAAGAAATTTTATGAAAAAAATTTAAAAAAATTAGAAGATAAAAAATTATCAATTGAAATAAAAATTATGGATATTGATATAAAAAAACAAAAAAGAGAATTAAAACAAATTACAAATGATTTTAAAAGAAAAATTGCTATTTTAATTAATCCTGATAGTCAAATTGCTGATATACAAAAAGATGAAGAAAGTGAAGATGGTTTTGAAAAATTAAATATTGATATGAGTGAAGAAGAAGTTGAAAAACAATATAATCAAATTATTTCATTACCTGAAGTTAAGGAAGCTTCAGAAAATTTAAATATGTTTAAATATATTTTTCAAAGTGATTAAAATTAAAAAAATCATTAAATTATTTATAATATTTTAATTATTTATATCCATATAATTAAATTATAAAGAAATTTCATATTCTTGATTATTTAATTTTACTAAAATTCCTTCATAATTTAATTTTTCTATTATATCATCATAATCATTTGAACTTAATAAACCAAAATTTTTTATATCATTTATTGAAATATTTTTTCCATTAATTTGAATATATTGTCTTAATTTATCCATAACATAATTAACTTTTCCTTTTTTACCTTTAATATTATTGCCTTTCCCTTTTTTATTTATTAAATAATAAACATAATTTTGTTGAAGAAATTCTTTAGTAATAAAATAAGCTTTTATTATATCAGATTTAATTACATTTTCCCTCATTTCAATTCTTGCTGAAATTTTCGATATTTTTTGTAATGTTTCAATACAAATCCAATTAATATCAAATAAAGCAAAATTTTGTAATTCTTGAAATTGACTTTTAATATGTTCTGATAAAATATAAATATCATTAAAATTACAATCATCTATTTTAGGATTAATATATTTATTAACAAAAGTAATATATTCTAACATTGATGGATAGTCAAAATCTAAATTTTCATTTTCTTCAATAATAATTTGGTTTTTAAAATAATCATTTATTGACATTGTATCCATTGTAAATAAATCATCTGTGAAATTATTTATTAAATCTATTTTATTTAATTGTGTTTCTTCCATTAAAATTGAATTATAATTTCTCTTTTTTTTATTATAGGAAAATTCTTCTTTTATTATCATATTTGATTTTTTTCTATCATTCGTTGAATCATTTATATCATGAATTATTGAAATTATATCATAACCATTTAAATTAATATCAAAATTTTCACTGAATGTAAATAAACTTTTTTCTGGATTTGAGTTTAATATTATATTACATATATTTGATTTATTATTTGAAAATGCAATTTCATCATTATATAATAATTTAATTGTATTTTTTATTTCTGGAGTTAAATTTTTGTTTTCAAAGTTATTAATTATTAAATGAGAATTTGGATAATTTATAAATGTATCATTTTCTAATTTTGAAGGAGGACTTTTAATTTCATTTGAATAAAATTTAAATAAATTAGGAAATAAATTAAATAATCTTTTTATATTTTTTAAACAGGATAAATTATTTTTTGACATATTAATAAAATGAATTTTTAAATTATATTCAGAATTATTTTCACTTAAACTAAATAAATAATAAAACAAACATATATTACAATAATCAATTTTAGGAATTAATCTATTATAACAAAAACTAAATTTATTTTTTAAATTTAACATATTTGAAATTTTACTTATAAATCCTAAATCGTTAAAATTAAAATTTTGTATATTATTAAAATAGCAATTCTCATTATTAATCATTTGATTATTAAAATCTTTTTCAATTTGAATAATTTTAATATATTTAATATAGAAATTTTCATTTTTATCTGTTTGATATTTAGTTTTAACAATTCCAGAAAATTTTAAATTACAATTAAGTAATTCAGAAGAATAATCTTCTTCTTCAATTAATCCTAAAATTTTTTGATCTTGAAATTCAATTATAACATATCTTATATAAATAGGTTCAGTATATTCAAAAATTGTTTTTGGATTAAATTCACTTACATTAATTAATTCTTCACACTTATGAAAATCAATATTTTCTTTTTTAAAATTCGTTAATGTTATTTTTTTACTTAAAATTATTCCACAATTTGTACAAATATAATTTATTCTTGTATTTAATTTTTTTAACATTGAAATACTTATTATTCTTCCATAAAATTGAATGAAATAATTTATTTTTAAATTTTGATTTGGTTCAATTAAAAATAATTCACTTGGAGTGAAAATTTTTAATTTAATTTTTATTTCTGAAATATTTGAAATTTTTTTAGTTTCAATACAATATAAATGAAGTAAAACTTTAATAAATGCAATACTTTCTTCTCCAAATGTATTAATATATTTCATTAATATTAAATAATTTTCCAAATTATCATTTTTTAAATTTTCACAATTTAAAGTAAATAAAATTTCATTTAAATTTTTATTAATTTGTGTATTATTATCTTGTGTAAAATATGAAGAAATCATATTTGATGATAGAATATTATTTATTTTATTAAGGATTTCAGAATTGAATGAATTTATGAAAAAAGAATCTTTATCATAATAAATTGATATAATTTTCAAAAGATTTTTATTTTTTTTAGCGTCAAGAATCATAAATTAATTATTTTAAATTCTTTATATTTATTTAATTTAAAATTTAAAATAGATTAAATAATAAAAATTATGTATTTTTTTCATTTAAATGGAAATAATGGAAAGATGTCGTAAATGTGGAAAAAATATAAAAGATTTTATTAAATGTAATAAATGTAGTTCAATATATTGTAACGATTGTTGTACTCGACAATGTCCAAATTGTAGATGTTCCTCTTTAATTAAATACCCTCAACAATCACTTAATTTAAATTTTGATGATTTAACTACTAAAAATATTTTTATTGAAGAAAATGAAATTATTAAAGAAAAAAATAATAATGAAAATACAATTAAAATAAATAATAAGAATCAACTTAAACCAGGTAAAATTATTTGTATTAGCAAACCAAGACATTGTAATAAAAATTATTTAAAATGTTCATGTTGTAATAATAAATTATGTAGTGAAAATCGTTGTTATTGTTATGATTGTATGGAAAAGAATATTAAAAAATTAAAATTAAAAAATATTTTAATAAATAAAAAAGGAAATATTGCAATGAAAGAAAATAATGGAAAAATAATTTATTGTTGTAAATATCCTTTTAATTCAAAAATTTGTACTAGTGATAATATTTGTCCTGATTGCTTAGATTTAAATAATAATTTAAATATTTATAAGAATTTAATTGAAAATTAGATTTGATATTATGTGTTTTTTGATTTTTATAGAATTAATGATTTTAAAAATTTTAAATCTAAATAATTTAATTAAAAATTTTTATTAAATTAATGGATAAATGTTATTTTAATTCATGTATTTTAAATGATAATGAAAAATTAGTAAAATATAAACAATATAATAGAAATATAAAAAAATTTTTTGTTTCTCTAGATGAAAATAATCAAATATTAAAAGATTTGGATTTTAATTTAAAAAAATATACATTTTGTATTGAACATTATAATAATTTAAAATTACTAAAAAAAATAAAAGATACTTTAAAAATTTCCTCAACAATTCCAACTCAAACTTTAATAGAAATAAATAATTTATTACATTATGATATTGAAATGAAAAAATTATTTTCAAAATTATTAGTTAAAGAAAAGCAAAATATAATTAATTTTTTATTTGAAATTATTTCAAAAAATTCAAAAGATAGAATAAATGAATTATATATTTTATCAATTTTATATAATTTGTTTAAAGAGTATTTAATATGTAATAATTATTCAAATGATGATAATTATGAAATATTAATTAATTATTTATTAAATTTGGATTATCATTTATATGAAGAATCAAAAAATAAAAGGGTTGAATTAAATGATGAAGATTTTTTAACTATATGTTTATTATATGAATTAACAATAAATAATATTTCACAATTATTTATTAATTCTAAAGAAAAAATGCTTTCTCTTGAATTATCTGTTAAATTATTGGAAAATTTAACATCAATATTTGGTCAATGTATATCATCATTTAATGCAATTGATAATAAAAGAATAACTGTTGAAACTTTTTATACAATTATCAATTTTATAAATATATATTTTTTATCAAAAAATAAACAAATTGATATGATTTTATTTTTAATAAATTTTATGACTAAATTTTCAAATATGATTTATAATTTTATTAAATATGCAAATGATAAAAATATAATAAAAGCTTATATTATTACTTTATATTCAACATTAATTGAAATATTAAATTTAAAAATGAGTGATTTAAATATTGATGATTTATTAAATTTTTGTGAAGATTCATATCAATTTATAAAAGATAAAGAAGCTTATCCTCTTTGTTTTGAAATAATAGATAAAATAACTAAAATAAAAGCAAAAATAAGAACTCATAAGGTTCAAAACTCTGTTCCTGATGTATAAAAAATAAAAAAAATGTTTTTATTTTTTTAATTTAAAAAAAAGAAAATTAATTAAATTTTTATTTTAAAGATGATTTATTAAAATTTTCTTTACTTTGTTTTAAATATGCTTTCTCTTTTGAAAGTTCCATATCATCATTTTTATTTGAATTTTTAATTTTTTTTAAATATTCATCAGCATTAAAAATATTATTTCTTACAGTTTGATTTGGTTGAAATTGAGAATTACTAATATTATTATTATTATAAAAAGTTTCATAATTATTTTTATAAAAATTATTATTTGTCATATAAGATTGACCAATTGGTGAATTACTAAAATTATTAATACTCATATTATAATTATTATTATTATTATTTGAATTAACATTATTCATTTTAATTCTTAACATTTCTAAATTTTGAAATTTAATTCTTAAATCACTTTTTTGTTGTTCAATTTTAAGTTTTTCGGAATTTAATTCAATTTTTAATCTTTCAATTTCATTATATTGTTTAGATATTAAATTTTTTTCTTTATCAATAATTTTTTGTTTTTCATCTAATTGTTTAATTGATTCATCAAGTCTTCTTGCAGCTAAAGTTAAATCATTTCTATCATTATTTATTTGTTGTGTTTTATCTTCAATTTCCTTTTTTGTTTTTTCAAATTGATTATATTTTACAGAAAGAAAAATTTCTTGTTCTTTTAATTTTTTTATTCTTGATTTTATTTCTTCTTCTTCATTTTCATATGAATTTTTATTTCTTAAAATATCTTTTTTTTGACTTTCTATCATTTTAATATTATCATCTTTGTATTTTTCAAAATATTTTTTTTCTTCTCCTAATAATTTTCTTTGATAATCTATTTCATTTAATTTAATTTGATAATTTGATTTTAAGTCTTCTAATTCTTTTTTCATTTCTTCATATTTTTTTTGATTATCTTTTTTTTCTTTTTCATATCTTTCTTTATTTTCTTTATCTTCTAATTTTATTTTTTTTTGTAAAGAATTAATTTCTTCTTTTTGTTTATTAATTTTTATATTTTCCTCTTCATTTAATTTTCTTTTTTCATTTATTTCATTTTCAAAATTTCCTTTATCTTTTAAAAATTGTTCTTTATCATTTTTAAGATTTAATTCTAATTCTTTTAATCTATTTTCTAAATTAATTAAAGACTCATGATATAATTTATTTGACTCAATTTGATTTTTATTTTCATTTGAAAATTTTAAAAATATTTCATCTATTTGTTTCGATGAATTTTCAACTTTATTTACAATTTTATTAATTTCAATTTGTTGTTCTAATTGTTTTTTTAATTTTTCAATTTCATTTCCAAAATTTATTTCTTGATTATTTAATTCTTTTTTATGTTCTTCTTTTATATTTTCTATTTCTTTTTGATGAATATTTGTTAATTTATCTTTTTCTTTAATTAATTCCTCTTTCATTTCTTTTTTTAAACTTTCTATTTGTTCTTTTAATATTTCTTCATTTTTTTTATATGTTTCTTCTGTTATTTCAATGTCTTTTTTTTGTTTTGATTTTAATTCTTCTAATTGTTTATTAAACTCTTCTTCTTTTTTTTTTATTTCATTTTCTTTATTTTCAATTTCTTTGTTTTTTTCATTTATTTTATTTTCAAATTCTTTTTTTTCATTTTCATATTCTATTTGTTTATTCTCATATTCTTGCTTTTCTTTTGCATTTTTTTCTTTTTCTTTATTTAATTCTTCAATTAATGATTCTATTTTTTTTTTTGATTCTTCATCTCCTTGTATAATTTTTGAAGAAACTAAATCATTATTTATTATTTCATCATTTGAATTATTTACTTTATTTTCATTATTTATTTTTGTATTTTCTATTTTTTCTTCTTCGTTTTTATTTTCTTCATTTGTATTTTTATTAATATCATTATTAATATTATCTTTTATATTTTCTTTATTTAAATAAATATTTGTAATATCTTTTTCTATTTTTTCAATATCAATTTTTTCTTCTTTTAATGTTTTAATATCATTATTATTATTATTAATTTTTTCCATTTTTTTTTCTGGACTTACTGTTGTTCCTCTTCTTCTTCTTCCTAATCCTCCAAAAAGATTTGAAGTATCTTCTTTTTTTTCTTCTTTTTTGTCTTCTTTTTTTTCTTCTTTTTTTTCATCTTTTTTTTCATCTTTTTTTTCTTCGTTTTTTTCTTCGTTTTTTATATCTTTTTTTTCATCTTTTTTTTCTTCATTAATTATTCCTAATAATTTATCATTATCTTTAATAAAATTTCTTCTATTAAAATTAAAATCAGTGTTTCTTCTATTTCCAATTTCACTTTTATTTTTTTTAAAGTCATTATTTTCATCATTTAAATTACTATTTGTTAAAAAATCAAAATCTTTTTTTTCATCTTTTAAATTACTATTTGTTAAAAAAGCAAAATCTTTTTTTTCATCTTTCAAATTACTATTTGTTAAAAAATCAAAATCTTTTTTTTCATCTTTTAAATTACTATTTGTTAAAAAATCAAAATCTTTTTTTTCATTTTTTATTAAATTATTATTTGTAATAAATTCAAAATCTTGTTTTTCCTTTTTTTTACCAATACCAAAATTATCATTATTCATTTGACTAAGAATACTATTCATTGGATTACTTTCAAATTTATCAAATTTCATTTCATTTTGAAAATTTAAAGAAATTGGATTATTTTCAAATTCAGCAAATGATTTTTTTTTTTCTTTCTTATCATCTTTTTTTAAATTTGAATTAATAATATCTTCATATTTTTCATTGACTGGTTCAAAATTTGGTGAAGATTTTCTTTTATAATTAAAATTATAATTTAAATCAGTTTCTTTATTATTTTTATCTTCAATATTTGTATTTTCTTCTTTTTTATCATTTATTATATTTTCTAAATTTTCTTCATTTGAATCTTTATCAAAGTCATCATCAAAACTATCTGTCATTTAATATTTATTTTTTTAAAAAAAATTTACAAATATATTATTTTAAATTAAATTAGAATATATTTTTAAATTTATATATATCTAATTAGCACAAATAAATCTTTTTTACATTAATATTTTATTTTATATTGAAAAAAAAAGACTTCTCTTGTATCATTAATTTTTTTAGAATTAGTTAAATTAATCAAACATTTATTATTATATTTATAAAAAATTTTTTTATATATCTATTCTTTTAATATCCAACCTTAATAATAATACATATTTAATAACTTCTTTACTAAAAATTATTTTATTAAATTATTATTAATTTGTACAATTATTGGAAATTATACTTTTCCATTTATTAATCAATTTTTTATCATTTAAAATAAGTAAATTCCTATTCATCATATTAATAAGCATAATTTTAAAATTATTATTTTTCAAAGCTTTTAAAGCAGTTTGAATAACATAATTTCCATAATTATTTTTCATTAATAAACCAATTGAATTATCATCTTTAGAAATTTCAATAATAAAATTATTAAGAAATTCTTCACTTTTTTCAATACATCTTTCAATTACATTTGAAGAATATTTTTGAATTGATAAAATTACACATTTATCTTTAAAAGTATAAATTAATTCTTTTATATCTTCTAACTCCCAATTATCAATTACTGTTTGTAAAGCATAATTTCCAAAAGGATTTTGTATTAAAATTAATGAATTTTCTATCAATAAATTTTTTAATTTTTTAAAATTATTATTTTTGATTTTATATTCTATTAAAATTTCCTGTTTTACTACACATAAACCATTTGAATTATTTACTAAAAATACAAAATTTTCTAATATAAAATTAGAAATATAAATTAAATATTTTTCATAATTAAATGAAGAAAATATTTTTTCAATAACATGAGTTCCATAAACATCAATACATAATTTCATTAAATTGTTTATAATACCATTAAAAATAATTTCTTGTTCTTTTTCATTATTTATTTTTTCAATTATACATTGAATAGGATAAGTTGATATTTTATTAATAGATAAATTATCTAAATTATTTGATATATTCATTAAAAAAATAATCCTATCATCTTCATTTAAAAAATAAAAAATTTTCAAACAAAAATAATTTGCATAAATATCAAAAAGTAAATCAATTAGTTCATTTTGTATTTCTACAAAAATTAAATGTATAATTTCTAAAGGAGTGTTATCCAAATAATATTGGAGTATTCTACATGTTTGTTGAATTTTCATTAAAGAAATAAATTTTCCTTGTAATATTTTATATACATTATGAGTAAAAAAACCATTTTGAATTAATAACATTTCTAATTCTCTTGATATATTATCATTTATTATTAAATTAAATTGTTTTTTATCATTTTTTTCTTTTTTTGTTTGATGATAAAATGAACTTTTTTCATGTTTAATATTTTTTCCTAAATTGTTTTTTAAATGTAAAATATTATTATTAATATTATTTGAGTTATTATTTTTTGTTTTAAAATTAAAAGTACGAATTGGCATTTCCATTCCAAAAGGAGTTGTAGTTAAAGGAATATTACTATTAATATTATAAAGATTAAGAATATTATTATTCATTTGATTTTGAATAGTAAAATTTAAATTATTATTATTTTGAAGAGAAACATTTAAATTATTTGAATTAAAAGAATTAAAAAAATAATTATTTGGAATACTATAATTAAAATTATCAATTTGATTAAATGAATAATTTGAATTATAATTTTGAGTTTGGAATTTTTTTCTTCTTCTAAATATTTGATTATGATTATTAAATATCATATTATCTATTTTTATAGTTAAACTTTTTTCATTTTGACTTCTTAAATCATTTCCATGATAACTTATTGTTGTATTATGATTTGTTTCAGCATCTTCAAATTCTTCATTTGAAAAATCATCATCTCCAAATAAATTGTCTTTTATTTCATTTATATTTTCTTTAAATTCAAATTCATTTTCTTCTATTACTCCTACTCCTTTTAACATTGAAAATATTTGGTTTTGTAAATCAAAATTTGAATTATTTTTTTGTTGATTTTTAGACATATTTATATTTATTTATTTATTGATTTTTTTAATAAAATATAAACATTTTTAATTTAATAAAAAAAGATTTAAATAAATAATAAATGAAAAAATGAAAAATATCCAAACTATTTTATATTAAAAATTAGAAATTTTTATTGTGAAAAATATGAATTGTTTTTATTGTTTTAATTATAAATATTTTTCTTTCATCATACTTCTAATTTAATAAATTAAGAATCTACTTGTTTTTTCCATTTAATCGATAATATTTTAATTTCTTTTAATATTTTATTGATATATTACTCTTTTTTATGGTGATAAATATTTTTTTAATTTAAATATATTAAGATAATTCATATTGTTTACATTTACTAAATAAAATATTATAATTGTATTTTGCAAAAAATATTTGTTAAAATTAATTTTTTTCAATAATATTTGAACTTGTATTAGAATATTTAGATAATTAGAATCAATTTTAATGAAATATATTAAAAAAAAAATTAAAATCAATAATTATTATTCAATAATTATTTTAAATTTATTATTTTTATAAAATTATAAAGAAAAATAAATAATGAACCCAATACAAAAAGCATATGAATCAATAGATAGAACAACAATAATGTTAAAAAGAAATCAAAGTTATTTCCATTTTAGAAATTTATCACAAATAAGAGATAAAAAAACTCAAGTTAAATTATTTCATCCAAAAAAAGCAGAACATTTTAAACCAACAGAATTTGATATTTTCAAGGCAAAAAAAATAGAAAATGAT
>Ga0256407_10012900_pt1 | contig 11267 bp, 10 predicted proteins | sample RumenRJG_04DNA_FD_193489 | JGI IMG/M metagenome (GOLD analysis project Ga0256407, IMG submission 193489) | Bovine rumen microbial communities from Lethbridge, Alberta, Canada - RJG_04 | ecosystem: Host-associated > Mammals > Digestive system > Stomach > Rumen | place: Canada: Alberta... | reverse complement strand
ACCCATGCCAAAGGCATTGGTGGCAACCATCACGCGCGTCTTGTCCTGCTGCCAGTTGCGCTGGCGTTCATCTTTCTCGGCGGTGTCTAAGCCTGCGTGGTAGTAGGTGGCGCTGATGCCGTTCTCTACCAGCAGGTCGGCCACTTCTTTCGTACGGCGTCGGCTGCGGACATAGACGATGGTAGCCCCTTTCACGTGACTGATAATGTGGAGCAACTCATCGCGCTTGTCGGAAGCCTGACGGACGACATAAGCCAGATTATTACGCTCGAACGACATACGGAAGACGCGCTTCTCGGTAAAGGCGAGCCGCTCTTGAATGTCGTCAACGACGGCAGGGGTAGCCGTAGCAGTAAGTGCCAATACAGGCACGTTAGGCAAGTCGTGACGGATGTCGGCTATCTCAAGGTAGGAGGGACGGAAGTCGTAGCCCCATTGCGAGATACAATGTGCCTCGTCGACGGTGATGAAGCACACCTTCATGTGGCGCAACTTCTTACGGAAGATGTCTGACGAGAGACGTTCAGGCGAGACATACAGCAGTTTAACGGCTCCGAAGACGGCATTTTCAAGGGTTGTGAGAATCTTGTCATGATCCATACCGCTGTAGATGGCTGCCGCACGGATGCCTCGTCGTCGCAGATTCTGGACTTGGTCTTTCATCAAGGCTATCAGGGGGGTGATGACAATGCAGACACCTTCCATCGCCAAAGCCGGCACTTGGAAGGTGATAGATTTTCCACCACCCGTTGGCATCAGTCCCAAAGTGTCATGCCCCGAACCGATAGACTCGATGATCTCACGCTGTACACCGCGGAAATCATCGTAGCCCCAGTACTTCTTAAGAAGTGAAGAGTGAAGAGTAAAGAGTGAAGAATTTCCTTCCGGAGTCCCAGACGACTCTGGTGAAGGTATGGCGGCAGCAAATTCTTCACTCTTCACTCTTTACTCTTCACTCGGTTTAATGTCTTCTATCTGTAGCTGGACTTCGCTGCGCTTGTAGATATTCTCTTCAATTGTGTAGACGATGTCGAACGAACGTTTCGATTTGATGTAGCGGGCTGCCTGACTTTGTCCGAAGGCAATGCCATTCATGACGTTCGACGATTTCGAGTCCACCAGTTCCAACTTGATGTGCTCCTGCTGACGGCCCACGACCTTCGACGTTCCGTAGTCATAGACCGCTCTGGTGCAGAACAACGGCTTGGGATTATCGGGACCGTGAGGCGCAAACTTCTTCAGGTCGTTGTGCAGTTTCTTGTTGATATCCTTGAAGTCTACCACTTCTTCGATGTCGAGCGTTGCCTCCGTCTGTTCTGGCAGGATGTGCTCGTTGACGTACTCCTGGAAACGGCGTCGGAACTCTGGAATGTTCTCAATCTTCAGCGACAGACCTACGGCATAGGTGTGTCCGCCGAAGTTCTCGAGAATATCACGGCAGGACTTGACGGCATCGTAGATGTCGTAGCCGGCAACAGAACGGGCAGATCCCGTAGCTAAGTCACCGCTGCGCGTCAGCACGACCGTGGGACGGAAGTAGAGTTCGGTCATGCGTGAGGCAACAATACCAACGACACCCTTCTTCCAGTTCTCGTCGTAGAGGACGATACTGTTATGATGTTTCTGGCTCTCCAACTTCTCGATAATCTGGTTGGCCTCTTCGGTCATCTGTTTGTCGACGTCCTTGCGCTGCTCGTTGTACTCGTTGATATGAGTCGCCATAGCCAGAGCGCGGTTGAAGTCTTTCTCAACCAGCAGGTCGACGGCCTCAATACCACTCTGCATACGACCGGAGGCGTTGATGCGGGGACCAATCTTGAAGACGATGTCGCTCATAGTTAGCTCGCGTCCCGTGAGTCCGCAAATCTCGATAATAGCCTTCAGACCGACTGACGGATTCTGATTCAGCTGTTTCAGCCCGTGAAAAGCTAATATGCGGTTCTCGCCCGTCATCGACACGATGTCTGCGGCAATTGAGACGGCGCAGAAGTCGAGTAGGGGAATAAGCCGTGAGAAGGGGATGCCGTTGTTCTTGGCAAAGGCCTGCATGAACTTGAATCCCACCCCGCAGCCACAAAGATGCTTGAATGGGTAGGTAGAATCCTCGCGCTTGGGGTTGAGGATAGCCACAGCTGGTGGCAGCTCTTCGTCGGGCACGTGATGGTCACAAATAATGAAATCGATGCCTAATTCTTGGGCATAGCAGATTTCGTCGATGGCCTTGATACCGCAATCGAGCACAATAATTAATTTCACACCTTGTTCCGCTGCGTAGTCTAATCCTTTCTTGCTGATACCGTATCCCTCTTCGTATCGGTCGGGGATATAGTACTCAATGTTGGAATAGAACTGCTGCAGGAACTTGTACACCAAAGCTACCGCCGTACATCCGTCGACATCGTAGTCGCCGTAAACCATAATACGCTCCTTTCGGCCCATAGCGTCATTCAACCTGTCGACAGCCACGTCCATATCATTCATCAGGAAGGGGTCTATCAGTTCATTGAGCATTGGACGGAAGAATCGTTTGGCCGCCGATTCCGTTTTTATGCCGCGACCAATGAGCAGGTCAGCCAGGATAGGACTCATTCCTATCTTCTCTGCCAGCTCTTTAGCTGCTGCGGCTCTGTCGGGTGTAGGTGGTTCGTAATTCCATTTGAAATGCATTTATATATTTATTTTTGTTCTTAGTCGCTCCGGCGAAAATCGCCTATTTAGGCAATTTATGCCACAAAGATAAGCAAAAATATTAGAAAAACGATAATAGTGCGCGATTTTTTAACAGAAAAAAAGAAAAAAAGAAAATTCCCGCTTCAGACCGAAGTCTTTGGCGGGAACCAATGAAAGGAGGAGTGGTACCTCCAGGAATCGAACCGGGGACACACGGATTTTCAGTCCGATGCTCTACCAACTGAGCTAAGGCACCATTGTGTCACTGCATTCCTTTCGTTTTGCGGGTGCAAAGGTACTGCTTTTTTTTGTATCCTCCAAATTTTTCAGCAACTTTTTTGGCCAAAAAGTGTTTTTCTGTCATTTTTCAGCCATTTTTGTTGCTTAGCAGGGGGTTATTCAATGTCAAACAGGTTGAAGAAGCCCGTCATCATGAAAACTTTGCGGATTTCATCGTTGACGTTTCTGATGGCTACTTTGCCGCCCTTTGCTGCTGTCTCCTTACGCAGGGCGAGGAACAGACGCAGTCCGGAACTGCTGATATATTCCAGTTTCGTACAATCGAGGGTGATGATTTTGTCGGCATTCTCCATGAGGGGAGCCATGTCCTGCTGAGCCTTGATGGCAGCGGGGGTGTCGAGACGGCCTTCAAACAATGCTTTGATACCGTCGGCTTGTTCTTGAATTGTAATAGTCATAATGATATTCTTATTTTGTTTATTACTTATTGGTGTCTTTGCTTAGGGTCAAGATATTCTTGCCGTCTTTCCGTTCGTAGCTGATATGGGTCATGATCTGTCGGATAAGATGGATGCCCAGTCCGCCTATGGGGCGTTCTTCTGCCGAAAGGGTGACGTCTACGTCTTCCTTGGCAGTAGGGTCAAAGGGGATGCCATTGTCGGTAATGACGAATGTTATCTGATTGGGGTCGACAGCCGACTCAATCTTGACCTCTCCTTGTGCCCCGTCAGGATAAGCATAGCTCATGACATTAACGACAGCCTCCTCTATAGCGAGGTTCAGGCTCATGGCAATCTCCATGTCGATACCATTTTCCTCGCAGATGCAGTCGATGTATTCATTCAACTGCGGAATGGTGTCGACATCGTTAGGTAGTATCAGACTGCTTTGTGGCGTCATTAGCTTAAACTTATTGTTTCTACTGCAAAAATAATACTTTTTCCTTAATTAGCAAATAATTTAGGCAATAATTCGCATTTTTTACGATAAAAAGCCTAAGAGGGCACCTGCAGCGACGGCTGATCCGATGACGCCAGCCACATTCGGACCCATAGCGTGCATGAGCAGGAAGTTGTGGCGATCGTACTCCAGACCGAGGTTGTTTGAGATGCGGGCAGCCATAGGAACGGCACTCACACCGGCATTACCGATCAGCGGATTCAGCTTCTTGTCTTTCGGCAGGAACAGGTTCATGACCTTGACGAAGCAGACGCCTGAAGCCGTAGCGATGGCAAAGGCGAAGGCTCCGATGATGAAGATGAACACCGTGTTCATGGTCAGGAACTCTGAGGCCTGCGTAGAACAGCCTACGGTCAGTCCGAGCAGCATGACGACAATATCGTTCAGGGCGGCACCGGCGGTCTTGGCCAGTCGGGTGGTCTTGCCACTCTCCTTCAGCAGGTTGCCGAAGAACAGCATACCGAGCAAGGGCAGACCCGAGGGCACGATGAACGTTGTCAGCAGCAGTCCGATGATGGGGAAGAGTATGCGCTCCGTCTGCGACACGTTGCGGGCAGGCTTCATCTTGATGGTGCGCGCCTTCTGGGTGGTCAGCAGGCGCATCAATGGCGGCTGGATTAGCGGTACGAGAGCCATATAGGAGTAAGCACAGACGGCGATGGCACCCATGAGGTTCGGGGCGAGCTTACTGCTGAGGAAGATGGCCGTCGGTCCGTCGGCACCACCGATAATGGCGATACCTGCGGCCTGCGAGGGCTCGAAGCCTAAAGCCAGAGCCACCATATAGGCTCCGAAGATGCCGAACTGTGCAGCAGCACCGATGAGCATCAGTTTCGGATTGGCCAACAGAGCCGTAAAGTCTGTCATAGCACCGATACCGAGGAAGATGAGCGGCGGATACCAACCTTGTCGCACACCCTGGTAGAAGATGTTCAGCACGGAGTTGTCCTCATAGAGTCCTATCTCCAGTCCGGCGTCGGCACGGAAGGGAATGTTGCCGAGAATGATGCCCAATCCGATGGGGACGAGCAGCAGCGGTTCGAAGTCCTTCTTGATGGCAAGCCAGATGAAGAAGGCGCCGACCGCAATCATAATGAGGTTGCCCACAGTTGCATTGGCAAATGCCGTGTAGGTCAGGAACTCATTAAAGTTCTGTATGATAAACTGTCCTAAATCCATTGTTTCAATTGATAATTGATAATTGACAATTGATAATTAACCGATGGTCAGAAGTACGGCACCTTCCATAACAGTATCGCCAGGCTTGACGGTCACCGACGTGATGGTGCCGGCATATTCGGCCTCGATATTATTCTGCATCTTCATGGCTTCGAGGATGAGCACAACGTCGCCGACGTTGACTTGCTGGCCAACCTGTACTTTCACATCGGTGATGGTGCCGGGCAGCGGAGCCTTCAGCGGGGCGCCGGCACCAACAGGGGCTGCGGGCTGTGCCGGAGCGGCGGCGGGAGCTGCCGGGCGTGGGGTGGGGGCTGCTGCCTTAGGAGCCTCTACCTTCGGACGGGTCATCGTCGGATGTTTGGCTGCGTTGATGGGCTTCTGCAGTTCTACTTCGAACGGAATGCCGTTGACATTTACTTTTGCGATGTTGCCTTCTACTTCTTCAATCTCTACTTCGTAGTCGACACCCTGTACTTTATACTGATACTTATTCATCTTTGTTATTTTCGATTTACTGGTTTTCGATTTTCGATTTACTGGTGGAATTGTGTCATTTGCAGGAACTCGTCATTCCAGCTGCTCGACTTCTGCTTGATAGTGATGACGCCCGACTCAACGTCGTGGACGTCGTCCTCGTACTGCTTGAGGGCCATGCCGATGACGGCCATGTAGACCTCCTTGTCGATACCCTTTGTCTTGAGACCCTCCTGCAGGATGATGCCCGTCTTATGGCCAATCTCTGCCGTTTTCTCCACCGTCTTTGTGATGGGCTTGATGGGCTGTGCGTTCGCCATCTTCTTGGCTGTCTCCATGTGGCGCATCACCATACCGAAGAGGGTGAAGAACAGGAACAGCACGGCCAGACAGGTGAACACGATACCCATAGCCAGCAGCGTGATACCGAACCCGTGGGGGTCTTCGCGCTTCAACTTGGCGTCTTTCGTCTCGTCGGTCTTGATGAAGTTCTCTGTTCCGGGCGTTACGTTCTGCGGAGCCTTCACCGTCCATTTGCCATTCTGCCGTGCAAACGACTGGTCGGCTGCCAATGGCGGTATGGTCACGGAGTCGATGAGCTCAACGGCATTTCCGTTGTAGAGTGCAATCCATACTGGCTCCGACATCGGAAGTCTGACTGTCAGATGCAGTTTCCCCTGTGCGGGGTTGGAATTTCCGAAGAATACGATGTGCTGACGTCCTCCCAGACTTGTACGTGCGTCGCCGCTGGGGATGATGCTCATTCGCTTGATACGTTCTGGCACACTCATGTTTTGGTCAAGCACGCTGCGGTCTGTCGTCAGATACATACCTCGGATGTTGTAGGTGGTGAACGATGTGTTCTCCAGTTCTATCCAGGCCTCGTGCTTGCCAAATTCGTCTTGTATGCTGGCGGTGTTGTTGGTCATCACCTCGTTGATGACGATGTTCTTGGCTCCTTGGCCGAACACCGATGAGGCTCCTGACAGCAGCAATGCGCCGCAAAGTAGTCCGAATTTATTCATTGTAGTTTTTTTATTTTATGGGTCTTATGGGACTTATGGGTCTTATGGGACTTATGGGACTTATGGGACTTATAGGTCTTATGGGTCTTATTGGTCTTATTAGTTTATCCGCAGAAGAAGAGCACGATGATTTGTGCAGTGAAGATGCGCAGAAACATCGAGAGCGGGTAGACCGTTGAGTAGCCTATGGCTGGTGCCTCCTTCGAACAGATGCTGTTCGAGTAAGCCAGTGCGGGCGGGTCGGTATAGGTGCCGGCAATCATGCCTGCAAGCGTGAAGTAGTTGAACTTGAACTTCAGACGGGCAATCGGGCCTACGATTAGGATGGGGATGATGGTGATGAGGAAGCCCGTCAGCACGTAGAGCATGCCGTCGCCTTCTACCACCGTACTCAAGAACCCAGCTCCAGCCTTAATGCCTACCGACGCCAAGAAGAGCACCAGTCCTATCTCGCGCAACATCATGTTGGCCGATGTGGTGGTGTACGTCACTAAATGTATCTTGTAGCCGTAGCGGCCAATCAGGATGGCAATAATCAGCGGACCGCCAGCCAGGCCGAGCTTCACAGGAACGGGCATACCGGGGATGGCCAACGGGAATGAGCCGAAGATGAGTCCTATGAATATGCCCACGAAGATGGTGGCGATATTCGGGGCGTTCAGACGGCGTAGGGAGTTACCCATTTCGTTGGCAACACGGTCTACGGCGTCTTCGGGGCCTACGGCCATGATGCGGTCGCCCACCTGCAGGGGCAGGGAGGGTGATGCGAAGAGGTCCATGCCGTGACGGGTGATGCGGGTGACGTTCACGCCGTGAACGCTCGAGAAATGGAGCGAACCCAGCGACTTGCCGTTGATCTTCGGATTGGTTATCAGGATGCGCTTCGACACTAACGGCTGGTCTTGCTGCTCGAAGTCGATGTCGAGCTTAGGACCGATAAAGGCCATGATGGCCTCCTGGTCGGCCTCTGCACAGACGATGAGCATCTGGTCGCCGAGGTGGAAGATGGTGTCGCGGTTGGGAATGCATAACTCGCCCTGGTGAACCAGTCTTGATACGACGAAGTCGCGGTTCAGGAAGTCGTGTACCTGCAGCAGGGTCTTGCCCTCCAAGTACTTGTTCGTCACCTCAAGATGCATCTTGTAGGGCTTCTTGTTGGCGTTGCTGCCCTCCAGTGCCATCAGCTGCTCTTCTTCTTTCTCAAGCTTGATGCGGCACACGTACCTTATTATTATAATAGCCAGGATAATGCCGACGACGCCGAGTGGGTAGGCACAGGCGTAGGCTGAGGCTATCTGGGGCGCGTTGTTGCCGAATACTGTCGACAGGGCCTCGTTGGCAGCACCAAGTCCGGGAGTGTTCGTCACGGCGCCATAGAGCGTGCCAACCATCATGGGCAGGTTCATCTTGTCGCTCGTGTCGAAGAAGATGTAGTAGCATACGAACATCACGATAATGTTCAGCAAGATGGCTACTGCCGCCAGTCCGTTGAGCTTGATGCCCTGTGTTCCGAAACTCTCAAAGAAGCCCGGGCCTACCTGCAGACCAATCATGAAGACAAAGAGAATCAGTCCGAAGTCTTGCACGAAGGTCAGGATGGGGGGAGGGGCCGTGAAACCGATATGTCCGGCCATGATACCTGCAAACAAGACAAAGGTGACACCTAACGAGACGCCTCCGATCTTGATCTTGCCCAAATAGACGCCTACGGCAATGACGATAGCATAGAGCAAGGCGATATGGGCGACGGAGTCAGTCGTCGTGAACAAATCTCTTAACCAATGAAATGATTCCATATTGTACTATTATCTCAAATTTGGTGCAAAGGTACTAAGAAAAGTGCGCAAAACGAATATGATTGTGCAAGTTTTTTCCGTGTTTTAACTTCTTTAACGTTCGAAGTGCTGATAATCCTGCTGTCTGGTCCACGCCCCGCCCCATTTGAAGCCGTGTTTGATGAACAGCCGATAGCAGAGGTCGTCGCGCTCAATCTTGTAGGGTATGGCCTTCCTGCGGTCGGCATAGCAGGTCGCATTGGCGGGCTGGACTATCAGCGTGCCGTTCGCCTGTCGCTTCACGTAGGGATTGTAGAGCGGGTTGATGTCGATGGCCAGACCCTGCGAGTGCTTCGACAGTTTCGTCGAACCGGCTATCCGTCGGAAGTTGAAGCAGCTGGTATTGTTGGCCCTCATCGACTGTTCGTCGTCAGCGTCGTAGTCATCAACTAACTGCATCCGCTGGATAGGGTAGTGGTGCTTATAAAGTTCTTGAAAGATTTCTTTCAAGTCGCTGGCAATCATTTTATTACAAACAAGCTCTCCGATGTGTTCCTTACCTTCGGCGTCGTAGTGCGACAGTCTCAGGTAGCGTAACTCCGAACGCTTGACGGTGCAGTCGCGTTTGAACGACTTCCCCTGCATCCGCTGGAATACGGCGTCGCTGATGGTGTCAATCGTAAACGTCTGGCCGTTCGCCGTCAGGGTTGCTAACCACAGTATAAAACAGACAAATCTCTTCATAACGGGCACAAAGGTACGAAGAAATCCTGTATAAAACTATAATATTTACTAAAAACTTCTTTTGTTCGAAAAAAGTTTGTATCTTTGCACGTCAATTTGTAAATACAACAACTTATATAATAAAAACACAACTTATGTCTAACAACAAAGAAAAACTCTTCAGCGAGTTTCAGGCGCCGACCACTCAGGAGTGGCTCGACAAAATTCAGGTCGACCTGAAAGGTGCCGACTTCCAGAAACGACTCGTATGGAGAACCAACGAGGGGTTCAACGTGCAACCCTTCTATCGCCGCGAGGACTTGAAAGACCTCAAGGCTGTCGATTCACTTCCTGGCGAGTTCCCCTTCGTCCGTGGTAACAAGAAGGACAACAACCTGTGGTTTGTCCGTCAGGACATCGTCGTTGAGGATGCTGCCGAGGCCAACAAGAAGACCCTCGACATCTTGAACAAGGGTGTCGACTCGCTCGGCTTCAAGATTTCGGGCAGCGACGTCAATGCCCAGTTCATCGCTACCCTGCTCGACGGCGTCCTGCCGCAGTATGTCGAGCTGAACTTCAAGACCTGTCAGCGCCATTGTGTGGAACTGGCTGAAGTGCTGGTGGCTTATTTTAAGGAGAAGCAGTATCCGCTGGCCGACCTGAAGGGAAGCATCAACTTCGACCCCATCGAGAAGATCCTGACCAAGGGTAAGGACGTGTCTGCGCTGTGTGCTGAGGTTGCCCCTCAGCTCATCGCTGCCCTGAAGGAGCTGCCCGGCTACAAGTGCATCAACGTCAACAGCGTGTCGCTCAACAATGCCGGCTGCTATATCTACCAGGAATTAGGCTACGCTCTGGCATGGGGTGCTGAGTATCTGAACATCCTCACCGAGGCAGGCGTCGATGCTGCCGAAGCTGCCAAGCGCATCAAGTTCAACATGGGCGTCTCTGAGAACTACTTTATGGAGATTGCCAAGTTCCGTGCTGCCCGCCTGCTCTGGGCGCAGATTGTGAAGCAGTACGAGGTGCCTGATGAGGCTTGCCAGATGCACGTCTGCGCTATCACCTCTGAGTACAACCAGACGCTGTTCGACTCGTACGTCAACCTGCTCCGTTCGCAGACCGAGACCATGTCGGCAGCCCTGGCTAATGTCGACTCTATCGTCGTCACGCCGTTTGACAAGCCATACGAGCCCCCGACGGAGTTTGCCGAGCGCATCGCCCGCAACCAGCAGCTGCTGCTGAAGGAGGAGGCTCACTTCGACAAGCTCGTCGACGTTGCTGGTGGTTCTTACACCATCGAGCACCTGACCGACGCCATCGCACAGGAGGGCTGGAAGCTGTTCCTCGCAGTCGAGGAGGCTGGCGGTTTCCTCGCCGAGGCTCTGAACGGCAACATCACCAATGCTGTGAACGCCTCTAATGACAAGCGCCACGCTGCTGCCGCCACCCGTCGCGAGTTCATCCTCGGTACCAACCAGTTCCCCAACTTCACCGAGACCAGCGACGGCAAGCAGCCTCAGGGTTGTGCATGTGGCTGTGCCACAGCCACCCACGAAACAGGCGAACTGCCCGCTCTGAACACCCAGCGCCTCGCCTCGGAGTTTGAGACCCTGCGCCTCTCCACGGAGAAGGCCGAGAAACAGCCCGTTGCCTTCATGCTCACCATTGGCAACCTCGCCATGCGTCAGGCTCGTGCCCAGTTCTCGTGCAACTTCCTTGCCGCTGCCGGTTACAAGGTGATGGACAACCTCGGCTTCAAGACCGTCGAGGAGGGTGTCGACGCTGCCCTCGAGGCCAAGGCCGACATCGTGGTCATCTGCTCCAGCGACGATGAGTATGCTGAGTATGCCATTCCTGCTTTCAAGTATCTTGACGGTCGCGCTATGTTCGTCGTAGCCGGTGCTCCCGCCTGCTCGGAAGACCTGAAGGCCGCCGGTATCGAGAATTTCATTCACGTTAAGTCTAACCAGCTCGAAACGCTCCGCGCGTACAATGCTAAACTCGGAATCTAATTATGGCACGCAAACAATTTAAAGATATCGATATCTACGCTGGCATTCAGCAGAAGGATGGCCAGCAGTGGCAGAAAGAGAATGGCATCAGCGCTTCGTGGCGTACGCCCGAGCAGATTGACATTCAGCCCGTTTATACCAAGGAAGACCTCGAAGGCATGGAACATCTCGACTTCACAGCCGGTATTCCGCCCTACCTCCGT
>Ga0256407_10012898_pt1 | contig 11268 bp, 16 predicted proteins | sample RumenRJG_04DNA_FD_193489 | JGI IMG/M metagenome (GOLD analysis project Ga0256407, IMG submission 193489) | Bovine rumen microbial communities from Lethbridge, Alberta, Canada - RJG_04 | ecosystem: Host-associated > Mammals > Digestive system > Stomach > Rumen | place: Canada: Alberta... | reverse complement strand
CGCTCCAGTTCCAGAAGGTTTTGTTGGGCCTAAGCTGCGAGCTTTTCATGCAGTTTTCGGCGACAAGAATTTTGGCCTGGCCAGTCAACAGCTTTTGCGTGTTGGCGTTCAAGAGGTCGGTGACCGAAACGGCAAAGCCAAAGTCAACCCCGCGTTTTTCGGCCGCGCAAGCGATTGTCTTTTTTCCGCAAGACGAGGCGCAGAAGCACAGCGCGCAAAGGGCCGCGATTTTTACGGCGAAAGCCAAAATTCTTTTCATATATTCTCCTTAAGGCGTTTACAGCCTTTTAATTTCCGTTTGAATCGGCGGAACCCGCGTCCTTCTCTTCCCATTTGCGGTAGAAGTTGGCGAGGACGGCGCCGGACAAGTTGTGCCAAACGCTAAAGATCGCGCCGGGAACTGTGGCCATGGCAAGGGCGGGGAAAGCGGTTGAGGCAAGGCTTGTGGCCAGTCCTGAGTTTTGCATTCCGATTTCGATGGAAAGCGCCTTTGTCTTGGACACGTTAAGGCGCAAAAGCTTTCCAAGGCCAAAGCCGCAAGCGTAGCCCAAAAGGTTGTGCAAGATTACGACGGCAAAGACAATCGCGCCTGTCGTGAGAATTTTCTGCGAGTTGCGCGAGACGACCGCTCCGACAATCAAAGCGATCGCGATTACAGAAATCGCGGGCAATATCGCTCCGATTTTTTGCGTGAACTTTCCGAAGAACTTGTTGATGACAAAGCCCAAGCCAATCGGAACGATGACGACCTTTACAATAGAAAGGAACATCGATACGACGTCAACATGGACGCTCTCTCTTAAAAGCAAGTAAGTGATGGCGGGAGTGAGGAGCGGAGCGAGCAAAGTGTTTACGCTTGTCATTCCGACAGAAAGAGCGACGTCGCCCTTGGAAAGATAAGTGATTACGTTGCTGGCGGTTCCGCCGGGACAAGTTCCCACAAGAATGACGCCGGCCAAAAGTCCTACCTCAAGGCCAAAGATTTTTCCCAAGGCAAAAGCCAAAAGCGGCATGATGGTAAACTGGGCAAGGCAGCCGATGATGATGTCCTTGGGGCGGGTAAAGACAAGCGCGAAGTCTTCGATTTTGAGCGTGAGTCCCATTCCGAACATGACCAGCATCAAAAGCGGGTTGATCCAAGACGGCTGGATCCAAAGACAACTCTGCGGAACAAAAAGCGCCAGAGCGGCCACGGCCAAGATGATCAAGGCCATGAACTTTCCAAAGAAGTTTCCGATTTTTTCTAAAACAGACATGATGTACCTCTAGAAAGGATTTTACCGCAAAGAGGAAATCTTGACAATAAGCGGATTTTGCGGTGATATATAAGGATGAACGCCTTGATTAGACACCAGCATGACTTGATGATTGCGCTGCAGGCGATTTGCCTTTTGACAGCGCTTTTGACTTTTCGAACAAACAACCTTACAAAAAGGCGAAAGGCCGCCATCATTTTTTTGGAACTAAGCGCCACGGGCATTTTGTCTTCGCAGCTTGCCTTTACCACTTACAGTTTTATGATGAGCGAAACGGCAGTCTTTATCACAAAAATCGCAAAATTCGGCGACTACTTTTTTCCGGCCTTTTTGATTTTAAACTTGAATTTCTATTTAAAAGACTTATTTCTGAACGAAGGCGAGCTTAAAAAAATGCCGTGGGAATTTTACGTCGCTGGAATCTTTTTGCTAATCGAAATCGCGCTTGTGCTAATCACTCAGTTCACCGGCCTTTACTACACGATAGACGCGCGAAACAATTACATACGCGGCCCCGCCCGCCCGCTGGCATATATTTTTCCGACCGGCGCTCTATTGCTGCAATTCATCTGCATAGCGCGGAACTTTAAGAGAATCCCTTGCAAAATGCCCGGCCCTCTTTTGTTCTGCATCGCGGTTCCCATCGCCGCAAGCGCGATTCAGTTTAAAATGAAAGGCTTTTACATAACGGGAATTTCTTCCGCCGGAATGGCGATTCTTTTGTACATTTTTGACTTGGCGGAAATGAACAAAAAGGTGGAGCGCGCGCACCGCTTGGAAATAGAAATGCTTGCCCGCTACCAAAAGGAATTGGAGCAAACTGTTGACGAGCGCACAAAAGAACTGCGCGTGGCCAACCAAAAAGTCGAGCGCCTTTTGCTGAACATTTTGCCGGCCGACATCGCGCGCGAATTGACCGAGCGGCCCGGCCAAACGATTTCGCGCAACTACCCCAACGCCACCGTTTTGTTCACCGACATCGTGGGATTTACAAAAATGAGCTCCGACATGACCGCCGACCAAACCGTAAAAATGCTGAACCAGCTGACAAGCCTTTTTGACGAGCGGGCCGCGCGCGAGGGCGTTGAAAAAATTAAAACGATTGGCGACTCCTACATGGCCGCGGCGGGTCTGGACGAAAACGCGCAAAACGGCGGCGTTGAAAAAATGGTCCGCTTTGCCCAAGGCCTTTTGCGCGACGTGGAAGAGTTCAACAAGACGGCGGAAAAGCCCCTTCAAATCCGCGTGGGAATAAACAGCGGCGAGCTTGTGGCCGGCGTAATCGGAAAGACAAAATTCATTTACGACATTTGGGGCGACACAGTGAACGTGGCCAGCCGCATGGAAAGCTCCGGCCAGCCGATGAAGATTCACGTCTCCGAAGCCGCTCAAAAACAAGCCGGCGACAAGTTTTCCTGGCAAGGCCCCGTCCAAGTCGAAGTCAAGGGCAAGGGCTTGATGAACGGATATTTTGTAAGTTAGTCGTCGTTAAAGACTTTTTTCAATTCTTTAAGATGGCGCTTTACCACATTCTTGTCGGCGTCAGCCACCAGCTTTCTTGCTTCGGCTATCGGATCAATCCCCAAATTTTTTACCATCGCGGCAGTTTCGGGATCTTTGGCCAAAGTGTCGTCGTAACATTCAACCGCGTAGCCGTAGCCCAAGGCCTTGAGTTTGTCCACCGCGTTGCCGCCGGTGATTCCGTTTTTGTTTAGAACCTCGATAACTTTCTTGTCCGCCTGAACAGCCGCGACAACGCCTTCCCTATCCTCCAAATCCAGTCCCAGCTTTTTAAAATCGGACTCCAACTTCTTAAAATTTTTGCAGAACGAAGTCACGTCCGAATCCGTAAGTCCCGTCGCCTTCGCGCTCTGAGCAAACGACGCGGCCGCCATAAAAAGCGCCAAACAAACAAATAAAATCTTTTTCATTTTTTTCCTCCGAGTTTATAATATAACTATTATAGCGCGCTTTTTGCGGAAGTGGGGATTTTTTTGGAGGAGTCGAACGGCCGCGCCAAAGCCTAAAACATCGCCATAAGGGCGTCTTGCAGGACTTGGGAGCAGTTGATGCGATGGATGTCCGCAAGGCGGGCTAGAAAGGCTGGCAGGGAAACATTCTTGCGAACGGCCCTTGTGTCGGTCTTTGCCCGGTATTCCATCGTGTCGGCTTTTATAATGGAAAAAACCTCTCCTTTTTTGAGCGCGATTTTATGTTGCGGAGTGGGAGCGGGAATTTTCAAGCCTTCGTCTTCGGCCACGCAAAGCCAGGCGCTCATCGCGTCGCTCATTTGGTCAATCGCGTCCGCCCAATCTTTTCCTGTAGTCACGCAGCCGTCCAAGTCTGGAGTGCGCGCGTAAACTTTGCCGCCTTGTTCTTTAAATGCCGCGGAGTATGTGTACTTCATTTTCCTTCCCCCTGCTTTATTTCCTTTTCGATGTAACGCAAGTCAGATTCGTCAAAATCGTGGCGCTTTAACGGAATTGCCCTGCGCCGCCTTGCGTTGAAGTATATGTCGTGGTTGGCGCCATTCCTTTTTAGCCGATAGCCTGCTTTTTCCAAAGCCTTAATAGCTTTTTTTCGCGCGTTCATTTCGCGCCTCCTTAAAAAATACACAATTTTACACAACAAGTCAAGTTTTTATTTATTGGTCATAAAAAAAAATCCATCACTATTAAGATATAGACGATTGCGCAAAGTTTGGCTTTTTTTGGAAAAAAAGTGAGAAAAAATTAGAATTATTTTGAATTTTTTGTATAGGAAAGGAATGTCTTATTGAACTCTGTGAAGAACGCGCTATATCAACGCAAAGGAAAGACGCTTGCCCAAAGCGCCTACGACTTTTTGCAAAATTTGAAAAGACGGAGAATGCTTTTTATTTCAAGCATGCAAAAAAAACAAGCAACGATAGAACACCTACAAAAGCATTTAAAAACATTCCCAATCCACCGCAGAATCGTTCAATTGATTTCTGTGACTTCATAAATCTTAATGAATAAACAAAGAAAAATATTCCGACTAAAGAGGAAATAAAAAAAACAAAACAACTTTTGTGAGATGCAAAACCACCACCAATAAAAAAAATCAGAAAGAGGAAATTCGCTGTCCCCGCAAATAAAGCTCCAAACATTCTTGTTCCTAGTAACCTGTTGAATCAAAGAAAAAATAGAGAAAAGAAAGCCCCGAAATAAACGCCGTTATAGCCAATCCTACAACTCTAAGTAATTTAGCAATCCCTACCTGAAATTTTAAATACCGAGCACCCCGAAAAAAAATAAAGACACCGGCAAAAGCAGGTATTAAATGCCCCCATGGATAAGCGCTATACCAAAGTAAACTTGTAATAACTGAAAGACACAAAGCCGCTACCAAAGTTGACACAAAGCTTACCCCATAAATGAGCGACCACAATTTGAGCAAGAGCTTGCGGTTTCATTTACAACCTCTGCATGACATAAAGGGCAATAATAATATCCATGTTTTGTGACAAAAGTCCTTCCATTCTTTGTCACAAAAGAAAACTCTTCTTCAGCCTCAATGTTTGATGAAGATTCGTCTGAATGTTTTTCGGAATCCTGCGCACTATCAGACATATTAACCGCTTTAGCCGTTTTTTTACCCCTCTGTTTTGATTCATCAATACTATTTTCAAACTGTCAAGAGAAAAACAAATATCTTTTAACTGAGATAAACTTTTTTGCATATCATATAAAACTGACAAGTCATCATGAATGGCACTGAGTATATCACGGCGCTCGTTTATTTTCCAATACCAGCAAAAAAATTCACGGCAAATAAACCAAATTACAACAAGAACCAATATAACAACAACTATCCAAAAACTAAAATCCATATCTGACCCCCATTCCTTTCCCCAGTTTTTAATACCAACGATCTTGCAGTACCAGAGACAATGTGCCATCCAATCCCCAAACCAAGAGAAGTGACTCTTGCTTATTCAAATCCACATAGGCATTCATAAAAAATCTTCCATCTTCAGATAAAGTAGATTGCTTGAATTCAAAGTTCTTATAATTTGGATTTGCTCTATTAAAAAGCGCATCCTCAAACAACCTGAATTTTGCGTATTCTCCTTTCTTTATCTGATAAGAACTTTCTGGAGTCTCTGTATTGCACAAAAATAATTTACCTAATTTTCCATTTTTAAAACTTGCTGTAACCATTACAAAACTCATGCCATTTGTTTCTGGCAGTTTTCCAAAAACGCTGCCGTCTTCAGCCATATTTTTCGGCATGAAGGTCAATTCGTCTTGAACCTTGTGTTCATAGTAAAGGTAAAAACCAGCATTTATTAATTTTGTTTTTACACTTTCTTTGCTATCACCAATATTTACCGAAAAAAATTGCGCGCCAGCATTCACTACAGCTATGAGTTGCATTACAAATATAAGCAAAAAGATTTTCATATTTTTCTTCGAATTTATAGAAAAGTATTACTGTATTTTCAAAATATAATGATAATCTGTTATATTTCCATTTTCTGTTACATCATCTAATACAAATTCATATGGTTGGTTCGTATTAAAAAAACCAGAATTTTTCTTTGGCAAAAAATCTTGAATATAGTAATTAAGAATATTTCTCATAATCTTCTGGTCAACAAAGCGCCCCTCATCCCTTAATTTTTCGTAATAAACTTTTCGCATAAATTCTTTAACGGTCTTGTCCGACCAATTTGAGTTAACCAAATAAAACCAGGCGAATGAGCCTTTGTTCTCTTGAACGTCAATCATGCATACGCTTGAAAACTGAAACAGTATCCAATCAGAGTTATTTTTTCGTTCCGCCTTAAAAGAGCACATTGTTTTCTCAAAGTCGTCATACTCTTCAATTTTTGAGAAACCTGGAAAATCTGCAAAAACAGGCATAACCAATACCGCCAACAAAAACAAAACAACACTCTTTTTCATAAATCCTCCTATTTTATACTTGTTACCAAGTTTTATTCCATCCTCAAAAATATAAGCAAAAACTTCAAATTAACACAGAGTTTTCGTCTCGAACAAATTTCAGAGCATTTTTATATCGCTCGTCAATTCCTTTATAATAATACCAAAGCATTTGATCAAAATCTTTACGACTGATTTCAAATCCGGTGATTTTCTTTATATTTCCCCGAATTGAATCTATCAATTGTTTATAGCCTTGATAGTCGGTAGCATCTTTAAACTCGGCTTCGATTTTACTATTTATTCTTGCCAAGTGGTCTTCTTTCAAATAAACCCAGGCATAATACGGAAGAACATTCGCCAGAACACTGTCATATATTGCATAATTGTCTGCTTTGGACTCTCCTTCAAATAAAGATCTGCACATAAAAGCGCAAAATTTCGAGGCAAACGAAAAATTATTTCTAGATGCTGAAGCATTTGCGATTTCTTTAACAAGCTCATCATCTGCATCGCTCAATCTTTTTATCAATTTAGTAGGTTCATATTTTTTTATAAAATTTTTTATTCCTTTATCCACGCGTTTTACTTTTAAATGAGTTGCATTCTCTTTATCAATTTTTTCGATAATTTCATCAAGACATCCAACATCTCGCGTTTTCATAAATTTTTTTATCAAAATCGAAGAATCTGCAATGCGATAATTTGAATCAATGTTTATCGCAAAATAAATAAGATTCATATTTTTTTTAGTAAATGCTAGTTGATTATTTCTATCCAAATCTAAAACATACGGATTGGGATTGATTGTATATGCATTTGCCATATATTCTTCAAAAACGTGTTTCATACTTATTTTTGCTACGTAAATAAAAAGTTTCACTTAATGATAATACTGTTTATTTATATTGTCAATACGTATCTTTCTGTCAATTTGTATTATTCATAAGTTTAAAAAACGTCAGGAATAAGGCAAAATTAAAAATCATGGAAAGCAAAACGATACGGGAGAATTTGAGCAAAAATCTAAAAAAAGTGCGCAAAACAAAAGGCTGGTCACAGTTTGAACTGGCAGAAAAAGCCGGAATTTCAGAACAAACTATAAATTCAATCGAAGGGTTGAGACTTTGGCCTAGCGACAAGACGCTTTCAAAAATATGTGAAGCGCTCAAAATTGACCTTTTCAAATTGTTCATTCCCCAAAAAATATCGATGCAATCAAAATCAATAACTGAATTAAAACATTCAGCCGTACAAACTGTCGAAGAAATAGTTCACGACACTTTAAAAAACTGGGAAGCAAAATAAATTTTCCCTTGCGCAAAAATCCCTAACGCGCTAAATTATATTTATGCGAGTTTTGAGACGCACCTTGCGCGGCTTAAAACTCGACAGTCTCGCTAAAACGCCGCGCGTTTTGGCGAGCGCTAATAAACTTCAAGGCGGGGCGCAATTCCCCACCGGCTGTATAGCCAGCAAGCGATGGCAACGCCAGAGCATGACGCGGTGAGATTCCGCGGCCGACAGTAAAGTCTGGATGGAAGAAGGAATTATGGAAAACGACTCTAAAGAGCGCTTTATGCGCGCGGCGATTGAACTTGCCAAAAAAGGCGAAGGCTGGACAAATCCCAATCCCCTGGTCGGCGCCGTCATCGTAAAAGAAAATCAAATCATAGGCCAAGGCTGGCACCACAAGTACGGCGACTTGCACGCCGAGCGCGACGCTTTGCGCGACTGCCGCGAGCGGGGGAACGATCCAAGCGGCGCCCAAATTTTTGTCACGCTGGAACCCTGCTGCCACACCGGAAAGCAGCCGCCTTGCGTCGAGGCAATAGTTGAAGCCGGAATAAAGAAAGTCGTTGTCGGAAGCCGAGACCCCAACCCTTTGGTAAGCGGAAAGGGCGCCGCGTTTTTGCGCGAGCGGGGCGTTGAAGTTGAGGAAGACTTTTTGCGCTCGGAATGCGACGCGCTCAATTTTATTTTCTTCCATTACATTACAAGCAAAACGCCATACGTCGCGCTAAAGTACGCGATGACCGCCGACGGAAAAATCGCCACGGCAGCCGGAAAGTCCAAGTGGATTTCTTGCCAAGAATCGCGCGACTTTGTCCACCAATTGCGCAATAAGTATTCATGCATTATGGCGGGAATCGGAACAGTCCTTGCCGACGACCCGCTTTTGACTTGCCGAATCCCCGGAGGAAGGAACCCCACGCGAATAATTTGCGACAGTTCCTTGCGCCTTCCGCTTGACTCGCAGCTTGTCCAAACCGCGACCGAAGTTCCAACGATCGTCGCCTGCGCGGACTCCGCTGGCATTGACAAAGAACAAGCGCTTGCCCAAAAAGGCGTTCAAGTAATCCGCTGCGGAACGAAGCGCGTGGACCTTTCGCTTTTAATGCAAAAGCTTGGCGCGCAAAATCTTGACAGCGTACTGGTGGAAGGCGGCGGCCAACTAAACTTTTCGCTTTTGCAGGCGGGCCTTGTCCAGCGCGTTTACTCTTTTGTCGCGCCAAAAATTTTTGGAGGCGCCGCCGCCCCTAGCCCTGTCGGCGGAGAAGGCGTTTTGGAAGTGGCCGACGCTTTTAGCCTTTCGCAAATCGATGCGCGCAAAATCGGAAGCGACGTTTTGATTGAGTACGAAGTGAAGCAAGCCCAAAAAGCCGCCGCCAGTTTTGGCGAGCCCGGCAGTTTTAGTAATCCAAGTAACTCGGAGCGAATATGTTCACAGGAATAATAGAAGAAATCGGAAGCGTCGCGAGCGTGGAGCCGTCGGGAAACGGAGCGGGCGCAAGAATAAAAATCCGCGCGCAAAAAATTTTGCAAGGAACAAAAACCGGCGACAGCATCGCGGTAAACGGCGTTTGCCTTACCGCGACAAGTTTGGGCGTGGACTTCTTTACCGCGGACGTGATGGCCGAAACCTTGCGCCGCTCAAACCTTGGCGCCCTTATGCCTGGAAGCCCGGTGAACCTTGAGCGCGCGATGGCGGCGGACGGACGATTTGGCGGCCACATCGTGAGCGGCCACATCGACGGAACCGGAACCATCGAGGAAACAGAGCGCGAAGGAAACGCGGTCTGGGTTTACGTCAGCGCGCCCAAAGAGATTTTGGATTTGATTGTTCAAAAAGGCTCGATCGCTATTGACGGCATCAGCCTTACCGTGGCAAAGCTGGAGGCGGCGCGCTTTGCCGTTTCTATCATTCCGCATACGGGAGAAGAGACGACGCTGCTTTCAAAAAAGGTTGGCGACAAAGTCAACTTGGAAAACGACATCGTCGGAAAGTATGTCCAGCGACTTCTTGGGCTTGCGGGCAATTCCGGCGGCGGCAACCGTTCCGCCATAACAGAAGAATTTTTAAGAGAGCGAGGTTTCTAAATGGAAATAAAATACAACACAATCGAAGAGGCGCTTGAGGATTTGAGGCAAGGAAAAATAATTCTTGTAAGCGACGACGAAAACCGCGAAAACGAAGGCGACATGATTTGCGCCGCGCAGTTCGCGACGCAGGCCAACATCAACTTTATCGCGACCCACGCCAAGGGCTTGATTTGTACTCCGATCAGCGAGGGCATGGCAAACAGGCTTGGCCTTTACCCGATGGTGGCGGAGAACACCGACAACCACGAAACGGCCTTCACCGTTTCGATCGACCACGTTTCCACCACAACGGGAATCTCCGCCGCCGAGCGCGCGAGAACGATCCAAGCTTGCGTAGACCCCGACTCCACGCCAAAAGATTTTAGAAGGCCCGGCCACACATTCCCCCTTATCGCAAAAAAAGGCGGAGTGCTTGTCCGCGCGGGGCACACGGAAGCCACCGTTGACCTTTGCCGCTTGGCCGGCCTTAAGGAATGCGGCGTTTGCTGCGAGATTATGGACGACGACGGAACGATGGCGCGCGGCGAGAGAGTTTACCAAATCGCGCAAAAATTCGGGCTAAAATACATAACGATAAAAGCGCTGGCCGACTACTGCCGAGTCCACGACAAGCACGTCGTGCAGGAAGCAAAGGCAAAGCTCCCAAGCGAATACGGCGACTTTGACATTTACGGCTACACCGACGACCTTACCGGAGAGCACCACATCGCGCTTGTAAAAGGCGACATCGGCGACGGCGAAAAAGTTTTGTGCCGCGTTCACTCCGAATGTTTGACAGGAGACGTCTTTGGAAGCCAGCGCTGCGACTGCGGCCCGCAACTCCAGCAAGCGATGAAGACGATAGAAAAAGAAGGCCGAGGCGTTTTGCTTTACATGAGGCAGGAAGGCCGCGGCATCGGACTCATCAACAAGCTAAAAACTTACATGCTGCAAGAAAACGGCTACGACACTGTCGAAGCAAATTTAAAGTTGGGCTTTGCCCCAGACTTGCGCGAATATTGGATTGGAGCGCAAATCTTAAAGGACTTGGGAATAAAGTCCCTGCGCCTTTTGACAAACAATCCGCAAAAGATTTACGGGCTTGACGGCTTTGGAATAAAAGTCGCCGAGCGCGTGTCGATAGAAATTCCGCCGTCAAAGTTTGACAAATTTTACCTTCGCACCAAGAAGGAAAAAATGGGCCACATCTTTGACCATATCAATGTTGAATAGGAGGCTATATGAAATTGATTGAAGGAAAGGTCGTCGCGAAAAGCGGCATGAAGGTAGGAATCGTGGCGTCGCGCTTTAACGCGTTCATCGTGCAAAAGCTTTTGGACGGAGCGGTTGACGGCCTTGTCCGCCACGGCGTCGCCGAAGAGAACATCAGCGCGGCTTGGGTACCGGGCGCGTTTGAAATCCCCGTCGTCGCGCAAAAGATGGCGGCAAGCAAAAAGTACGACGCGGTCATTTGCGTCGGAGCGGTGATTCGCGGAAGCACAAGCCACTACGATTACGTTTGCGCCGAAGTCAGCAAGGGCGTCGCGCAAGCCAGCTTCAACACAGGCGTTCCAGTCTTGTTCGGAATCCTGACCACCGACAACTTGGAGCAAGCCATCGACCGCGCCGGCGCCAAGAGCGGCAACAAGGGCTACGACTGCGCCCTCAGCGCGATCGAGATGGTCAACGTGATGGAACAGATTTGAGTTTATTGAGCCGCCCGATTGTGGGCGGCGTTT
>Ga0256407_10012895_pt1 | contig 11269 bp, 10 predicted proteins | sample RumenRJG_04DNA_FD_193489 | JGI IMG/M metagenome (GOLD analysis project Ga0256407, IMG submission 193489) | Bovine rumen microbial communities from Lethbridge, Alberta, Canada - RJG_04 | ecosystem: Host-associated > Mammals > Digestive system > Stomach > Rumen | place: Canada: Alberta... | reverse complement strand
CATGGTCGATACAGCGGTCAAGAAGGTCGCGGTCGTGCGATACTAATATGAATCCGCTCTTCGCTGCGAGATACTCCTTTACCGCTTCGCGTGCACTGCTGTCAAGGTGATTCGTAGGTTCGTCGATAAGCAGAAATCCGCCCTCTTCTGAGAATAGCACCGCAAGAAGTACCTTCGTCCGCTCGCCGTGACTGAGTTCTTTGAACGGTCGGTACAGTATGTCCGCTTCCTCGTTTAGTTGAGAAAGTTCACATATTACGCGCCATTCCTCACAGTCAGGTCTGACTTCGGATATGAACTCTGATGCCGGCTTTTCCATTTGCTCCTCTGTAAGCGTGTAGGGGAAGTACTCAAACCGCACTGATGCACTTATTGAACCTCTGTAGCTGTATCTGCCCATGAGTATATTCAGAAATGTCGTCTTTCCTTTGCCGTTTCTGCCTATGAATCCGAGTTTCCAGTCGGTATCTATCGAAAATGACACGTCCTCGAATATGTTGTCAAAGCTTCCCTCGTAGTAAAAAGTGAGTCCGTTAACGTTTATCTGTGACATGGCTATCCCTCCAATAAAAGCTGTTTGCCGCCAAACAGTTTTCATCTGTTCCATGACATCAGAAAAGGGGACTACCCTTATGCGGTACTCATTAGTGTCTCGGATAGAGAAACTTAAATGAGCATCAGCATAATGCAGTGCCCCCTCTTTATTCTTATTAACGCAAAAAGAGAGGTCATGAAAAGATGATCCACTTTTGGCAACATGATAAGACAGTCATCGACTGCCTGAATTTTTATTCTCATGTGTTCAAAAGCGAATTATCTTTTCATCCCGACACCTCTCTTTTTCTGGATTTTTTATATTATATCACACTCGCGATACCTTGTCAATAACTTTTTCAAATACACGGAGTATTATTTTTGAATAAGTAAACCATTAATATAATTTGTTTACAATTAATCTATAAAGATTCAGCGAAAATATGCTATAATGAATGCAAAAGCATTCATTATAGTTTATCTTAATGCCCTTGCAGATACGCAAATCGGAGATTTGCTCCCTGCACATCGGGCAATTATATCATAACGCTTCGCTTTTATGATATAATTTATTTGTGTTATGATAATTTCGGGCGATTTGCCCAGTAAAGGATGATGATTTATGAAGACATTTCTGATCGGCATTGTAATTCTTTTCGTTGGTGCTGTTCTATACGGAAAACTCAGCGAGAAGGTTATGAAGCCTTCTGACAGGAAAACTCCCGCTTCTGAAAAGTTCGACGGTGTCGACTATGTTCCTATGAAAAAATGGAAAAACAGTCTCATTGAACTCCTGAATATTGCGGGTACCGGTCCTATTCTCGGCCCTATTCAGGGGGCATTGTTTGGTCCGGTCGCATTTATTACTATACCTATAGGCTGTGTCATAGGCGGTGCTTTTCATGACTACATGAACGGTATGATATCTATTCGCAATGACGGTGAACAGATGCCCTCACTTGTGAAAAGGTTCCTCGGAAAACACTTCTACATGGTATACAATGTATGTGTGTGTCTGCTTCTTCTGCTTCTCAGTGTTGTGTTCATATATACTCCCGGTGACCTCTTCGTTACGCAGATCCTCAACCGCGAAAGTACCCTCAGTTCACCGGTGATATGGATAGTCTATGGCGTTATCTTCGCTTACTACATTATAGCTACTCTTCTGCCTATCGATAAGATAATAGGCAGGGTTTATCCCGTATTCGGCGCTGTATTACTGCTTTCGGCGGTCGGTGTATTTATTGGTCTGTTCGCGAAAGGATATGACCTCGATGAACTATGGAATGTACATAATTCTTTTACCAATCCCTTCGGCGAACACTTTATCCCCATTTTCTTCGTGACCGTTGCCTGCGGTATCGTTTCAGGTTTTCACTCTACTCAGGCTACTCTTGTTTCACGTACTGTAGTCGATGAACACCACGGTAAAACAGTGTTCTATGACATGATGATACTTGAAGGCTTTATCGCTATGGTCTGGGCTGCGGCTGCTATGGGTGCTGTGAATATGGGACTTGTTACTAATGATACACTCCATAATGCGCCTACTGCTGTCGTTGGTGTTGTTGCTAAGGATATGCTTGGAAGTGTGGGCGGTCTCATCGCTATTATCGGTGTTATCATTCTTCCTGTGACTTCCGGCGATACCTCCCTCCGTTCTCTCAGAATCATTTTCGCTGAGGCACTTCATATCGACTCTACCAAGAAAAAGAACAATCTCATTCTTGCTATCCCGATATTTACCGTTGTTGCCGGTATTCTCATTTACGCAAAGGCTGATTCAAGCGGCTTCAATCTCCTTTGGAGATACTTCTCGTGGGCAAATGAGTCTACTGCTGTGTTCGCATTCGCTATGATATGCGTTTACATGAAAAAGAATGGTATGCCGTACATAATGGCACTCCTGCCCGGAATGTTCTATATGTTCGTAGTCTCAAGCTATATACTCAACGCTCGTATCGGATTCAACCTTCCGTGGACTCCAAGCTATATTGTCGCTTGTGTGACTTCACTCGCTTACGGTACTGCCCTTGTCTGCTGCGGAAACAGCAAAAAGAGTGTAGGTACACGTCTTAAATGATACCTCCTTTCATCTCCTTATAAAAATGCAGAGGGCTGAGGCTATGCCTCCATTCGCTCTCTGCATTTTTGATTGTTACGCTTAGTAATTCATGGTCAGAAATCGCTGTACACGGGCGCTATGCAAATGGCAGTAATCACCATGCTTAGCCGGTATGGAACGCTCTTTTATATACGAGAATAAAAAAACTATATCTTTAATATACAAAATAACAGTTGACAATCGGCTTGCAAAATTGTACAATATAGCTATACTATCTTGAACGTGGTTTGCCTTTTCTCTGATAAAGGGGGTCAATTATGAAAAAGAAATACGGAATCGCTGCACTTTTTGCTGCTGCTTCACTCTGCACCACTCAGCTTTCGTCTCAGTTCATTCCTTCATCGGTCACACTTACTGCGGCTGCTGAAAGTCAACAGTACGAAGGTTCTGAGTCCGGTTACTATATGGGCGATGTTAACTCTGACGGTCTTGTCGGTACATCAGATTTGGTTCTCCTCAATAAATGGCTGCTTGCAGTGCCTGATACTCACCTCGAAAACTGGCAGGCTGCTGACTTTTGCAGGGACGAGATACTCGATGTCTATGACCTGTGTATGCTGAGGCGGCGGATAGTTTCGGGTGATGCACCGGAATGGATATCCACTGGGGAAAATATGCAGAGTCAGCTGATACCGGCGACTGTCTCCAAATTCGGAAAGCTGACTCCAAGTGTCGGCAATGCCAGAATGCTTTCGATATTCGTGGAGTTCTCGGATACTAAATTTTCAAGACCGCTTCCTGCTGATACTGTCAGACAACAACTATTCGGAAGCGGTAATAAAGGCTATCCGTATGACAGTATCACTGATTGGTATGAAAGGTCTTCATATGGTAATCTGCACTTCAGCGGCGATGTCTATTATTGCTCACTGCCCGGTACTATGGCGGATTATATGAACGATGACCGCTTCTTCGAGGACTTTGCTATGGCTGTTCTCACAAGCCTCGATTCGCAGATAGATTACTCGAATTATGACGGAAATCAGGACGGTGTTATCGACTGCCTCTCTATCGGTGTGCCGCTCGATTACGCTGATGAGGCTCAGAAAGAGTACTGGTGGTCGTGCACTGCTACATGGTGGAAAAACTGGAACTTCTCTCTTGACGGCAAAACACTGAATAAGTACATTATCCTCGATACCCCGCCGTATGAGGATAAACTGAGAAGTCTGAAATCAGTCCTGACTCACGAAATGGGTCATTCCCTCGGTCTGCCCGATTATTACCTTTACGAAGCCGGTGACGATTGGGAGGCTTATTACGGCGATGCCGGCTTTGAGCGTATGGACGATTCTATCGGCGATTTTTCAAGCTTCTCTAAGCTGATGTACGGCTGGCTTCGCGATGATGAGGTGCAGTGGTACAGCGGCGGTACACAGAGTTTTAAACTCCGTGACAGCCTGAAACAGGGAAGCTGTCTGATTGTGCCTGTTGGTTCAGAGGTCGGAGACGTTGCTTCTGAGTATTTCCTTGTCGAATATGTGACTCATAACGGCAATAATGCTGACCTCTATCCGTGGACTCAGGATTCGGGTATTCGTATCTTCCATATTCAGGCTGACCTTAAACCTGTCGACTGGTGGGGCTATACTAATTTCATGTATGAAGGTTTCAGTGATTACTATCTTGGTAACGACTTTTTCCGCGTGACCCGCCTTGTTAATGACGGATTCGGTTTCTATCATTCGGGTGATGTTTGTTCTTACGGTACCAAGAATTTCGCCGCATACGATTCAAATGGCTTGCAGACCATTGATACCGGTATCACTATTGAGATAGGTGAACTGGTAAATGGAGAATATACCGTTACTGTAAGAAAGTGAGTGCAAATAAATCATTTCTCCGGTAAACCCAAGTACTCTGTTTTTATTATAAGGTCTTGCTATACTGGTGTACAGAAATGTGAAGCGGGTGTTGGACACAGACTGCCTCAGAGAGTGCCCGCTTCACATAACTGTTCAGTGTATAATTGACAATTCCTACAGTGCTGAAAACTGAATTGTTGTTATACTTTTGTGAATATGTGCATATTGCTTTTTAATAACATATATGATATAATGAATGCAAAAGCATTCATTATAGTTTATCTTAATGCCCTTGCAGATACGCAAATCGGAGATTTGCTCCCTGCACATCGGGCAATTATATCATAACGCTTCGCTTTTATGATATAATGAATGCAAAAGCATTTATTTTTTTATGCCCTTTATTATGATGTAATGTTATTTAATTATCAATCAAAGGAAAGATAATATGTACACTGGAAAATACAAAATTGCCGGAAAAATCATTGAGGTGAATTCACAGTACAAGAGAGTTCACGACTATTGCAAGGATTATTCGTCGGACGAACCTGCCGACTTTTCTGTGATTATCACTACCGATGATATTTTATTTGAAAAGCAGAAGACGGCTTCAGAGTTTGAATATGAGGGTATTCAAAATCCGGATTTTTCTGACGGCCTGCTTGAGGAAACTGCTGTTTACCGTAAAATTGCTGAGAAAATGCCCGATTATGATTCGTTCGTATTCCATGGTTCAGTTATTGCTGTTGACGGCATTGGGTACCTGTTTACAGCTAAATCCGGTACCGGTAAATCAACCCATACCCGGTTGTGGCGTGAGCGCTTCGGCGATAGGGCGGTTATGGTCAATGACGATAAACCGTTGATTTCTGTCGGAAATAATGGTATAATAGCTTATGGTACTCCCTATAACGGAAAACACCGCCTCGGCAATAATATTTCTGTACCGCTGAAAGCAATATGTATTCTTGAACGTTCTGCGGAAAACCATATCCGGAGAATTTCTAAGACTGAGGCTTATGCTATGCTTTTACAGCAGGTGTACCGTCCGCATTATAACGTTCAGATGTCAAAAACTCTGAAACTTGTGGACAAAATGGCGGAGTCTGTCGAACTTTACAGGCTCGGCTGCAATATGGATATTGATGCGGCAGATGTCGCTTACAACGGAATGAAAGGATAATTGATATGAAAATTAACAGCGGCTTTTTAGCACATGATGACGGTGAACAGAAGCTCCTGGTTTCGACCGGTGCAACTAAGTTTTCAGGACTTGTCCGCAGTAATGAGACTGCCGGTTTTATTATTGAGTGTCTCGAAAAGGATACTACTGTGGCTGAGATAGTTGAAAAAATGCAGAAGAAGTACGACGGTCCGAAAGAAGCTATGGAACGCGACGTAAAGAAGATCATCGAACAGCTCAGAAATATCGGGGCGATAGAAGACTACTGGGTAAGGTACAGCTTGAGCAGCTTGAACGACATGGCAGTTATCTTAGTGTACCGAGCGGCATAAGTATGCGTCCTATGATTTATGGCGGACGTGACGCGGTGCTTATTAAAAAAATTACAAAAAAACCTGAGCGATATGACCTTGTAATGTATGTTCGACCAAATATGCAAGGTGTTATTCATCGTGTGGTTCGGTTTGAAAACGGAAAATATATCATCATCGGAGATAATTGCTGGCAATATGAATATGTTGAGCCTAAGCAGATCAGGGGGATTGTGACTGAGTTTTGTCATAAGGGCAAATGGCATTCCGTTGATGAAAAACTATACTTGTTTTATGTTCATTTATGGGTGGATCTTGTGTTTATCAAACGCCCGTTGTTTTATGTTCGTGATAAAATGAAAAGGCTGATAAAACGATGAAGAATAATGCTGTAAAATGGCTTTATTCGGTCACCGGCAGAAAAAAGTGGAACGTACTATGGCTCATTATAGTTCAGGCTCTTAATGGTGCGAGCGGCGTTTTTTACGCGCTCCTTCTTCGCAATATCGTTGACAACGCTGCCGATGGCAACAAAAATGACTTCTGGATTTATGTGCTTCTGATACTCCTGCTTGTGCTTGCTCAGATAGCTCTGAGAGCAGTGATACGCTGGCTGGAAGAACTTTCGCGTGCATCGTTTGAGAACATTTTCAAAGAGCGCCTTCTCGACAATATCCTCAGAAAAGATTTCGGTACTGTCAATGCTGTACACTCCGGAGAGTGGCTGAACCGCCTCACCAATGATACGGTGGTGGTTGCACAGAACAGCGTTGAAATACTCCCCGGACTTGCCGGAATGGTCGTGAAAATGATAAGTGCTATCGTGATGATGATTTTCCTCGATTACCGCTTTGCACTTGTTCTGCTGCCTGTCGGGGTGGTCCTGTTTTTCACAACTTACGGCTTTCGCAAGGTGCTGAAAAAGATGCACAAGAATATTCAGGAAAGTGACGGAAAACTCCGCGTATTCCTTCAGGAACGTCTCGGCAGTCTTATGATGATACGCTCGTTTGCTGCGGAAGAACAGACTGAACGTGAAGCTGTTGAAAAAATGTCGGGACATAAAAAGTCGCGCATGAGACGTGTACGCTTCTCGAACTTCTGCAATATAGGCTTTCAGGCGGGTATGCAGGGAATGTATGTTGGCGGAGTTATTTACTGCGGCTACGGTATTCTCACCGGTGCGATAAGCTACGGCACTCTTACTGCTATAACTCAGCTTATCTCTCAGATACAGGCACCGTTTGCGAATATTACCGGATATCTGCCTAAGTATTATGCTATGACTGCAAGTGCAGAACGTCTTATGGAAATTGAAGATTTCGAGAATGACTCAGATATTCAGCCTATGGATATTGACAGTACCCTTGAATTCTATCGTAATGATTTCAGGTCTATGGGTCTTGAAAATGCCTGCTTTGCGTATTATCCCTCCGGTGACAGCGTTCGCAGACTCAGTAAGGACGCTATGCCGGAAGTGCTGAAAAATATCAGCGTCGAAATAGGAAGGGGACAATATGTTGCGTTCACCGGTCACAGCGGATGCGGAAAGTCTACAGTGCTGAAGCTTCTGATGTGCATTTACAAGCTCGATTCCGGAAGACGCTTTGTTTCCGATATGTCGGGAAATACAGAGGAGCTTTCTGCTAAGTTTCACCGCCTTTTTGCTTATGTTCCGCAGGGCAATCAGCTTATGTCAGGAACTATAAGAGAGGTTGTCTGCTTCGCGGATAAGAGCAGTATCGCCGACGATGAACGTATCCGGAATTCCCTCAGAATAGCGTGTGCAGACGAGTTTGTTAATGAACTTGACGACGGTGCCGATACCATTCTCGGTGAGCGCGGTACCGGTCTTTCTGAGGGGCAGATGCAGCGTATCGCTATTGCGAGAGCTGTGTTCTCTGAGTGCCCGATACTGCTTCTTGACGAGGCTACAAGTGCTCTTGATGAAGCTACTGAGAGAAAGGTGCTTGAAAATCTTAAAAATATGACCGACAAAACTGTAGTGATAGTTACTCATCGTCCTGCCGCCCTCGATATCTGCGACAGGATACTGCAATTTACCGAAAACGGAGTGATTGAAAATGGAAAAAGCTGAGTACAGAAAAAACGCTTCGGATATGATTTATCTGACAGCCTGCGCTATAAACGGAAAAACTCCAAAGCAGGAGCGTATAGATAACCTTGACCTTCCGGCACTTTTTGAGGTCTGCCAGAATCATATCCTGACCGCGTGCACTGCTTATGCTCTCGAATCCGCAGGGGTTAAGGATAATGATTTCACTCAGGCTAAGGAAAAGTCTATCCGTAAGAATATCCTCCTTGATGCGGAACGCTCCAGGATACTTAAACGTCTTGAATCTGAGCGTATATGGTATATGCCCCTTAAAGGCTCGCTGTTAAAGGACTGGTATCCAAAACTCGGTATGAGGCAGATGTCAGATAATGATATCCTTTGTGACGGCAGTTTCCGTGCTCAGATAAAGGACATTATGATTGATATGGGGTTTACCTGTGAACACTTCGGAGTAGGTAATGACGATGCTTATTTCAAACAGCCTGTATGCAACTTTGAAATGCATAATGAGCTTTTTAATGTTGCAAATATCGGCAGATTTCATGAGTACTATGAGAATGTGAAAGACAAGCTCATTAAGGACGAGAATAACGAGTTCGGCTATCATTTTACTGACGAGGATTACTATATTTACATCATTTCTCACGAATATAAGCATTTTGCACTTGGCGGTACCGGAGTTCGTTCACTCGTCGATACGTATATTTATCTGCGAAAATTCGGCAATTCCCTTGACTGGAACTATATCAGTGATGAACTGGAAAAGCTCGATATCGTTGATTATGAACGCAATAACCGCGAACTTGCTATGAAGGTTTTCACATTCAAGCCGCTTACTCCTGAAGAAAAAAAGCTGCTCGACTATTATGTTTTGTCCGGTACCTATGGAAATGAAAGCAACATGGTAAACAATAAATTGCAGAGAGACGCAGGCGGTTCAAAATTCAGGTATATTTTCATGCGAGTCTTCATTCCTATGAATAAGATACAGGCATGGTATCCGTTTTTCTATGAGCATAAGTGGCTGATTCCGGTGCTGTGGATATACCGTATTTTCAAGGGGATTTTCGCGAAGAGAAAACAACTGTTTGGGGAATTTAAGCGATTGCTCAAAAAATAGTTAAGGCAATACCGCACAAAGCTTGTGCTGGAGATGCGCTGACAGATTTTTCGTCAGATTGTATAGAAATTTCGCAGGCATACTGACGTATGTCAAGGGATTTCTGTGCAAGATGAAGGAAAATATGCAAGCATATCCAGTACAAAGCCTTCAAGCGGGCTTTGTGCGGTGTTGCCTTAATGATTGTAGTATGGCGTTTACGGCTTTAAAGCTGTGAACGCTTTTTATTATGTGCAAAATGTGCAAAACTGGTGTGACCTTTTCACGAGCCTAAGAAAGTTTGAAACCTCACACCAAAAATGCACATTTTGCACATCAGGTCAATCATTACGCTTTTAGCAGTGAACGGAATCTTTTCATAGCTTCAGCTGTATTCTCCTTGCTGTTAAATGCTGTCAGGCGGAACCAGTTATTACCGTTTTTGCCGAAGCCTGCACCCGGAGTTCCCACGACTCCGGCTTTTTCAAGCATGAAGTCGAAGAAGTCCCAGCTGTTCATTCCAAAGGGACACTCAAACCATATGTATGGGGAGTTGATACCGCCTGTAAAGCGGATATTCAGCTCCTTCACAGTTTCTGAGATGATACGCGCATTTTCCATGTATGATTCAGTCATTGCCCTTGCTTCTGCAATTCCATCGTCAGTGAATACTGCTTCTGCGGCACGCTGTATCACGTAGGGTACACCGTTGAATTTTGTGCACTGGCGACGGTTCCACATCTTGTTAAGACTCATTGTTCTGCCGTCAGATGTCACAGATGTGATAGACTTCGGCACGATAGTGTATCCGCATCGTGTACCCGTAAAGCCGGCTGTTTTCGACAGTGAGCAGAACTCGACTGCACACTTCTTTGCCCCCTCTATCTCATAAATTGAATGCGGCAAGCTTTCGTCTGAAACAAAGCTTTCATAGGCTGAATCAAAAAGGATAACTGCATCATTTTCAAGTGCATAGTCCACCCACTCCCGAAGTTGTGTTCTGTTGTAGCAGGCTCCTGTGGGATTGTTTGGCGAGCATATATAAATGATGTCAGCATGGACACTTCTGTCGGGCATAGGCAGGAAATCGTTTTCCGCAGTTCCGTTTATGTAGACGATATTTCTGCCGTTCATGGTATTGGTGTCCACATATACCGGATAGACAGGGTCGGGGATAAGGACAATGTTATCCTTGCTGAAAAGGTCTGTTATATTACCTGTGTCGGACTTTGCACCGTCTGAAACGAATATCTCGTCAGCGTCGAGTTCAACACCGTATTTACTGTAATGTCCTGCAATTGCCGCCCTGAGAAAGTCATAACCCTGTTCAGGACCGTATCCGCGGAATGTTTCAGCGTTTCCCATTTCCTCAGCCGCTGAGCGCATAGCCTCAACAACTGTCCTGCCGAGTGGGAGAGTGACATCGCCTATGCCAAGACGAATTACCGACTTTTCGGGGTTCTTCTCCTTGAACGTGTTTACTCTCTTTGCCACCTCACTGAAAAGGTAGCTGTCTTTCAGGTCGAGAAAATTATCGTTAAATTTAGCCATAGTGTCCTCCGTTATATTTCTCCGTCAAATACAAATTCTGCCGGACCTGTCATGTATATATGACCGTCGCTTTCTTTCCAGTCTATGATAAGTTCGCCGCCGAGAAGCTCTACACGTACAGGTCCGCGCGGACAAATGCCGTTGAGGTAAGCCGCCGCAACTGTTGCACACGTACCCGTACCGCAGGCGAGAGTCTCGCCTGCACCTCGCTCCCACACACGCATTTTCAGGTGGACAGGGGAAAGTACTTCCGCGAATTCTATATTGGATTTGCGTGGGAAGTGTTCATCGGCCTCGAATTCTTTTCCGTAACGCTCTACATTGAATCTGCTGACGTCTTCGCTGATGAATGTTACGGCGTGCGGATTACCCATAGATACGCAGGTAAACGTGAAATCCCTGCCGTAAGCTGAAAGTTTCAGGTCTGTGACAGGTGACTTTTCCGCTGTTACGGGTATCTCAGCGGCTTCGATTATGGGTGCACCCATATCAACGGTCATAGTCCGGGCAATATCATTTTCATCGGTTTGGATAGTTATGTGCTTTGTACCTGCGAGAGTTTCTACTGACAGTTTACGCTTGTG
>Ga0256407_10012893_pt1 | contig 11269 bp, 12 predicted proteins | sample RumenRJG_04DNA_FD_193489 | JGI IMG/M metagenome (GOLD analysis project Ga0256407, IMG submission 193489) | Bovine rumen microbial communities from Lethbridge, Alberta, Canada - RJG_04 | ecosystem: Host-associated > Mammals > Digestive system > Stomach > Rumen | place: Canada: Alberta... | reverse complement strand
GATTGGCCAAGAATTTGTGGCGGCTACGTTAAAAAATTCCATTCAATCAGGAAAGATCGCGCACGCGTATCTTTTTTCGGGCCCGCGAGGTTGCGGAAAGACTTCAACCGCGCGCATTTTTGCCAAGGCCCTCAACTGCGAAAAAGGCCCGACGCCTTCTCCGTGCGGCGAATGTTCCGCCTGCAAGGAAATCACAAAAGGCTCAAGCCTTGATGTAATAGAGATCGACGGCGCCTCCAACACCAGCGTAAACGACGTGCGCCAAATCAAGGACGAGGTTCAGTTTCCGCCAAACTCAAGCCGCTACAAAATCTACATCATCGACGAAGTCCACATGCTTTCAAACAGCGCCTTCAACGCCTTGCTAAAGACGATTGAGGAGCCGCCTGAGTACATCATATTCATTTTCGCCACGACCGAATTGCAAAAGGTTCCGGCCACAATCAAGAGCCGCTGCCAGCAGTTCAACTTTAGGCTTGTCCCGATCGAAAAAATCAAGGAGCAGCTTGCGCTTGCCGCCGCCGAGATTAACATTCAGGCCGACGAGGAGGCGCTTTATTGGATCGCCAAAGAGTCAACCGGCTCTATGCGCGACGCCTACACTTTGTTTGACCAGGTTGCCGCCTTTAGCGAAAGCCACATCACTTACGAAAAAATTCGCGACAAGCTTGGCCTTGTCGGAACGGACAGGCTGAACGCTTTGTTTGAGGAATGCGCCGCGGCCAATCCAAGCGGAGCGGAAGACAAGCTGGACGACTTTTTGCAGGCCGGAATTTCAATCGAGCAATTGATAACAAACAGCGCCGACTACTTGCGCTCTCTTCTTTTAATAAAGAACGGAATCGCAAAAGAGTCTTTGCTTGGCCAAGACCCCGCGCGTTTTAGCAAGGCGGTTTTGGACGCGTGGAACGGAACGCAAATCGAGCGCGCGCTTTCGATTTTCCTTCAACTGTATCGCGACATCCGATACTCGCTTTCGCCGCGCTACGAAATCGACTTGGCCTTTAGCCGCTTGTGCTGGCTTAAGGAATACGTTTCGCCGTCGGAAGTGAAGGTCGCGGTTGACCAAGCGCGCTCGCTTTTGGGCGCGGCTCCGGCAGCTAGCGCTCCTGCGACTGGCGCTCCGGCAACGAACGCTCCGTCGTTCAACGCTGCGGAAAACGTTCCGCCGGCGGGAGGAAATCCGTCGGGTTTTAATGAAGGCGCGGAAAATGAGCAAAGCGGCGCGCCTAAAGAATTCCACTTTGCGCCTTTGGAAAGCGCCGTTCAAGAAAACGTTCCTGAGGAACAGACGGAAGAAGCCGTCGCGATTCCAAAAGAAGTTGACATGTTGGCTCGCGTTTTTAAAGGCGAAATCGTCGGCGGCAAAATTTAAGGGGGTGCGCGCATGAATCCATTTGAATTGTTAAAGGACATTGACGCAATAAAGAAAAATCTTGGCGACGCTCAAAACCAGTTGGCGCAAATCAGCGCGACGGGTTCCTCCGGCGGAAACATTGTCAACGTCACCCTCAACGGAAAATTCGAAATCACCAATTTGCGTCTTGACCCAGTGTGCGTCGATCCGCGCGACATAAAAATGTTGGAAGACTTGATCGTCGCCGCCCACCACGACGCGATTACAAAAATCCAAGAAGAAATCAAATCAAAATTCGGCCCCATGCTCGGCGGCTTGCAAGGCTTGGCATGAACGCGATTGACGAACTTACTGAAAGTTTTTCGCGCTTGCCCGGCATCGGAAAAAAATCCGCAGGCCGCATCGCGAACTTTTTGCTAAAAGCCGACTCCGCTTACGTTGAGCGCTTTGCCTCGCAAATGGCCACGCTCCAGCAAAAAATTCATCCTTGCTCTATTTGCGGAAATTGGACCGAGCATGACCCGTGCCCGATTTGTTCCGACAACTTGCGCGACAAGAGCGTTATTTGCGTCGTCGAGCAGCCGCAAGACGTAATGACGATAGAATCCTTCCACGAGTTCAACGGCCTTTTCCATGTGCTTGGCGGCGTGATTAGCCCGGTTGACGGAATCGGCCCCGACCAGTTGAGCGTGGCCCCTTTGATTAAGCGCGTTGTTGACGGGCAGATTCAAGAAATCATCATCGCGACAAACCCAACCGTTGACGGAGACGTAACCGCGCTTTACTTGCAGCGCTTGTTGGCCGCGCAAACAAAGGCAAAGATTACCCGCCTCGCGTCGGGCCTTCCGGTCGGCGGCGACTTGGAGTACGCCGACAAGCTTACGTTCGCGCGCTCGTTCCGCGGACGAACGGAACTGTAGGAGAAGACGATGGCAAAAAAAGGCGGCGCGGCAAAGACAAACGCTATGCGCATTTTGGAAAAGCTTGGAATCGCCTACGAGGCGCTGGCCTATGACGACGACGGCGAGCACGCGCTTGCAAAAGGCGCCGCGGGCCTTACCGCCCAAAAAATCGGCGTTGACCCGGCCACGGTCTTTAAGACAATCGTCATGCGAAGCGACTCAAAGGAAATTTTCGTTTTCCTTCAAAACGCCTTGCATGAAATAAACCTAAAAAAAGCCCGCGCGGCAAGCGGCGCCAAGGAAATCGCGCCCGTAAAGCCAGAGGAACTCTTGGCCCTTACCGGCTACGTTCGCGGCGGCTGTTCCCCCTTGGGAATGAAAAAGCAGTTCAAAACCTTCATCGACAATTCCGCCTTGGCTTGCGAAAAAATCCACATAAGCGCGGGCGTTCGCGGAACCCAGCTTTGCTTGGCTCCCCAAGATTTGGCCAAGGCTTGCGGCGGCGAATTTGTTGACTTGCTGCTGGAAGGCTAGGGCGCGGCTGTTTTTCGCGCTTTTTTGGTCTTGCTAGACGCGGCGTTTCTCGCTACAATATTCCCCAATGACCGAAGAAGAATTTATTTCCAACAACGAAATAACAGATCCCAGCCTTCTCTTGAGCGAATTTTTCAGGCTCTTTCCTGATTTAGAAAAGGACCGAGAAAAAATTTCTTTGGCGTGGGATTATCTTCTTCAAAAGACTGAGGGCATGAAGCGCTCTTGCGGAAGGCCTTACTATTTGCACCCGATGCGCGTCGCCGCGATTTTGGCCAGGAACAAGCTGGACGCGGACTCGATTGTGGGCGGTTTTTTTCATAACATTTTGGGCTTGCCTGGCGTTGACATTGAGGAGATAAAGGAACGTTGGGGCGCGGCGGTTGCCACGATCATTCAGGGAACGGCGCGCATCACCAACTTGCAAATTTCAAGCAAGACCTTGCAGCAGGCCGACTCTATCCGCAAAATGCTTTTCGCGATGGTTGACGACGTTCGCGTCATAATGGTAAAGCTTGCCGACCGCTTGGACAGAATCCGCAACTTAAAGGGCTACGACAACAAAACCCAGCGCGCCGTGGCCGCCGAAGTGATTGACATTTGGGCGCCCCTCGCCGACCGCCTTGGCATGAAGGGCGAAAAAAACGAGCTGGAAGACCTTAGCCTAAAGTATTCCAACCCTGACGTCTTCCAGCAAATCAAGGCGATTGTTTCCGCCAAAAAAGACGAGCGAAAAAATTACTTGGAAAGCGCCGTTCAAAAAATCGAGGAAGGGGCGGCCAAGGCCGGCATAAAGGTTTCGGTAAAAAGCCGCGCCAAGCACTTTTATTCGATTTACCAAAAGATGCGCAAGCGCAACAAAGAGGCCAGCGAATTGTTCGACCTGTTCGCGCTGCGCATTTTGTGCGATACCGTTCCCGAATGCTACACTTTGGTCGGATTGGCCCACTCTTTGTGGAAGCCGCTTGAGGGCCGCTTTAAGGATTACGTCGCCATGCCAAAGGCAAACGGCTACCAGTCCTTGCACACGACGGTTCTCTGCGAAGGAAAGCCGTTGGAAATCCAAATCCGCACGCGCGAGATGGACAACGTGGCGCAGCACGGCGTCGCAAGCCACTGGCTTTACAAGAAGGGCACAAACCACGACATGGTTGACTTTAAGGGCCTTTCGATTTTTAACCAGTTGCGCCAGCTTAAGGAAGAGCGGCCCGACGACGAAGGCTATTTTAACGAATTTAAGAGCGAGCTTTTGGCTGACAAGATTGTCGTATTCACTCCAAAGGGAGACGTCATACAATTGCCGGTTGGAGCGAGCGCGATTGACTTTGCCTATCAGATTCACTCCGGCGTCGGCGAAAAAATCGTAGGCGCCAAGGCGGACGGAAAAATCATTCCGCTTAGCGCTCCGCTCCAAAACACGCAGATAATAGAAATTCTCACAAACCCCAAGTCTCATCCGGTTGAAGGCTGGCTAAAGTGGACCAAGACATCAAAGGCCCGCCAAAAAATCCGCGCCTGGCTTAGCGCCAACGACCAGGGCTTTGTCGACAAGGCCGCCGCCGCAAAACAAGCGGAATCAAACGCCCAGCAAGCCGCCGCCAACAAAGTTAGGCAAGCCCACAAAAAGGGAACCAAGCCCTACGACGCGGCCGCCCATCACTCAGGCAAAGTGCGCGTCGAAAACGACAAAAATTATATGGTCACCTTCGCCAAGTGCTGCAACCCAAAGTATCCCGACACAATCTCAGGCTACGTTTCGCGAAGCCGCGGCGTCACAATCCACCGCGCCAACTGCTCAATCTTTTTGCGCATCCCCGACTTGGAAAAGCGCATGGTCGACGTTTCCTGGGAAGAGGAGTAGTCAGAGCGGCTTTTTTGTTGACAAAACCTTAACTGTTTGTTTGCGTTGCTGTCGCTTTTTCTGTATCAGTGGATAATTGCTTTTGCAGTTCAAGGACTTGCTCAAGGGGGAGTGATGTTCCTTGTGAGATTTGCTCGGGCGTTCCGACATTCATTCTTAGAAAGTTCTCTGCGGTTTCTATGGCTTTTTGCTGGAGAGCTTCTTTTCTTGTTTCCCTTATCAAATCTTGGTCATGCAAGTTCATGGCTGCGTACTCCTGTCGGAATTTTTCGTTTTCCTTGAGTTTTTCAACGACAGCGGATAGCCGGCTTGCAAAGTCGTCCGTTCCCGGTTCGTTGGTGCGCACAAAGCAGAGCAGGGCGCGTATCTTTTCGTCCTTTTCTCTTTCGTACGCGCTTGCATTATAAACCACTTTGAGGCTTTTGTCATCTAAATTTACCGAATTGTCTTCGAGGCAAGCGTTCCTAAAGGTGTAGCGGGGAAGGCCGTAATTTCTTTCGCTTTTGTCCTTAAAGGGATCCTCTTTGCATATGAAAAGGACATAGCTTTCTTTGAGCTTTGTGTAATCCTCGCCTTTCATCAAAGAGTCCATGTCTATCATCGATTGATAGTAGCGGGTCCGTTTTCCAAGGGCCTCCTGTGGATGTGATTGCATTTCAACATCGATTATTCTGTTTTCGTCCTTTAGATATACATCCAAGCGAACGCCCTTTGTCGTATAAAAAGGCGCTATGACCTTTTCCAGTTCGGGATATTCAACATGAGCGACGCGTATGCCAAGCAATCGTTCCACCAACTCAGCGCAAATTTGTGGGTCTTTCAACACAGCTTGGAACATGCCATCGTCTGCGAAAGTCAAGTCTTCGAATCTCTTTGCCATTTAAAAACCTCTTGTAAAATATTTTCCAGCGAAAAAAAATCCGCCACTATATAGATACGCTTTTTTTTGTAAATTTTAGTCTTTTTTTTGAAAAAAATTATAAATTTATGAAAAAAAATTGCAGTTCTTTTCTACCCTGTAGCGCTAGGTGACGCAGGGGGTGTGGTAGAATAATATGTGGCTTAGGGGGCGCGTATGCTTAAAGCTTTTGTTGTTGGCGCAATTCTCGTGTTGTTGTTTTTTTTGAGTTTTCTCTTTCCAAGTCTCATTAATGTGATGGCAGGAATTATAACTTATTATCTTTTTAAAGCCGGCGCAAAATGGGCAAGAAAAAACGATTCTGGTTTGTTCTTTTTGGATGAGCCTTGGTAGATTGGTTCATTATATATTTTTTTGCGGAGGTTAGCCTATGTTTTATTACCCTTTGACTGGCGGCGAGGCCATTGTTTTTATCATTGTATGCGTCTTGTTATTTCGCTGGATTTATAAAGAAGATAAAAAAGCGGAAGAAGATAGGATGATGCAAGAGCTTGAGCTGGAACAAGAACAAAAATACACCGCAACTGTAACCTTGGACAATGAGGATGACAATGTCGTAACAATGCTTGACGAAAACAACGACCTATTGGTAAAAATCACGAGCGATGACGACGATGACTGGAACATCAATCTTGAAAATGAAACTGATAAGAATGTTAGGGTCGAGGTTAACGGAAAGACTGTGTTGGTTCAAAAGAAACATGAAGTTCAGCCAATTCAATAGGAATTTGTGGCGCTTCATGTGACAGCTGGGGATTCCAATTTTTCTAGTTGTTCGCCTTCAAAATCTTCTTTGCCGCGGCCTTGACTTGTTCGCGGAGTTCGGGCGGGTTTAAGACTTTGGCCTCGCCGCCGAAAGAGAGAACCCACGAGCAGAGCTTATTCATTTGGTTGGTTTTGAACGAAAGGTAGACGCTGCCGTCGCGGCGGGTCTTCATAACTTGGTCTTTGCGCCATTCGCGTTCGGTGACGTAGGACTTTAGTTCCGGCGAAAATTCAATTTCAACTTTTACTTTTTTTGCGGTGGTGCGCCATACGCCCATCTCCGGATCGATGTGTTTTTTGATGTCAAAGTCTTTTGGCATGACAAAAAAATTTTGCGTCACTTGCGCGTTTTGAATTCGAGCCATTGCGTAGATTCGAATTGCGTCGGAATGGTGGGAATGTCCCAAAAGATACCAGCTTCCGCCCTGGCAAATCAAGTGGTAGGGGTCAAATTCGCGGGGTTCGAATTTTGTTTTTCCGGAGGCTTTGTATTCAAAGCGCAAGGTTCGCTTGAGTTTTGTGGCTTTGAGCGCCGCTTCAAAAACGCCTTCGCCAAGCTTTGTGATCGGCTCGCTTATAAAGCGCACTTCGTTGTTGATAAAGGCCGAGTCAACGCTGATGTTGTCGGGCAGCATCTCCGAAAGTTTTTTCATTATGCTTCTGAACGACTCTTCCAGCGGCGTGTTTTTGTATTGTTCCAGCAAAGGAAGAATCGTGGAGAATGTCAAAAGCTCGCCTTCTTTTAGAGTGACCTGCCGCATAAAATATGTCGGGTCGGTGTAATAATAGCCGTTCTTCTTAAAGTCGTATTCCACCGGAGCGTTGTAAGTGTCGCGCAAGATATCGATGTAGCGGCCAAAGGTGCTGCGGCTTATGTTCCAGCCGTGTTTTTTGTTCATTGTGTTTGTGTTGGGGTATTCGCCGTTTCTTATGTCCTTGTCGATTTCCATTATGTAGGCGAGTATGTGCGGGGCGTTTCGTTTTTCTTGCGGCATATTTTCTCCTTTTTTTATGCTGAACCATTGTAGCGCGGGTTGAAAATTTTTTCTACCCTGTCGCGCTAGGTGACGCACCCCCTGTTGTATAATTTGAGTAGTTTTAAGGAGGAATCCATGAAAAAGAGCGAAATTTAGAAGATTCAAAGCGCGATTGGCTATCAATTTAAGAACGCTCAGCTTTTAGAGCAAGCGTTTACTAGGAAATCCTTCGCGAAGCTGTATGGAGGTCAGGATAACGATACGCTTGAATTTTTCGGGGACAGGATTTTAAATCTTGCTGTAATAAAAGATTTTTTTGAATTGGATGGACATTTTAATCCTGACGGAAAATATGTCTCTTCTAAAACTCTCAGACAACTCTGCCATGAATACTGCTCTCTTGTAAATAACACGAATTTAGCGGAACGGATTGATGATTTGGAGCTTAAAAAGTATTTGAGGACGGCCGGACGCATTGAAAAGCTCTGCGTAAAGTCGCGCGCCGATTTGTTTGAAGCGATTATTGGGGCTGTAGCTTTGGATTCGGATTGGAGCTTGCAGACAATTTCCAATGTCTTTCATTGCATGATGTATTCCAAGAATTTTTCAGAAAAAAAAGCCTTTGATCCAGCTGATTATAATTGCTATAATATTATGCGACTTGTAGGCGAGAAGCGTTTTGTTGAAAATATGGATTACAGCGAACAGTTGCATCTTTTGCGGGCGGCAGGCGTGGTGAGCGAACCGCATTTTAGGTTTGAGTTTTATCCGTGCGATTCGAAGCGACGTAGTGAACTGTGGCGTTGTTTTGGCTCTCTTGAAGATTCTGAAAATGAATATGAATTTGAAGCCTCAACTCGCTTCGAAGCTCAAGAAGAGATTTCGCGCGCTATTTTATGCTACGAACTGAAAATTCAAGACGATTCTGTTTGTTCAAACGATATTTCTCATGATAATGCTTGCGTCAGGGGTCAAGGACTTTTGAAATATGTCTTGTCACGCTTTGGAAACGCGGCTTGAATTATAGAAACAATAGGAAAACGCAGGTTATTTCCCCAAAATCTTGAATTGCTCGATGATTTTTATGGAGGAATCTTGTTTTTGCGTGGGCAGGGATTCCAAAATGTCTATGACTTTTTTGTATTTTCTGTAAAGGCGCAATTGGGCGTCTTCTTGGCTTTTTGTTGATTTTTGCGCATTGGTTCCGTTGACCAAGTATTCCACGCTAACGCCAAGAACTGCGGCGATTTTTACGGCTGTTTCTGCGGAAGGAGTGGAATCGCGTTTTACTCCTAGATTAAAGCTTGCAAGGCTGAATTGGCATTTGCTTGCCAAATACGTTCTGTTTTTTCCTTTGTATTCCAATTCTTCATCAACTCTTTTCCAAAAGCCGCTCATAAAGCCATTGTCATAAAAAAATGTTTACTTTTCTATCAAATCTTTACATTTGAAAAGCCTTTGTGCTATACTTTACAAAAGTAAAAATATTCTTTTTGACTAAATAATTGTCAAATGGAGGGTCTATGGCGAATGAAAGGTTTGATAATGCAAAGAAAAACAAGGCGGATGAGTTTTATACTCGTCTTGAAGATATAGAAAAGGAACTTGACCATTACAAGAATTTTTTTAGGGGAAAGGTAATTCTTTGCAATTGCGATGATCCTAGAGTTTCAAATTTTTTTAAATACTTTGCTTTGAATTTCAATAATTTTGGAATAAAGAAAATAATTTCTACATGCTATAAAAACCAAGATGTGGATTTGTTTACGCAAAATGATTGCGAAAAAGCTGTTTATATTGAATATACTGGGAATCCAAATGATCCGACCTCTACAGATTTCTCGACAATAGAGGTCAAACAGTTAAAAGGTGATGGTGATTTTAGAAGCGAAGAGTGTATAGAACTTTTAAAACAAGCGGATATCGTGATTACCAATCCGCCTTTTAGTCTCTTTAGAGAGTATGTTGCGCAATTAGTAAAATATGAAAAGAAATTTATTATTGTCGGACATCAAAATGCAATTTCGTATAAAGAGATTTTTTCTCTTATAAAGGAAAATAAAATTTGGCTTGGATACGGATTTAAAGGTGGTGCGGCTCATTTTATAAACACACATTATGAAGATTACGCTTCCGCTGGTAATCATAGGGAAGGAATGATCCGAGTTTCAGGAGTTGTTTGGTTCACGAATTTGGATATTAAGAAAAGACATGAAGAGCTGGTTCTTTATAAAAACTATACTCCTGAAGAATTTCCAAATTATGAAAACTATGATGCGATAAATGTAGATAAATCCAGTGACATTCCATTGGATTATGACGGAGTTATTGGGGTTCCAATTACATTCTTGGATAAATATAGCCCAGATCAATTTGAAATTATAGCTCTTGGAATTGTTGGCAGTTGCGATTTTTCCAATGAACGTAAAATGGAAATTCTTGATAAAAATGGACTGCCGACGGGAAAATTTACTGTAAATGCGAAGGGTACTCTATATAGAAAACACTTGAAATCAGATAAAAAGCCTGCAGCTTTTAAGGATTGTGAAACAGGCGAATTATATCAAAGCATTTACGCTCGCATTTTAATCAAAAGGAGAAAATAATGAAAATTACGCTCAATACAATAAAAATCCGCGATTTGGTTGATGGATACCAGGACAATGACGAAGCTGGCGTTGTGGGCTATGGCGGCAGGTTGGACATTCGTCCGCCATACCAGCGCGAGTTTTGCTATGACGACAACCAGCAGCAAGCGGTGATGGACACGGTGGAAAATGGATTTCCGCTGAACACGATGTATTGGGTTGTTCGCGACGACGGACGTTACGAGGTTTTGGACGGCCAGCAGAGGACAATTTCAATTTGCCGCTATGTGAATGGTTCTTTTTCCCATAACATGAGATATTTTACAAACCTTCAACCTGACGAAAAAGAAAATATTTTAAACTACGACTTGCAAGTGTATTTTTGCGAAGGCTCTGAAAGCGAAAAATTGAGTTGGTTCAAAACAATAAATATTGCGGGCGAGCGGCTCACGAATCAAGAAATACGCAACGCGGTTTTTGCGGGCACATGGACTGCTGAGGCGAAAAAGATTTTCTCAAAGTCAAACTGCGCTGGAAAACTGCTTTCGGATAAATATGTAAACGCAAATCCTATTAGGCAGGAACTATTGGAAACTGCGTTAAGTTGGTTTGTGGGAAAAGATGACAAGTTGATTTGCAAATACATGGGACAACATCAAAACGACGCAAATGCCAATGAGCTTTGGGTGTATTTTCAATTCGTAATTGGTTGGGTAAAAGCCTTGTTCATCGTTTATCGCAAGGAAATGAAAGGAATTGACTGGGGAAGCCTTTATAACCAATATCACGAAAACTCTTACGATCCTGCCCAACTGGAAGATGAAATCTGCTCTTTAATAGAGAATGAAGAAGTCACAAATCATAAGGGAATTTACTATTATCTTTTTGACAGAAAAGAAAGTCATCTAAGTTTGCGTGAATTTGACGAAAAGATGAAACGCAAGGCCTATGAACAGCAAGGAGGCGTTTGTCCGCTTTGCAAGAAACATTTTGAATTCTCCGAGATGGAAGGCGACCATATAATCCCGTGGTCAAAAGGCGGAAAAACCGTCTTGGAAAATCTTCAAATGCTCTGCCGCCTTTGCAACAATACTAAAAGCGATCGGTAAATCTTTTCTGTCTTGCCGTCGTTTCCGGGGGCGTCGCGGGGAGCTCCCCGCGGAGGGGGCAGCGAAAGACGCCTGAGGCGGCTGGAGCGCGGGGGAGGCTTCCCCCAAAAATTCCCCAAAAAAATCTTTAAAAAACCGCTAAAGTGATTTTGCCAGATTCCGATAAGTTTAGTATAGGGTGGTGAGAACCGGCCGAGCAAAACCGGTTTTTCTAAAACTGCTCGAACAAACTGATAGGAGATACACTATGGTTATCA
>Ga0256407_10012892_pt1 | contig 11270 bp, 9 predicted proteins | sample RumenRJG_04DNA_FD_193489 | JGI IMG/M metagenome (GOLD analysis project Ga0256407, IMG submission 193489) | Bovine rumen microbial communities from Lethbridge, Alberta, Canada - RJG_04 | ecosystem: Host-associated > Mammals > Digestive system > Stomach > Rumen | place: Canada: Alberta | collected... | reverse complement strand
CACCGAACAGACCGTTACCCAAATCGCTAAAAAACAGCCGTTTTATGCCGTATTCCGTGACAGCGGTATGTCCTCCGACAGCGTTCTCACCAACTTTGAACAAATCTTTGAAACCTATTCACCCAACACCGAAAGGAAGATATTGTAATGAATATTGATCCGAATGTTTTTAATAATTTAGCAAAGAGCATTGGTAATATTAGTACTAATTTTAATAATTTGCCCTCTGTTTATCCTAACGTGTCAAATTTTGATTATGAGATTGTAGATTCACCAGTTAGCAAATTACCAGACCAACTTAATAATATTCTTGAAGCCAATAAACAACAAATAGATTTATTATCAAGTCAAAATAACCAACTAATTGATAATTATAATAAATTAGATGCTTTATATAAAATTAAAGAAATAGAATTAGAGAGTGCTAAAAAAGATGCAGAACAATCTAAATTGTATAATAAGCAAATGATGATGGTTACTGTTGTAGCGATGATAGCGGCTGTAATATCTGCGGTTATTACCATATATCAAACTTTAAATTAAAGGAGCATAAAAATGAAATTCAAGTTTAAAGTACAGCCGTATCAGACAGATGCAGTCAATGCAGTTATTCAGGTTTTCAACGGTCAGCCAAAATATGAACCGTTAAGTTATATTCGTGACTTGGGAAAGAATTATCAGCAATCTTTGAATGAAAATGATGATATAGGCTACAAAAATGCAGTCATACAGCTTTCCGACAATCAGCTTTTGGACAATATCCGAAAATTGCAGTCACATTCAAATATCAAAATGTCCGACAAACTCATTAAAGATTTGGGAACGTGTTCCCTTGACGTTGAAATGGAAACAGGCACCGGAAAAACTTATGTTTACATCAAGACCATGTTTGAACTCAACAAAAGATATGGTTGGAGTAAATTTATTGTAGTAGTGCCAAGTATCGCCATTCGTGAGGGTGTGAAAAAATCCTTTGAAGTGACCGCCGAGCATTTTCAGGAACACTACAACAAAAAAGCACGTTTCTTTATCTACAACAGTGCAAATCTTACGGAACTTGACAGATTTTCATCAAGTTCGGACATCTCCGTTATGATAATCAATACACAGGCTTTTGCAACGTCTCTAAAAGAGGGGGCAAACAACAAGGAAGCCCGTATTATATACAGCAAACGTGACAATTTTCAGTCACGCCGTCCGATAGATGTAATAGCTGCCAACCGCCCTATAATCATTCTTGACGAACCTCAGAAAATGGGCGGTACAGTTACCCAGAATGCACTAAAAAAATTTGCTCCGCTTTTTTCACTGAACTATTCCGCTACGCATACAAAACAGCATAATCTGATATATGTGCTTGATGCATTGGATGCTTACAATCAACAGCTTGTCAAAAGGATAGAAGTCAAGGGTTTTGACGTAAAAAATCTTCATGGAACAGACAATTATTTGTTTTTGGAAAGTATCATTTTATCGTCTAAAAAGCCTCCTATGGCTCGAATAGAGTTTGAAGTGAAGTACAGCGACCATATCAAGCGTGAAACAAGAATACTCGGTGCAGATGATGATTTATTTTCACTCTCAAAGAATATGGAACAATACAGAGGTTATCGTATCAGTGAAGTTGATCCTATCAGAAACACCGTCACATTCACCAACGGTGAAATCATACATACAGGGGAAGTTATCGGGGACATATCCGAAACAGACATTCGCCGTGTACAGATAAGGGAAACTATCCGTTCACACTTTGAGAAAGAGAAAGAATTATATTCTCGTGGCATAAAAACCTTATCATTATTTTTCATTGACGAAGTGGCAAAATACCGTAAATATGACGAAAACGGGAATGAAATGAATGCACTTTACGGAGAAATCTTTGAACAGGAATACACAGACATTCTGAATGAATATATAACGCTGTATGATACGCCCTATGAAAAATATCTCAAAAGCATTGAAGTAAGCCGTACTCATGCAGGATATTTCAGTATAGATAAAAAAGGGCATAAAGTAGACAGTACATTAAAGCGTGGGAAAGATGAAAGTGATGATATTTCAGCTTATGACTTGATTTTGAAAGACAAGGAAAGATTATTGTCCTTTGAAAATCCGGTAAGATTTATATTTTCACATTCAGCCTTGCGTGAGGGGTGGGACAACCCGAATGTATTCCAGATATGCACGTTGAAACATGGAGGAAGTTCTGCCACGCAAAAGCGACAGGAAGTCGGCAGAGGCTTGCGTTTATGCGTGGATAAGAACGGTGACCGCATGGACAAAGACACTCTCGGAAATCTTGTACAACAAGTCAATCAGTTGACGGTCATAGCATCAGACGGCTATAAAAGTTTCGTGCAATCCTTACAGGAAGGAATCCGTGAAGACCTCTATGAACGTCCTACACAGGCAACGGCAGAATATTTTATCGGCAAGACAGTAAAAATTGGCGGTACGGATATAACCATAACCGAAAAACAAGGCAAGGACATTTACCGTTATCTTGTGAGGAACAACTATGTTGATGATGACGATAAAATTACCGAACAATATCGTGCAGATTCCGCCAACGGTGTTTTTGCCGAATTGCCCGAAAGCTGTAAAGATATTTCAGACGGTGTTCATGCACTTATCAAGGGTATATTTGATAAAAGTATATTGGATAATATGGTCAGTAATGGACACGAAACAAAAGTGCGTGAAAATACCTTGAATAACAATTTCTGGAAAAATGAATTTCAAACACTCTGGAATTATATCAATCACAAATATACTTATACGGTTGAATTTGACAGTGAAGAACTTATCAAAAAAGCTGTTGAACATATCGACAATAATATGTTTGTTGCAAAACTGAAATATACGGTAACAACAGGACAGCAGGACAAATCACTTGAATTTGAAACGCAGAAAAGCCGGACATATACTCTTGACAGGGCAACAAGCAGTTCTGTAAAATATGACCTTATAGGCAAAATCGCAGAAAGTACCAAACTTACAAGAAAGTCGGTTGCAAAAATCCTTTCATCTTTGCGACCGGACATATTTGCTATGTTCAGGAACAATCCGGAAGAATTTATCACCAAAGCAATCCGCCTTATTGATGAACAGAAAGCGACTATGATAGTTGACCATATCTCTTATAATTTGACTGACAGCAAATATGACAGTGATATATTTACGGCAGAAAAGAACAGTGATTTTTCAAGAGCATATCGTTCAAAGAAAAATATTCAGGATTACGTTTTCACAGACGGTTATGCAAAAGACGGCAAGAGCATAGAAAGAAGATTTGCCGAAGATATGGACATAGCGGAAGAAGTTTGCGTTTATGCAAAACTACCAAAGGGCTTCTCCATACCAACACCTGTTGGCAATTACTCGCCTGACTGGGCTATTGCCTTTTACGAGGGCAGTGTCAAACACATCTACTTTATCGCTGAAACAAAAGGTACAATGGATTCTCTTAATTTGAAACCTATTGAAAAAGCCAAAATAGAATGTGCTGAAAAGTTGTTTTCTCAAATATCGGGTAAAAATGTAGTGTATGAAAGGGTTGATAATTATCAGCATTTGTTGGATATTATGAATAAGTGAGAGTGAGAAAGATGAACTATGGTCAATTAAGCAAAATCAAAATCAACGGTTATAAATCCATCAGAGAATGTGATTTGAAACTTAATAATATCAATGTCTTGATAGGCAGTAACGGGGCAGGAAAATCGAATTTTATATCTGCTTTTAGTCTGTTACAAAATGTGTTAAAGAAAAATTTACAGCTTTATACTCAACAAATCGGTGTAAATTCTATCTTTTACAATGGAAGAAAGATAACGGATCAGATTTATTTTGAAGTCTTTTTTGCAAGCAATTCATACGGTTTTAGCCTTATCCCCACAGATGACAACAGAATTATATTCCAGGAAGAATTTTACGGTTTGGAACACACGAAATGCAGAATATCATCTGCTCATGAAGAATCACGTTGGGAACAAGGGACATTAAACGGTACAGACCAATATGTAAAAACTATATTGCGACAGAATATGTGGCGAGTATATCATTTTCATGATACAAGCCGTACTGCAAAAGTAAAACAAGAACACAATATTTCAAACAATCAATCTCTTTTGTTTGATGCAGCCAACCTTGCAGCTTTCTTATACAGGCTTAAACATAATTATACTGAAAGTTATCACGAGATAGTCGAAACGATACGTTTGATAGCTCCATATTTTGATGATTTTGTTTTAGAGCCTAATGAAAGAAATTCCGAAAAAATCACATTGAAATGGCATCAAAAGGGCTGTGAAGATGTATTCAATGCTTCTCAGCTTTCAGACGGCACTTTACGTTTTATTTGTCTGACAACATTACTGTTGCAACCGGCTAATTTACAGCCGGCAACTATCATTGTCGATGAACCTGAACTTGGTTTACACCCTTATGCAATCACCATGTTTGCCGAAATGGTCAAACAAGTATCCGCTAAAAAACAAGTTATTATTTCAACACAATCTGTTGAACTTCTGAATGAATTTGATGTTGAGGACGTTGTTGTAGTGAATAAAGATGACAATGGGGCTACAACTTTCAGACGTTTAAATGAAGAAGCCCTGAAAATATGGCTTGATGACTATTCTTTGGGAGATTTATGGCAAAAAAATATTTTGGGAGGTCGGCTCTCGAAATGAAATATGTATATATCTACTGTGAGGGACAAACGGAAGAAGCATTTGTTAATGATATTCTTTATCCGTATTTTTCAAGGATAGGCATTTATGTTCAGCCCATAATACACAAGACAAAAAGAACTCCGACAAAATCATTTCGTGGCGGAGTAAGCAAATACGAACCTATCAAGAATGAAATCATCAAACTGTGTCAAGATCCGAACTGCATTGTTACAACCATGTTTGACTATTATGCAATGCCGGAAGACACACCGGCTATCACATATTCGGAAATAGATATTTACAAGCGTGTCGATTTCATAGAAAATGCGGTCAATAAGGACATAGGGTGTGAAAATTTGATTTTCAATCTGATACTGCATGAATTTGAAGCACTGCTATTTTCCGAACCGCAGGCATTTGAGCATATCACAAACGATAAAGCCGTCAAACAGTTACAGGCAATCAGAAATTCAGCGGAAACTCCCGAACATATCAATAATTCTATCGAAACCGCTCCGTCAAAGAGAATTGAAAGTGTCGTAGACAACTATTCAAAAGTCAGACAAGGAATAATTGTAGCCAAGCATATAGGTATAGACAAAATGTTGTCTGAATGCAAGCATTTTTCCACATGGATAAACAAAATCATCAAATTTACAGAGTAAATTTTTTAATGTCCGTTTAACTTAATATAAAATGAACCGCTCGAAAAGAAAATTTTCGGGCGGTTTTGAATACTTTTATAAATATATTTATTTTGATACTAAATATTTATGGTATATTTAGTTTTGAGAAAGGATATAATATTTATATAATTTTGTTTATAATAAATTAAAACTCCTAATTTGCATAAAATTATGCAAATATCCTTGTTTAAATTTGATTTTTATGCTATCATGGTAATTGAGAGGAGGTAATTAAAATGCTACTTGAATTTTCATGCAGTAATCACAAATCTATCGGAGATAAAATCATTTTTTCCTTGATTGCCGGCAGTGATACTTTCAGAGAAGAAAAAAACTTTGAATTTGGTAAATATAAAGTGTTGCCGTCTGCTGTCATCTACGGAGCAAACGGTTCAGGCAAAAGTAATTTTATTGACGCTGTTTCTTTTGTAAAAAATCTTGTTGTAAACAGTATCAATCATCAGCCGGGACAGGGTATAAGGCAAATTCCTCATAAACTCATCGGTTTAGAAAAGGAAAGCACCTACCAGATACACTTTGTTGTTAAGGGGATTATATTTGTTTTCGGATTTTCACTGAAAAATCTGTTGGTGACAGAAGAATATCTCTATTATTTTCCAAAGGGCAAACAAGCAAAGATTTTTGAACGTGATGAAAACGGTTTTTCGACAGGCAGTAAGTTTACAGGTAAATTCAACGCTTGTAAAGATGTTTTAAAACCTAACAGACTTATGTTTTCTTGTGCAGCCAATTTTTCCTCTGTTCCCGAAATTGATGATGCCTACCGCTTTTTCCTTGATGAATTAGTCGTTTATCACCCGTCAATGCAGGAAAAATGGATGAATTATTCCATATATCAAATGAATACCGATCCAAACATAAAATCGGCTGTCATTACTCTGTTGAAAGAATTAGGCACAGGTATCAAAGATATTGAAGTCAACATAGACCAACAGAAAATTGAAACAATGAATTTACCGCCGTTTTTGTCAGATGATTTTAAAAAAATGCTTTTACAGCAGGAAGTTGATGCTATTACAGCAAAGGTAGTTTATGACGATTTTGAAACAGACTTGTTTTCAGAAGAATCAACAGGTATTCAGAAATTATTCGGAATGCTTTGTCCGCTTATCGACATCATGAAAAACGGTAAAGTTTTAGTATGTGACGAGATAGAATCAGGACTTCATGAATCATTGATATATGAACTGATAAGGAAATTCGTTGATTTCAAGTCAGAAAATTTTGCTCAGTTAATTTTTACAACTCATGAAACAGGACTTTTAAGCCTTGATTCATTCCGTAGAGATCAAATATGGTTTGCTGAAATGAAAACGGCTGACAGGTCAACAGACTTATATTCCCTTGCAGAAATAAAAAATATTCGTAAAGAAGAAAATTTCGGTAAAGGCTATATTTCCGGCAAATATGGTGCGATCCCTATGCTGAATGTTGATTTTGCCAATGTAGTCGAAAAAATCAGTGAGGTGTGATATGGGAAAAAGAAATATATCATTAACACCTCGCATAGAGGATAAAAGAGATAAAAAAGCGGTAGTTGTGCCTGTTCATTTTCAATTGTCGGAAATAAAGCAACATTTTGATGAAAGTATGCAGTCTGTAAAAGAACAGTTTACAATAGCCGACAACTTATTATCAGGGGGAAATACAAAAGGCTGTCAAATTATCTGGCGGTCACAAATTGTATTTGCGGAAAGTTTGCTTGATTTCTATATTCACGAAATGAGTAAATACTGTTTATTTCGTATGTTCACAGGCGAATGGCAAAAAAGTGAAAAATATAAAAATCTTGAAGTAAAGATGTCAAAAGTTGAAGAAGGATTGTCTGCAAAAGAATCTTATGAATGGTTCTTTGATTACCTGAATGAACGTTTTACAAAAGATGTATTTTTGTCCAGTGATAGTATGCGTGACCAGTTAAATCTTATAGGAATAAATTTCGGTGAAACAATGCACAGAGCTTTTCATAAAGAAAATATCAATATTTCCGATAAGTATGGTTATAAGTTGGTTGGTCAACTATTTGCAAGGCGAAACAAGATTGCTCACCAGAACGACAGAGATCATTCTTCTGCTATCCAAACGGATATTACAAGAGAATATGTCGAACAGTATATATCAAATATTCAAGCTATCGTTAATGCCATACATGATATTGCAAAGAACAAGGACAATGCTATAAATCATGCGTAAATACATAATTTTTTTAGCCGCTGAACTACACTCAATACAGTTCAGCGGCTTTGTTCAAACACATTTTTCTATATATATTTAAGCCTTAAATTCACATTTTTATATAGTAAAACAACATGAATTTACACATTTTTATAAAATCCCAATATCCCAGATTTGTTTGTATATTCCATAATTGATAGTTATTTTTCTGATATATTAACTAAATTTTCAGCGATATTACAGAATTTCATTTCCTAATTTTGTGTATTATTCAGTATCAGACAGCAACGCAAGCAATTTATCCAACTGTTTTCCTATGCTTTTATACTGTTTAGCAGCAACAACAGACTCCTCATCCTTTTCTCTGCTTATAAGTTCAAGAATTTTAACAACATTACTCGGTAAAGATTCCAACAAAGTCTTTATTTCATGGATTTTTCTTTGGCTGATACGGTCATTAGGAGCGATATTGTCGGTAACCTTATTAAATTTTTTACAGCTTTCATACAATTCCATACAAGTATGAATAACAGCAGCTTTCCGAATTTCATCGATATTGTCTAAAAATGTCAGGCTCATCAAATACTTTGAAACAGACATATTTTTACTTGCTGCTTTCTTTTCCAGTATTTCCTTTTCTCTCGAAGTTACCCTCAATGTAATTCGTTCACTTTTTATTTCCTTACTCATTATACCATCTCCCTATTTTTTTCATAATATTATTCTAACGCAAAACAGGTAAAATGTGAAGAAGAAAAAAATATTTGCTGTCACCTTGACGAAAATTTTTGTTTATGCTATCGTTGATGGTGAGCGAAAGCGATTTTGATAGGGGTTCGGGGAGTTCACCGACAGGCGATTTTGTATGTACCTCGTATATACAAAATCTATGCTTGTGTGTGTATCTCCTCAATTCCCTTATAATCATGGCTGATTTTTTCAGCTACTTGAATTTTTTAGATTGGAGTATTTCACATGAAAGAACAGAACAAGACCACAAACATCATTATCAGAGTTTCACCGACAGAGAAACAGCACATACAAGAGCAGGCTACACTTGCACATATGAACGTATCGGAGTTTATTCTTGCAGCAACACAAAACAAGAAAATCGTTGTCAAAGATGAAATTCCTCAGTTACTTTTAGCTATGACACGCATAGGCACTAACATAAATCAGATCGCCCACCTTTGCAATTTCAAAAAGTCTGTCAATGATGAACAGCTTAATGCTGTCTTACAGAAACAGGAAGAACTTGAAAAGTTCATGAAGAAAATTATATCCGAGATTTGCAAAGATGAAGAACATACTCTCAATAATTTGGAAAAGAAAGTCAATATGCTTACAGAAAGGATTGAAAAGCATGGCAATAGTTAAAGCCGTTGAAAAAGAAATAAAATCTCATGATTACGTTTATTCTTCTCTCTCCTATGTACTTTCACCGGAAAATAAGAACGGTGATGAAAAGTGCTTTCAATCAACCGTTCTGAACTGTTTCGGCAACGGTGCTGATGACTTTGCAAGACAGTTTCAGATAGTTCGTGACTCGTTCAACAAGGACAAGAATATTTTGGCACATCACTACATACAGAGTTTTTCTCCAAATGAAAAAATCTCTCCTGCTCTTGCACATCAGATAGGAGTAGAACTTGCTCGGAAAGTCGCAACAGGCTTTCAAGTAGTTGTGGCAACCCACATAGACAGAGAACACTTGCACAATCACATCATAATTAACTCTGTCAGCATGGAAACAGGGCTGAAATGGAAAGGAAATGCGACTACACTTAAAAATATGCGTAGTGAAAGCGATAAGCTGTGCAAAGAAAACTGCTTGACAGTCATTGAAAATCTGTCAGGACTTCGCAGTATAGACCAGACAACTCTCGAATTGGCACGAAAGGGTAAATCATGGAAAGTTGATTTGTGCAATGCTCTTAATGAAGCTACTCAGATGTGCATAAATAAAAGGGATTTCATTGACTACATGAAAGCAAAAGGCTTTGAGATTACCCGATACGGCGACAAAGACATCACTTTTCAGAAAATCGGGGGAATAAAGAAAATTCGTTTGAGTACGCTTGCCAAGCAGTTTGGTACAGCCTATACAAAAGAAAATATCGAGACAAAAATGTGTTTTTACATACCGCATGATACATCTAATCAGACGGCAATTCAACAAAAGAAAAGAGTTCAATCTCAGTTTATAAGCGAATTTGAAAAGTTTGAAAGGGATTATTTTTCTAAAAATCTCCATATTGCACAAAAAAAAGAAACAAAATTCATGCAGAAGTACATAAAACAATCTTCAAATCAGTTTTTGACACTCCTTGCATTGATATTTCGACTTCTTTTCAGACGAAAAAGGAAAAATATGCTTGACAAAAAGTATGATTTACTTCACCTGTACGGAAAAAGGCAAAAAAGATATAAGTCCTATGTGCCGTCACTGGAAGAACAAGTCAGGAGAATAGAAAAAATGCAGAGAATAGCAGGAAATATCCCGTATAAACGCTTGATTTCAGCACAAGGGGATAATTATCGTGTGAGACTGAATCTTTCGGCTATACCTAAACTCTACACCGGAAGATTTTTCTTTTCTGCAAGGATTTATAACAAAGCAGCCATAGTAACAATCAAGGAAAAGGACAAATATTTGTTATTGGATATATTGAATGTTGATGATATTAATATACTAAATCAACATAACAGAGGATATAAGATAAGTTTTGGTTATATGGAGTTAAAAAAGAAAGCCGAACAGCTTAACAGCAAAGTGGAATTTCTGATTATCAAGCATAAAGAATGGGAAAAGGTCAAGAATGAAAAGGATAGATTCGTTGCTGAAACACAAGAAGATGGAAGAATAAAGTTATCTTTCCTTACGGAAAACAAGGATTTCATACTCCATGCACTGTATCCGGAGAAACAGCCCGATAGAAATAACATTTCGGGAACGCCTAATGCAAGGGTTCAGACCAAATTCAAAAAGAGTTGGCTGTCATCCAAATCTTATTCATACCGTACAATTCGGCAGGATAAAGTCAACATATCCGAACAAAAGACATCTGCCATTGGAAATAAGCCTGAAACTGCCAAATTGACACCCGAAAAAAACGAAACAACACCAAATACCACCCAAACTTACAGACCAAGACGAGGAAGATAGTAAAAAGTGAGGTACAAACGGCTATGTTTGTATCTCACTTTTTTATCAAAAATCACTACCGTATTTTTCCAAAATTACCACTTCACCTTTCTATTTTTTATATCATGTGTGTAAATATTATACACAATATTTTGTGATTTACGGTATACGCATATTTAAGAAAATAGGGGAAAAAGTATACGCATATAGGGGTAAAGGTATACGCATATAGGGGTAAAGGTATACGCATATAGGGGTAAAGGTATACGCACTAATATTTGATTTAAAAAGCAAAAAAGCGATAAAATAGGTATTTTTTAAAAAAAGGTATACGCACTATACCCCTATTTTTGAAAACCTAAAATTGTAAAAATTTCTATTTGATTAAAATAGAAAAAAAAGTATATGTTTTTGGGAAAGTTTATAGAAAGGTGCGTATACTGCGTATACTGCGTATACCGCTTAATCAAAAAATCCCTTAAAATACGCAAAAAAAAGGTATACGCATATAAAGGAGGTGCGTATACCTGCGTATACCTTTACCCGATTTTCCTTAACCTGCGTATA
>Ga0256407_10012890_pt1 | contig 11273 bp, 7 predicted proteins | sample RumenRJG_04DNA_FD_193489 | JGI IMG/M metagenome (GOLD analysis project Ga0256407, IMG submission 193489) | Bovine rumen microbial communities from Lethbridge, Alberta, Canada - RJG_04 | ecosystem: Host-associated > Mammals > Digestive system > Stomach > Rumen | place: Canada: Alberta | collected... | reverse complement strand
GCCTACGCCAGAGTGGACGCCATAGACGACATTCCCTGCAACATAGACACTGCCATAGCTTTCGCCGTGGCGTACGGCATGACCGACGGCGCGGGCGTCCCCAATGCGAAAGGCGGTTCCGGCCCCGGCGTTTCGCTCGCCCCGGAATTCAAGTTCGATTCCAAGACATGCTCCATGTGCCTTCTGCACGGCGGCGCGGATCCGTATTCCCCCGTGGCTTCGGCGCGCATATACGAAAGACTGCGGCGTTGCGGCGTCCCGGCGGAAATACACGTCTACCGCGGCAAAAAGCACGGTGCGTTCGGACTCGACCGCGCGGTCGAATTTCTCCGCCAGACCGGATGGTGCGGAAAGCCCGGTCGGGAAATCCAGCTTGAAAAGCGTTTCGCCTCGGACAAGGCGCGCGCCAAGAAGATCAAGCAGGACATCTGGCCCGAGGGCAAAGAGCCCGGCCGCGAGAAACGCTTCTGCAAACCCTATCTTGAATGGCATTTCCCCAAGAATCGCACTACGGACGCGATCCAGATAATCTGGTCCGGAGGCGGCTACGTAGGCAACTCCCCCGACAGTTTCGAAGTGGCGCCGGCGAGACGCTATCTCAACGCGCAGGGGATGACGGTCGTAACCGTGAAATATCGTTCGCCGCGCCCGGAAAAGCGCGCCAAGCACGCGGCGGCGTGGCAGGACGTCCAGCGCGCGGTCAGGATCGTGCGGTCGAGGGCGAAGGAGTTCAATCTGAACCCGGACAAGATCGGCGTAATGGGTTCGTCCGCAGGCGGCCACCTGGCTCTGATGGCTGCGGCAAGTTCCATGTCGGAATCCTACAAGCCGCTGGACGGAATCGACGCCCTGCCGTGCAACGTGAACTGGGCGGTCGCGATATATCCCGCGTATGTCCTTTCCGACGGTTCCAACGGGCACAACAAGGACGGCGGCAATCTCGAGCGCGACACCATTGTCGGCGATTTCGCCTTCGACAAGGCTACACCGCCCATCCTGTTCATCCACGGAGACGCCGACGGCTATTCTTCGATGGGTTCTGTCAAAGTGTGGGAAAAACTCCGCGAGCGCGGCGTGCAGTGCACGGTCCATACGCTTGCGCTTAGAAAGCACTGCTTCCAGAAGACGGCGTCCCCCGGAACCGGAAGCTACACCTGGCTCGACCGCATAGGCGCGTTTCTCAAGGATTTCCGGTAGCGGCGGGCCGGCGCAGTTCCGCCGCGGCGAGCACGGCTTCGAGCGGATCGTCCGCCACGGGCGCGCCTGCGCCAAGGAGCCTTTCGCGGTTCTGGTGGCCGCACGACACGAGGATGCAGCGCATCCCGCACCGTGCGGCGACTTCCGCATCGTGCAGCGTGTCGCCCACGAGAACCATCTCATCCGGCGGCAGCGCGAGAGACTTCGCGAGAATGCGGCCTCTGGCGGTTTTTTCGGCTCCGTCGAGATCGTCCGATCCGCATATGTTTTCGAAGAATCCGTCTATGCCGAATCTGCGCAGATCGCATTCCAGAAAATCCTGCCTCAGCGCGCTTAAAACGCTCTGTCCGATGCCGCGCGCTTTTGCGGTCTCGAGCGCCTCGCGCGCGCTGTCCTGCAGCTTGAGCGAAGGATCGCCGCGCAGCGCCGCGTGGAAATCGCGCGCCAGGGCGTCCCAGTCTTCATGCGCAAGATCGAAGCCGTGCCTTTCGTACATTCCGCGGGCGGGGAATCCGAACTCCGCGCGGTAGGCGGCGGCGTCGGTCTCCGGCAGCGACCGCGCGCGCAGGAGCGAATTGAAGGCGGACACCGCCGCCTGGAGGTCGTCCAGCAACGTTCCGTTCCAGTCCCACACTATGTGGCGGACTTGTCCTGCGGAATCAGGGTGTTTTTCCGCCGGATTTTCCATAGCCTTGCCGGTCTTTGCGCACCGTCACCACGGTTGCCGCGTTCGACGAAAGCCGCCTGTTCCATTCGCGGAGAATTCCTGCGTCTCCAGCCCCGAGGACGATCGCCGCCTCTTCGGCGCCGCATGTTTCGCGGACGATTGTCATCACAAGCCTTTCCGGTCCGTCGCCGTTTTCCGCGGGAACAGTCTTCACGACCACGTCCTGCCGCATCAACTTGAAAAGCCCCTCGCCGCCGGGACGCGGAACCGAGACTTCGAACGGTTCGGGCGCGGTCTCGATTTTCGTCCACCCCGCCGGGAACACGATGTTCCAGATTTTCCGCGAGCGGGACGATCCTGTTTTCGCGAGAACCGGTGTCGTGCGCGCCGCCTCGCCTGCGGGGAACGGTTCTTCCGCCAGCGATCCAAGCGTGACGGACAGCGTGCCGAAACCGCCTGTCGCGAATTGCGGATCCCTGCACGAAAACTCCATGACCGCCGGGTATGCGTCCGCGTCCGCCACGAGCGGTCCCGTCGCCTTTGCGTTGCGCGACACCGCGGCGACGAGCGCGTCGTGCGCGCGCCTGCGGTCTTCAGGCAGGATTTCGCTCCACTTCTTCGCGAAGCTCCCCGTCTCCGGCCCGTATTTGAGCAGTCTGTAGTTGAATGTGGCGGACTTGTCCGCGCCGATTTCTATCGTGACCGTCTGCTCGGTCGCGGAGAGCGCCTCGCGGGCGATTCCGTCGAGAACCGCGAACTTGCCCGAAGCGGGATCGAGCACGGTCCTGCCCGCGTATGCGCACGTGCGCACTGGCGTGTACTCGTTTTGGAGCCCCACATGCCACACGGGACGTTCCGGGAACGGCCACAGCCAGTTGCGCCCCGGCTTGACGCGCAGGAACGGCTCGGTGAAATCGTCGATGTCCGGCGCGGCGGCTTTGACGTCCCGCAGTTTTTCCGGTTCGCCGCGGTCGTCCGCCGCAACGAGGTATTCCACGGAGAATCCCGCCGCATCGAGCATCGCGGCGAGCGTGTTCACGTAGTCGGCCTTGGATGCGTACCCTTCGGCGAGAACCGTGTCCGGCGAAGCGTGCTCCGCAGGCGACAGGGGAACTTCCCACATCCCCGGCCCCGTTATGCGCACGCGCCTGCGCAGTCCGTCCCTGACCGCCTTGAGCGCAGCTTCCGCGTTCGGGGCGTCCGACGCGAGATCCTTCGCAAGCCTGCGCGCTTCGCTGTCGTCCCTCCCCCGCGCGGCCTTGAGTACGCCGTCCAGCGCGCGCGCGGTTTTCGCGGTCTCCTCCGGCGGCGGCGCGATGCGCACCGCCCGCCGCCACAGCAGCGCGGGGGGCTGGGACGGTTCTTTGCGGATTCGCGGCGGATTCGCTGCGCTCCATGTCCGCGTCACGGTCGAATCCTCGTTTGTGCGGATTTGCGCGGCGATGGCGTTTTCGCATACGCAAAGCGGCATGTCCGCCGGCGATACGATCTTCAGTTGGCGGACGCGCGCCGGATTTTCCGAATCGAACGTGTACGTCCCTGCGAATGGCGCGGGGGCGTTTGTGGCGGCGAACGCCGTCACGATTTCGGTGACGCTTCCGGCTTCGACCGCCGGCAGCGACAGAACCAGTATTTTCGACGGCGAATAACGCGGCGCGGAGCCTGTCCATTCCGCGTCCATCACGTTGATTTCGTGTTTCTGTATTTCATGCCGGCGTCCTGCGGCGTCCGTCACCGCGGCCCTGACGATTTCAGGCTTCCCCCACGCCGGGTTGTAGCGTATAGTCGTTTCGGACGCGCCTTTCTTGCCTTTGTAGGTTAGGATTTTCGTCGCGGTGGAATTCGTGATCGCGTAGGTGTGCGGCGACGCAAGATGGATTTCGCGCATCGAATGGATCGTTTCGATGTCGGCCTCTTCGCTGTCGCGAGACGCGAACTCCGCCTTTGCGCGGCCTGCGGTCTGCGCTTCGGCGAGCGAATCTTTCAGCGTCTGGTATTCGCCGGGCGCGTATTCCATGGCGGCGGACCGCCATTCGCGCCGCACGTAGAGTGTCCTGTTCGTGACCGCGTGTTCGAGCGAGAAGGAAAATCCGCCGCTTCCGGCGCCTGCAGTCCGGACCGGCGGAATCCACCTGGGTTCCCCGGTCGCGCCGCCGAGGTCTATTTCCACCGTCTCCCTGCCGCAGGCCGTGAAAGGAATCTGCAATGCGAAACGGCGTTTCGCCAGAGCCGTGTTGTCGTCGAACAGCCAGTCAGACGAGCCGATCGCCTCGGTGAACAGCGGCACGGACACGCTGTCGCGCGTCTTGCCGCGCAGGACGGCGCCCGGCGCGCGCATCGCGATTTCCAGCGACAGCGGAACGGACGTGTCCATCGGATTTTCCGGAGCGATCTTCAGTTTCAGGATTTCCGATCCGGGCGCGAGCGAGGACGCTATCTTGCGTATGAGGATTTCGCGGTCTTCCGGGGTGCGCATCTGGAACGCCGTGCGGTAGATGTTGTCGAAGAATCCGCAGAACGACACTCTGGTTTCAAGGAAGAGCGAGCCGTCGCGGTCGAGCGAGCCGCGCGATTTGACGGTTGTGGAATTGCTTTCCGGCGGGACGGCTTTCGAAACGAGAAGCGTCTCGCCGCTTTCGCGCGCCACCAGGAACGAGCGGTCGCACAGATACGCCGGGCACAGCTCGCGCGTGGATTCGTCGGTCGGATCCAGAAGCTCGTACCTGTCCGCGCCTTTGAGTTCGGGATCTTCCTTCTCGACGGCGACTATCGCGTGGTTGAAGAAGGTCTGCGGGACTACGGGGTCGAGTTTCGCGCTGGCGTGTATGAGAACGGGGAACGCGGGGATTGCGGCTTCGGACAGCATCGCCACCAGAAGCGCCGCCTTGTCGCGGCATACGCCGTAGCGGTTTTCGAAAGTCAGGCTCACGTCGTGCGGTTCGTATCCCGGCGCGGAGTCTTCCACCGTCAGCCCCATGTAGCGCACCTCCTGGGAGACGAATTTGAATATCGCCTCCATGCGCTCTCTGCGCGTTTTCAGTCCGCGCACGAGTTCGCCGGTCTTTTTGGTGATTGCGGGCGTGACCTTGTCGAGCCTCGGGCGGCAGAGGTTCCAGTACCAGCGGGAGATTTCAGACCAGTCCCTCGCGGTGGACACGCGCACGTTCTGCAGCTGGGTGTACAGCGGCGGGGCGTCGGGTTCCGGGTGCGCCTGCGGAACGTTTTTCGCGCTCCAGGAGTAGAGTATCCTGCCGCCCGGAAGCGTGCGCGGCTTCGATGTCTCGAGGGTGTCTCCGCACGGATTGCGCACGGCGGAAGAGACGATGGGCCGCTCCGCCGGGCCGTCTACCGTGAACACGGCGGAAAGCAGCGGCGAGGTGTGCTCGAAAAGCGAGATGTCCGCCCAGAAATTCTTCGCGCGCGGTTTCAGCGTGCGGCGGCATGTGACCACGCGCACGAGATCCCCCGTCGCCAGACCTGGGACCGCCAATGTCGTCTTTTTGTCCAGCGGGTCGTAGATGTTGGACTTCATCGACGAATTGTCGGTTGAGACCGCCGCTTTGTCCGTGGCGATTTTCCTGATCGATCCGTCCGGGGAAAACACTTCGCATTCGATGAACGCGGCGTCGCCGTAGCGCTGGGAGAAATGCATCGTCTGCACCGCGGCTTCCCTGCGTCCGCGCTCGGTGAGGATTTTCGTCCATTCCTCCTCCCATTCGCAGCTGGTGCCGTCGGCTTCGTATTTTACGTGCGTCCTGTCGTCCACGATCGCCGAATCCGCGTCGGGGAATTTTTCGCGCGTCGCGTTCCATGCGGCTTTCAGCGCGCCGTCGCGGTGCGCCTTGAATTCCGCGGGCATGTCCGGAATCTCCGGCAGTCCCGGAACCGGGCTTTTCGCGGCGGCCGCCGCCAGCAGAGGCGCAAAAGCGACCAGAGCGGTTTTTGTCATCGAGAGTTTCATCCGTGCCGTCCTTTCACCGTCAGATGCGGTTCATTTCCTGAAAAAGATTCTTTCCCCCGCCCATTGCGCGCGCGCCGCCGCGCACTCTTCAAGCAGCCGTCCGAGCTCTCCCGCAAGAAGCATGTCGAGGATGCCTTTGCGTCCGCAGAGCTTGTCCAGCCATTCCGGGCGCGCTCCTTCCGCCGCCGGCCCGCGCTCCGTCCGCAGTATCGCGTCGAGCATGATGAATCCGGCCTCCGCCGGAAGCGGGGACGCGCTTTTCAATACAAGCAGGGCGGCTTCCCGCGGCGCTTCGCCGTTTTCCGGCGGCGGCGCGTAGGGCGCGAGCGCGAAGCCCGTGCGCGAAAGCGCGGGGTTGGCTTTTTCCGCAAGGGCCCGGGCGTCGAGCCACGGGGCGGACAGAATCCTGAATGCAAGCGGTCCGGATCTTCCGCAGCCTATGGCCGGAAACGCCTCGCAGAACACGGTGGCGGGGTATGCCACGGCGCAGTCCCACGATCTTATCGCGGGGCTTGGCGGCAGAAAGCCCGGCCAGGGGCGCGTTTCGGCGGCGGAAACGCCGGGCGGCAGGCATATCGTCAAATCGATGTCGAGATTGCGCTTCCGCGCTATCCACGCCGCCGCCTCTCCTGGCGTCATGCCGTGGCAGAACGGAACGTCGACAGGGGCCACGAAAGACTCAAGCCCGGGATCGAGCCGCAGTCCGTCGACTGTTCCGCCCAGCGGCACCGGTCTGTCTTCTACGATTACCGGCAGGCCGGCCTCCGCCGCCGCTTCCAGAAAATATGCGAGCGTGCCGAGATAGGTGAAACATCTCACCCCTATGTCCTGCAGTGCGAAAACGGCGAACGAAAGGCCTTCGAGCGTTTCCATGCGCGGCTTGCGCGTTTCGCCGTAGAGCGAATGCACGGGCACGCCCCAGGCGGGATGGACGCAGTCCGCCGTCTTTTCGCCCGCGCCTGCCGCGCCGAAATATCCGTGCTCGGGCGAGAATATCGCGGCCAGGCGGTCCGGAAACGCGGCATGGAGGCGTTCCGCCGTTCCCGCCGCCTGGTGCGTGACGACGGCAAAGCGCCCGCCCCTGCGGGCGATTTCCGTTTCCGTGGCGGTGTATCCGGCGCGTATCGCGGCTTTCACTCCGGGCTCCTTTCGAGAATGATGCGGATGGACGCCATGCGCGCGGCGAGGTTTGCCGCGCAGGGCTCGCACGGCATGTCTTGCGCCACGAGCGAATCTGCGGCGGCCGCGTGCAGCCACACGGCGGAAGCCGCCGCCAGGAACGCGGCGCGCGTCTGGCTTTGCACCGTCCCGGCGCGCGCAAGGCGCGCGAAACGCGCCGCAATTGCGCCGGCGAGCAGGTCTCCGCTTCCGCCTGCCGCCATGAAAGGATTGCCCGCGCCGCAGACGAACCTGTCCGCGCCGTCGCGGGAAAGAACTATCGTGCGCCGGCCCTTCAGAACCACCGTCGCGCCGAATTTCAGGCGCAGCGCCTCCGCCGCTCCGTCGCGGTCCGCATCTACGTCTTTGGCGCCGCATCCGAGCATTCTCGCGGCTTCGCCGGAATGGGGCGTCACGATCGCTTCGCGGAATCCGTCTCCGCCGGACGAAAGCCCGCCGCATTCCGCCGCCGCCAGCGCGCCGAGCGCGTCGGCGTCGAAAATCACGCGCCGCGCCGTGCTCGACAGTATCTGCGCGACGGTCTCCTTTGCGCGCGCATCCAGTCCCATCCCTGCGACAACCGCGTCCGCGCGGGAAAAATCCTCTCCGCCGGCGCCGGTCGCGAATGTCGCTTCCGGCACGAGGATTGCGGCGGAAAGGCGCGACGGCTCCGGGGCCCAGAGTCTCACGAGACCCGCGCCTGCCGCGCGCGCCCCGAGAGCGGCGATGGCCGGCGCGTTCGGGAAGCGTTCCGATCCGCCGGCCGCGAACACCGCTCCGGCCGCATATTTGTGCATGTCCGGCGCGCGCGCCGGAAAGGCTGTTTTCAGTTGCTCTGGAATCGAAATCGTCATGCGGCGGGCAGTTTACCAAAACGCGCGCACTGCGTCAGATTCCCGCGCGCACGTCGTTTATCGAGCGCGCGCCGGTCGCGGCCATCACGAGCCGGTCGATGCCGAGCGCGGCGCCGCCGGACGGCGGAACGGAGCCGAGAATGCCGAGGAAGTCTTCGTCGAGCGGGTAATCCGCCTCACCCGCCGCGCGGCGTTCTTCGCGCGCCTTTTCGAACCTCTTGCGCTGCTCGGACGGATCCACGAGTTCGGAGAATGCGTTCGCAAGTTCCATGCCGTCGTAGTACAGCTCCCAGCGTTCGGCGACGGCCGGGTCGCCGGGACTCAGCCGCGACAGGCTTGCCGCCTGCGCCGGATATCCTGAAAGGAATACCGCCCCCCTTGGAAGCGACGGCTCCACTTTCAGCGCCATGTCTTCGTCGAAGCGGTCTTGATCCCAGCGGGCGAACGGATCCCATCCGCAGAAGCGCATGTAGGCTTCGCGCACGGGAACGACCGGTATCCGTTCCGGCGTGTCCGGGAGAATTTCGCGCAGAAGAGCCGATGCGTCTTCGGCGATTTCGGCGTAGCCGGCGTCCGCCCTGTACCATTCGAGCATTGTGAATTCCGGGCTGTGCCGGTCGCCGTTTTCGCCCTCGCGGAAGCACGGCCCGATCTGGTAGATCTTGCTGAATCCGCGGGCAAGCAGTTTTTTCATCTGCAGTTCGGGCGATGCGCGCAGAAACCGGTCTCCGCTGGCCGGGCAGTCTATGTGCGGCTCCGGGGCGGGCGCCGGAATGCGCACCGGGGTTTCGGTTTCGACGAATCCCCGCGAATCGAAAAAGGCCCGCACGGTGCGCAGAATGCGCGCGCGCTCCACCAGAAAGTCGGGATTCATGGGCGCGCGCCGTCAGTTTTTCAGGCGCGGGCGGTCTTTCGGAATGTCGTACATCCGTATGGAACTGCGTTCGCGGAGATTGCCGATCCATTCCGTGTAGAGCTTTTCGCGCTCCTTGGCGCAGACGTTGCGCTCGATTTCCCCGTAGCATTCCGCGAAGCTCTTCAGCCTGCCCGGCGATTCCGATTCCTTGCGCACTATGACGGCGTATCCGCCGAACGTCACCGGTTTCGGGGACGTCTGGCCGGGTTTAAGCGTTGCGAGGTGTTTCACGATCTCGGGAAGGAAATATTCTTTGGGGTCGATGTCTTTCCAGAGCCCGCCTTCCGCCGCATGCGTGTCGGACGAGTTTTCCTTGGCGAGTTTTGCGAAGTCCGCTCCTTTCGCCAGTTCCGCAAGGAGAGCCTCGGCGCGTTTTGCGGGCTCCGGCTTCCCTTCCGCCGGCGCCAGCAGGATCACGGAAACGGTCGCGCGCGGCTGTTCGGAGTATCTTTCGGGGTGGTCTTTGTATTCGGCGCGCATCGCGCCGGGCGCGGCGTCCACGTTTTTTTCGATCTTCTGGTACCGCATCGCCGAAACGATCATCTCCTCTTTCACGCCCCTGCGCCAGTCGCTGTACGCGGTGCGCGACTCTGCAAGCGCCGCGTGGAGATTGTCGACGTTGCCGTCGAAATGGTCGCGCACTATCTCCCTTACGCGCGAATCCACGGCCCAGTCCTGGAGTTCCAGTTTGGCTTCGTCCGCGGCCTTCAGAACGAGCTTCCGCTCGACGAGCGCTTCGACTGTTTTCCTGTAGAGCCGTTCGAATTCGATCTTGTCCGCAAGGTTTACGCCCGCGCGCAGTCTGGGATTGTTGCGGATTTCGTTCATCACGTCGCCGATCGTTATCGTGGCCGAATCGACGCGCGCCGCGATTCCGTCGACAATCGTGCCGCCTGTCGCCGGGTCGGCGTTTCTCTCGAATCCGCCGGGCGTTCCGGCGCCGTTTGCGAAAATGGCGGACGCCGCGAGCGCCGCCGCCAAAGCGGTTTTCTTCATTTGCAGTCTTCCTTTCCCGCCGCGATCCGTTCGCGCGCGATTTTCCTCGCAAGATCCATCCAGTCTTCCACGGACAGGTCTTCCGGGCGCGCGGAGGATTCCGTAAAGCCCTTGAAAATCGTCCTCATCTGTTTGCGTCTGTGCGAAAAAGCGGTTTTGGCGATTTTGAAATACGTATCGCGCTCTTCGCCGTCGAGCGCGGGCGGTGCGGCCTTCCGCACGATTTTCGCGACAGACGAGCCGACTGCGGGCTTCGGCCAGAAGCATGTCGCCGCAACCTCCCGCACGATGGAAACGCCGTAGTCGAGCTGCAGGCGCACGCCGGCGAACCCTCTGGTTTTCGAACCCGGGCCCGCCGCGAGGCGTTCGGCGACCTCGGTCTGCACAAGCACCGTGAACTCCTGCGGCGGCTGCGGGCGCGCCGCGAGTTCCAGAAGTATTCTCGTGCCGGAACTGTAAGGCAGGTTCGAGACGCATTTCCCGAATCCGTCCAGCTTCCCTTCCTCGGCCATGCGCAGCGCGTCCGCGCAGACGGTTTCGAGCGGAGCGCCGGGGAATCTGGCCGGCAGGCTTTCCGCGAGGAAACGGTCTTTTTCGACGGCGAAGACGCTCGCTCCGGCTTCGAGCAGCGCGGACGTGAGCGACCCCAGCCCCGGGCCGATTTCAAGAATCCGTTCGCCGGGTTTCACTCCGGCGTCGCGGACTATGCCGGCGAGCGTGTTCGCGTCCGCCAGAAAGTTCTGTCCGAGGGTGCGGTTCGGATGGAATCCGTTCGATATGCACCATTCCCGGATTTCTGATATGGAATGGAGGTTCAAAGCGCGCGAATTATACCAAAGCGCGGAGCCTCTGCGCAATGCCGCGATCGCCTCCGCGGGATTTGCCGCATAATCTGCGCCGGAGCTGCACACATGTCGGCGCCAGCCATGAAATTCCTGCGGCTTTTCGTTTCGGCTTCCCCGCCTGCCCGCCGCTGCCGGCCGCAAACCGCCGATTCTGCGCGATGTCTCGCGGCATCGCTCCCCTGTTGCCGTACGCCTGTTGCTGCCCCGGCCTTTGGAAATCTGAAGTCCCAGACTGCCTGCGCCGTCCGGCGCGTGGGGCGAAGTTTCCCGTCAATATCGCCAAAATGGCTGTTTTACAGGGGTTTGAGGGGATTTTAGATGGTCGGAGCGGAGGGATTTGAACCCTCGGCCTTTTGGTCCCGAACCAAACGCGCTACCAGACTGCGCTACGCTCCGCAAAAACGGCAGGGAGTATACCGCATGCCCCCCGCTGAAGTCAATCGCGATTTTTTGCGCCCGGGGTGGCGGGCGCATCTGTATTTTTCACCCATGCGGTTTGAGATAGGAAACAACCGGAACAACTGGAAAAAACAACATTTACAAGGGTTTGAATTTGCAGGGTTCCGCAAGAGAGATGTGGCAAGGGCGCCCTCGCCCTTGCAGCAAGGCCGGGGCGGCCTTGCCACATCTTGCGCCCCGCCGGCTGACAGCTAACAGCCATCTGCTATCTGCTAATTGG
>Ga0256407_10012888_pt1 | contig 11273 bp, 5 predicted proteins | sample RumenRJG_04DNA_FD_193489 | JGI IMG/M metagenome (GOLD analysis project Ga0256407, IMG submission 193489) | Bovine rumen microbial communities from Lethbridge, Alberta, Canada - RJG_04 | ecosystem: Host-associated > Mammals > Digestive system > Stomach > Rumen | place: Canada: Alberta | collected... | reverse complement strand
CGAAATATTACTAAACATTTTCAGGGGTGATATGGTCTATAACACCCTTAAGGAGGATGATGATATTGTTTGAAACAGACGTATTTTATGATTCGGATTGTTTAAGTTGTTTTTTGGCCGTAAGAGAATGCGGAATTTTACAGAAATTATTTTACAAAATAATAGTTCCTGCAGTAGTGGCGCATGAAATTTTAAAAAAAGGCACACCCCAACATATTAAGGACAACTTTAATGATTTGGTTAAATTAGACTTTGTTGAAGTTCGTGGAATGGAAGTTGGTTCTTCTGAACATGAACTTTTCAATGACATTAAAAGAGATTATGAATTCATGGGAGATGGTGAAGCCGCAGTTATCGCTTTAACTCAAGAAAATGGTGGAGTTATTGCCAGCAATAATCTCAGAGATGTTAAAGATTATGTTGAGGATTATGATTTGAACTTGATTACAACCGCATTCATACTGGCAATAGCTTATGAAAATCATTTAAAAACAAAAGAAGAGTTAGATAAAATTTGGAAAGATATGATAAACAATGGTCGGAAAAGATCATTGCCTCGTAATGTCAATTCATTTACACAGTATTATGATGAATTATATTTAGATGATATGTTATTTATGGGGTTAAATTAGATATCACTCTTTTAATAGGTCATTACTAAACTAGCCGACAATAGTAATGACTTATAAAAAAGACAGAACTAATTATATAGAACAATAATAAGTCAAATAATAATATTCATTTAGAACTATTTAAAAATAACCTTTGAATGGTTAAATATATCCAACAAATGTTTAATGTTAGTGAAAAATTTAACTGATTTCAATTTTATCCACCCAATTAAAAGTAAAATTTTTCTTACGCATCTTTTAACTAAAACTCTTCTTTTTTATTCTTATTTTAATAATATTTCTTATTATATCAAAATCGACAAAATATATTTTATATTATAAGGTAGATAATATGAAATTTGAAAGAATGATTTTGATACTAATTTTTGTATTTCTAATTTCTATTCCAATAGCTTTTGGTGAAGATAATATCACAGATGAAGATACTTTATCAATTGTCGATATAACTGAATCAGAAGAACATATCGAATTGCATGAATATAAATCGATTGATAATGGTCTAAATGAGACATCTAACGATTTATATAAGTTACAAAGCAACAACGACTATGAAAATGAATTGGAAGATAGTGAAACTACAACATTAAATATTTCCGAAGCATATGACTATTTGAATAAATTCAGAAGTGAAAAAGGCATATGGTATTGGAATTCAGACGATACCACAATAACCTACTTCAATACAAATAACCACAACCAACTAAAACCTCTCACAAGAGATATAGGTCTTGAAGAAGGTGCAAAAATAAGAGCTATTGAATTTGCCACACACCCCTCACTTGAACATGACCGGCCTAACGGATTAAGTTGGAATACTGCTTATCCCAATTATGTCGGTTCAGAATGTTTATCACAAGGAATCGGCATAGAATCCTGCATTGATTATTTGAAAGAAACATATAAAAACTATAGTGGTCAAGGCCATAGACAGTCTATGATTTACCCTTACTTTAATTGCGTGGGAATTGCAATATATAAAAACGGTTATTATAGTTATATGGCATTATCTTTAGGATATAAAAAAGAATACGAAACCAATGACTCCACCCCCGAAGAGCTTCCGTTGCTTGATTCTCAAAGAACATTCACCGATTTGAATAATTTGGTAACTAATACTAACATAACACTAAACAACGATTACATTTACACGAATAATGATTTTCAATTTGAATATGGAATTGACATCAAAAATTCAATAACTATAGATGGGAAAGGACATATAATAGATGCAAGAAAATCCGCAAGAGTATTTAGAATTATTTCAAGTAATGTAACATTAAAAAACATTGTATTCAAAAATGGGAATAAAAATTACAATTCAGGTGGATTAGTATTTGCACAAAATTCCAAAATCACAATTATAAATTGTAGTTTCATAAACAGTGATTCCTACACTGGCTCAGCAATATTCTCATACAATAGTGAAACTTTAGTTGAAAACTGCAATTTTACCGACAACATAGCAGTCAATGGAACAATACATCTATTAAATTCAGTTGGAACTTTTAGAAATTCATATTTTAACAATAACTGCGCTATTTTTTATGGAGGAGGCATATGTTCCTCCAACAGTAATGTTTCAATTGAAAATTGTAATTTTATCAATAATTCAGTCCTAAGCATATTTTCAGGAGGCGCAATTGATTCAAGCAATAATGACAATATTTCAATTAGATTATGCAGTTTTATTAACAACACAGCGGAGATGGGCGGAGCAATATTCTGCCGGAATAACAATATTACCATTGAAAACTGTATCATATACAATAACAGTGCAGTCAGAGGTGGAGGAGCATATTCAGATAATTGTAAAATAAAAATTATAAATTCTGACTTTGCCAACAATAATTTAAATTTATCTGATTACTATTTAAAAAGAGAAGGAGGCGGAATATATTTAATAAATAGTACCAGCCAAGTCATTAACACCAATTTTACCAATAACTCTGTAAATCATCACTCAGATGATTTTGAAGGAGGAGGAGCAATATCCTCGAACTATGGGAATTTGACAGTTACCCAATGTAGATTTTATAAGAATTTTGCAGAAAAAGGTGGTGGCGGAATATATTCATTATCCAGCAAAACCAAAATCACCTTTTGCAATTTCACAAATAACATTGTATATTCTAAAGGCCGTGCAAGTATCGGCGGTGCAATATTTTCAGGAACAAGTGAAATTTCAATATATAATTCAAATTTTATAAATAATCAAGCAAATTCAAGTTTTTATTCACCAAATGGAGGTGCAATATATTCAAATATCGATAATATCACTATTGAAAAGTGTAATTTTACAAACAATTCCCTACACAACAGAAAAAATTATTATGACCCATGTGGTGGAGCAATACACTTTTCTAGATCCAATGCCACAATCATTCACTGTAATTTTAACAATAATAATATAAATCATTGGACAACATATGGAGAATCAATATATTCCTCAAACGGAAAAATTATTATCATGTATTGTAATTTTACCAATATTCCCTTAAATTCAACATCACATACTACACACGGAGGAGCAATATACTCATATAATGACAATATTACTATCAAATACAATACGTTCACCAACAATTTTGGAACATATGGAGGGGCGATATCCTTAGTTAATGGAAATATTACAATTTCAAACTGTAATTTTATTAATAACACTGTAATGTATTATCATTTAGCCCACGGAGGAGCAATATATGCAAAAAAATGTAATTTATCCATTGAAAATAGTAATTTCACAAATAACATTGCAAATGAAAAGATTTCACAAGGAAGTGCAATACATTTATCTAACTCAAATTCAACACTAGAACATTGTAACTTTAAAAATAATCATGGAAAGTACAGAAGTGGAGGAATATATTCTGAAAATGGTGAAACAAATGTTAACTATTGCATATTCATTAATAATACCTCAGAAGAAGGTGGTGCAATATATTCATATAACAACAAAGATTTCATAAGAAATTGTATTTTTACGGGCAATACTATTAATGAGACATCTGCAGCTTATGGAGGAGCAATATATGCAAGAAATTCGTATATGTTAATTGAATATTCTAAATTTAGCCAAAATTTTGCAAAATCCGATGGATATGCATGTGGAGGAGCTATATACAATTATTACAGTGATATTTTCCTTAAAAATTGTAATTTAACCAATAATGGTGTTGAATCATCCTATGCACCATATGGTGGTGCAATATGTTTAAAATATGGAAAAATTTCCCTTGAAAATTGCAAATTAATCGATAATCAAATAAAAGCAACTTATTCAAGAGGAGGTGCAATATATACTGAAAATAGTGAAACATTATTGGATACATGCTATTTTGAAAATAATTCTGTAAATGCTTATGGCGGAGCAATATATTCATTCAACAGCAATAACACTTTAAAATATTCTATGTTTAATCACAACAACGCGAATAATTATGCAGGAGTGATATTCACATCAAACAGTACCAACATTATGGAATATTGCAATTATAACAACAATTTTGCACCCCTTGGAGGAGTAATTTATTCCACCAAAAGCAACAGCACCATAAAAGATTGTAAGTTCAATAATAATCATGGTACCAGATTTGGTGGCGCAATATACTTAAACAAAGATGTTACTGTTTTAATTGATGAATGTAATTTTAATAATAATTCTGCAGTATATGAGGGAAATGCAATCTATTCTAAAGATACAGATACATATATTAAAAACTCCATATTTGATAAGGAAAAAAATTTGACAATAACTGGCAATGCCCTTATCATAAACTCAACATTTGAAAAAAATTCACTAGATAATATCAATACATCAGTTAGTGACTCATCAAACACTACTGATAATCGTAAAAAAACATATTTGGAACTATTTGAGTATTATGGATTTGTTAATCAATCAGTTACTTTATCTGCCAGATTATGGGACGCTAATGAAAATTATTGGCTGACCGGTGAAAATATAGAATTCATGATAAATGATGAAAGATACCCTTCATTTACCCAAGGGCAATTGGGAGTAAGTATTTTCAGATATGCATTCAATAAAGCAGGAACTTATTATTTCAGTGTAAATTATAATGGAAATGAAGAATACAGTCCATGCAACAGCACCGGTAAGATTATAATAAAAAATCCGATTGAACCTCAAATAAACACCGATCTCAATTTTAATAATGCAACAATCACTGTTGATTTAGGAAAAAACATTGAAGGTGAAATCATTGTTAATATTGATGACAGCGATCAAAAATGGTCATTAGGATATATGTACAATGAATATAAACTAAAAATTCAAAATGGAAAAGCGGTTCTGAAACTGAACAACTTAAAAGACAGAACTTATCATTTCACTGTTGAATTAAACAGTACCCTCTATGAATTTGAAGAAATTGCCGGTTCAGAATTTAAAATAGTTACTTATAAAACATATCTTGTTGCAGATGATATGACCATATTTGCCGGAAACGAACTCATATACCACATTGAACTATATGACGAGGAAGAAATAGGATTTGAAAATCAGACAATACACATATTCTTAAACAACAGACAATATGATTTGAAAACTGATGAAAACGGTACTGCAAATCTGCATGTTAACCTGACAAGCGGAAATTATCCGATAATTATTGCTTATGATGGTTTTAACAATACATTTTTACCAATAAAGTTATCTAAAAACATCATTATCAAACCGACTACAGCAATTCCGCAAAACAGCGAATTTGCACCAAATTCACCATTTGACATGCAACTATTTGACAGACAGGGAAATATATTGGCAAACACTGAAATCGAAGTGGAAATAGATGGATTAAAACAAAAACTAACCACAGACACCACAGGAAAGTTATCCATAATCTTAAATCTGAAAGATGGGAAACACACAATTCAAATCACCAATCCTAAAACCGGAGAGATAATTAAAAAAGAAATCACAATAAAATCCAATAACAACAAGCAACAGCCACAGAGTAAATCCAAAAAGATTGATCCTAAAAAAATCATAAGGACCAAAAACATCTCAGTCAAGAAAGGAAAGAAAATCATATTCAAAGCAAAGCTTTACAATACAAAGGGAAAGATTCTGAAAGGCAAAAAGGTAACTTTTAAATTTAAAGGCAAAAAATACAAAGTAAAAACCAATAAAAAGGGAGTTGCAACACTAAAACTTAAAATAAAACTTAAAAAAGGAAAATATACCATAAAAACAACATATCAAAAATACACTGTCAAAAATAAAATTAGAATCAAGTAAAATTTCCGAAAAGTGTGAAATGACCTCGGTTATTTTACACCCCCACCTATTTTTCACAAACCCGACCCGATTATGATGCAATATACTTAAAGCAAACCTAATCCAAAATAGTATTTATGTGTAAAACAATATCCATCAATGAATCTAATGGATTTTCTCTATTGACAATCTTGTTTTTGTCTTCATCGGATAAAACATTAATAATTTCTCAATGTTTTCTATTTCATCACTGAAAACATTTTGGTATTCAGTTTCTGTATATAAAAAAGGATTTCTATCTAAAAGTTGATTAAACGAATCTAATTGAATATCTTTTAAATCTTCATTAATATAATAATTACCATTAGTTTCATCGATTAAAGAATAATCATCCGTATATTCAGATTTTATAAAGAAATTTTTTAAGGAATTACAATTAAATTCAGTAATGGACGATTGTGTAATTTTAGAGAATTCTAAAATATTCCAAAGATTAACCCGTTCATAATCATTAATTCCATCATCATTTTTTATAATATTAACCTGTAAAGCTTGTAAATAAATTTTAGTTGAATCTTCAATTTTTATACAATAACAATCTGTAAAATATAACTTATATTCTCCAGAAAAACAATCAAATTCATAGTATTTTAGTTCGTTCAAAACTGTATATCTATTCTCATCTATTTTTTCATGAAAATAATTACCATATCCTATCCAATCAATTGAAAACGAATACAAATATTATCCTTAATTTTTATTTCCACATCATTTACAATATGAATTTCAGCTTCATCCGTAAAACGGAGATTCCCAACATCAGATGTAAAAATATAACCCATTTCACTTTTATTAAATCCTAAAATTGGAATATTTGGAACTTTTGCATTAATATCTGTAGTATTTATGATACTCATGAGACAATATTTATATAAAATACTTAATTATGATTACCATTCAATATGATGATTGATTTATTATAAAATACATTCAAGTTTACCAACACCTCTAAAAATATTAAATTATACAAGAATATATTTAAATAAACTTAAATTTTGAATTAAGAAAATTCCTACAGATAATATAAACTAATTGACCATAACACATGATTTTTTCAGAAAAAAGTTGTTAATAAAATGATAAGATATACTATAACATCAATAATAATCCCTTGAGGACCATTTCGACAAGTACTATGAACTTGAATACACCCTCCAGAAGGCAGGAAAGGACCGTGAACTTAAGCAAATCAGAAAAATCACCGACCTTGCAGATATCTGCTAGTCAGCAAAAGAAGAGAAGGGCCTGGGAGATGCAATCAGGTGCGGCGAAAGACACATCGGAGGAGAGGCCTTCGCAGTCCTTTTAGGAGATTCAATCACAAAAGGACCCATGCCATGCACAAAGCAGCTGATTGACGTCTACAGCAAATACGAATCCTCAGCGATTTCACTTGAGGAAGTCCCACCAGAAAAGGTGGAGCGATACGCAATCTCAGCGGAAGCGAGGTTGAAAATGACATCTATAAAATCTCAGAACTTGTCGAAAAGCCACCTAAAGAAAAGGCACAGTCAAACCTTGCAATAATGGGCCGCTACGTCCTGACCCCAGACATATTTGACAGGATCGATGAAACCGAACCCGGCGTCGGCGGTGAAATCCAGCTCACAGATGCACTTCAAAAGCTCGATTCAATATATGGAGTTACATTCGAGGGAAAGACCTATGACATAGGAAACAGGCTTGAATGGCTCAAGACATCAATCGAGTTTGCGCTGGATGACACGGAGTTCAGGGATGATCTGGTAGATTACATGAAAAGCTACATCTAGATGCAAAAAAGATATGACAATGCTTGAAGGTGGAGTTGATTAAACGGATAGTTGATGTGAAAACTTCACTTAAAATTAATCTTATTTTAATTTTATAAATTCATTTCATTATTTTTAGGGAATTACATAATGTAATGTAGATGAAATGAAAAACATTTTACACACAAGTTAGTTTGGCTTAACAACAATGTTTTTCAAAAGATCACAGGCACTGTATGTTTTTGATAAAGATTATCTTATGTGTGTTGGAATAAGAAAAAAAAGAATTTTTGTAGGATGCAATTTGCACCTACTTAATATAATTAATTTTTAATTATGAAATGAATTCATTTATTTTAAAAAGAAAGACAGCCCCTCATATGTTGCTGTTTTAAAACCATCATCATAATAATGGACTTCTAATATTACTTTATGCTCAGTTCTTGATGTTTCAGTAACATAAACTTCCCCACTTCCCAACCAATTGGTTTGGGTTGTATAGGCGTTATAGTTATTTCCAGTGTAAACTTTGACAATAACTTCTGCATTAGCATGAGGAACATTAAATTTATATGTTCCACTTGATTTTTTATTAGAAGATGATGTAGTTTTCTTTTTAGAAAGGGTTTTTTTAATTTTCTTAACCTTTATTTTAAATTTTTTAGACACTTTATTATAATTTTTATCTCCTTTGAATTTAACTGTAACTTTATAAGTTCCTTTAGTTAATTTTTTAAGTTTAAATAATGCTACTCCTTTTGAATTAGTTTTTGCTTTATAAATTTTACCTTTAACCTTTAAAGTTAATTTAACTTTTTTAATTCCATCACTACCATCTTTTAATGTAATCTTAACTTTTTTAGTTCTTAATTTTACACTAAAAGTTTTTTTTGAGATCGAAAATTTAGGTGAAGCTTTTTTAATTTCAATAGTGGCTTTGGTTAATACATTTCCATGAGCATCTGTAATTACTGCTTTATATATGCCAACTTTTTTAATTGCGACACCCTCATACTGTTCATCATGATCAGTATATGTAAAATAATCATAGATATTTCCATTTGAATTGAATTTATTTTGGTATACTAAATTATTTCCTTTATAAATTTTAAAATAACCTTCTAAATTACCTTTCCACCCATAGTTGATTATATTTTTTCCATTATAATAACCAGTGAAAGATTTTATATAAACATTTTTATATACGTTTGCCACATAAACTGGATTAACTACAATTGTATTTTTCTTAATAATATTGCCTAAAATTGTATTTACATCATATGTTCCTGCTTTTAGATGCATATTTAAAGTCGCATAACCTTGATCATTAGTAATTACTGAATAATTATTTTCATTACATGTAATACTTATATTTAATCCAGATTTATAATTATTATTCTCAAATGCTCGAACTTTATATTCAAAAACTTCATTACAATTTGCAGATACATTTTGAGTTTCAAGAGATAGTTTTGTAACAGTTAATTTAGCAGTACTCATTATCTGTCCATCATCACTATTTTTTATCATAATTGTATAAATTCCAGGATTAAAAGACCTGGCACTTATAGTATAACTTTGAGAATAATAGAAACCTGTTGTGTAATATCTTTTACTTATTTTCTCGTAACCATTTGAATCATAGACTTTTAAATAAAAATCATGTTTATAAGTATAACTATAAGCAGGAGTAATTGACATTTCTATAAATCCACCATCATCATAATTCATTAATGTATCTGAAACACTAACAGAATAAGCTGAATATGGAGGATAAGGACTTACAATTTTCAACTTAGCAGTACACATCAACTTATTATCATAATTATTAAAGATTTTAATTGTATAAACACCTTTAGTTAAACTATTAGAAGAAATGAAATAACTTTCTTCTGAACTTGAAGATGTACTATAATATCTCTTACTAATTTTTTCATTACCATTAGAATCATATAACTTAAAATAAAAATCAGATGTATAATAATAATCATAATAAGAAGCTGGTGAAATAGATATAGGGATAGACCCACTAGAACCATAATCTATAGTAATATCAGAAACACTAACAGAATAAGCAGAAGAAGGAGTAGATTCAACTGTTAATTTTCCGGTATCCATAACATAATCATCATAATAATTTATTAATTTCATTGTATAAATTCCAGGATTTAAAGAAGAGGAAACAGTATACTTTTTATATGTAACATCAGTATCAGAACTATAATATCGTTGGCTACTCACTAGAACATTATTTGAATTATATATTCTAAAATAAAAATCATATTTCATACTAGAAGAAGCAAATTTTGTAATATAAATATAAATAGACGTACTAAATCCATATTTAACAGTATAATCAGCCACACTAACTGAATATGCAGAATGAGATGGTGAAGCACTTAATATTCCACTATAATCGTCAAAAGAAATTTCATCATAATATCCAACTGAAGACAATATTTCTCGACTATCATTTAAATTATCCAAATTATCAGTACTTTCAATAGAAGAATTTTTATCAATTGGTTCATTATTATTAAAATTTTCTCCAATATTTTCCTCAACACTAACAACATCGTTATTATTTTTTGTTGCACTAATTTCTTTCTCTTGATTTTCGATTTCAATAAGATCATTACTTTGGTCTTCATTTGCCACTACAGTTTCATCATTATCTTCTACACTAACAACATCATTTGTAGTATTATCTGCTGCACTTACCGCCGAAATAGCCAATAAACTTACAAGAACTATTGCTAGCATTATTATCTTTTTGTTTAGCAAAATTTTTCCTCCGATTAATATATTTATTGATATATATATATTGTGTATAAATTAGTATATATCTGTTTTGAAACAAATCTAAATATTAGATATTTTATATATAAATAAGAAATAATTGAATAAAAAATACAATTATACAATATTAAACGGAAATAAAAATACAGCAGAATATTTAGAAGATTTCTGCGAAATATCCCGTGCAACAATATTCGAGCTCACAAAGAGTTAAAAACCCAAGATTCCATAATTTCATAAAACCATATATAATCGGATATCAAATATATACGAAATAGTATCAGATATTAAAAATTAAAAGACAATAGTTATAATTACTTTTTATGACTTTATTGGAGGTTTATAATTGTATGTTAATTAACTAAATAGTGCAAATTTTAATATGGACTTAGATAAACTACTATTAAACATACCTCCAAAAGGAGTGATTCCCTATGAACAGTGAAAAATACCTGGCAATAGATGTCGGCGGAACCGCAATAAAATACACCGTAACCGACAGAAATGCCAAGATAACCAAAATCAATGAAATCAAAACCAGAAGAGAGCCCGAAAAACTCTTTGAATCACTTGATGAAATAATCTCTCCCCACATAAATCAGATTTCAGGCATTGCACTGTCCTTTCCGGGACAAATCAATGTTGAAAAGGGGATAGTCAACATAATAGCAACATTCACCTGGATTTACAATCTGCCATTGAAATCCATGCTGGAGGAGAAATACAATATACCGGTATGGATTGAAAATGACGGCAAATGCGCCGCACTGGCAGAATACTGGAAAGGAAACC
>Ga0256407_10012887_pt1 | contig 11274 bp, 1 predicted proteins | sample RumenRJG_04DNA_FD_193489 | JGI IMG/M metagenome (GOLD analysis project Ga0256407, IMG submission 193489) | Bovine rumen microbial communities from Lethbridge, Alberta, Canada - RJG_04 | ecosystem: Host-associated > Mammals > Digestive system > Stomach > Rumen | place: Canada: Alberta | collected... | reverse complement strand
TGGGGTAGTGGGGATGGGGGATGGGGGATTGGGGATTGGGGATTGGGGATTGGGCCCAATCCCCAATCCCCAATCCCCAATCCCCAATCCCCAATCCCCAATCCCCAATAAATTTAAATTATATACATGATATAAATAAATAAATTAAATAATTATTTAAAAAATAAATTAATTAAATAAAAAAATTTAAATCAATACAACAAAATAATAAAATAAAAAAAAAATATTTAGCAAAAATAATAAAAATAAAGATATATTAAATAAGAAATGGGATTAAAATCAACCTTGAAATTACTCTTACTTTTTTGTTCTCTGAACATGATCCTGAATCAGATCAATCCTTCTCAAATTAACGGTCCAGGAAAGCAAACCAAAACAATCAAAATAGAAGGAGAGGTAAAAGATTATATTAGCCTCGTATATACCCCAGAGAAACCAGACGATATAAATCCGACTATCGTCATCTCAAACGGTAAGACTTGCAAAGATTCGAGAATAGCCATGTCAATTCAGAACCACGGGGATATTTACCTTTTCATCAAATCTTCACAGGTAAATAATAATCAATTTGTTGTCTGTGTTGAACAAAGAGAAAAACAACAGACAATAGGTAATTTTAAAATAGATATAAGTACCGATACTGAAGCCATCCTTCCATTTGGTAAGCAAACCAGTTACTTAGTTGACGATCAAACTAAAAATATGAATTTCAAATTCACAGTACCAGATGATATAATACAAAATATGGAATATGCCACATTTTGGGCCAAAGGAAAAAGCATTAGTCCAGATACTGAAATGAATGGTTATAATACAGATAAAATTGATGGGGGATTTGTTTTTCATGGTGAGTTTGGCCATTCAGAAGAAGAATTCTTAACCATCTCTTGCTCAGAAAAAAATGACTATGTCACTGTAGGAAGCGTAGGCTTAGATGAAGATAGAAAATCTTTGACCGATTTGATATTAGATGGAAATGAAGTAACAGTAGCTTCAGATAGAGATATATGCTTTCCATTAATATATACTAATGATTACACAGCTATATCAGGAAAAATACATAATTTAATAGCCCGAGTTTATTTCGCTGATGATAAAAAGAATCCAGTGAAAGTAGGAGGAACTCCAATGGAAGATAATGTTAGAGATGGTATTATTTCTGCCTTAAATATAGTAAAGCTCGTTGATAAAAATTATAATAAAGGGTTGTTATGTTTAGATGATTCGCCTGATTCAAAAATAATAGTATCCATCCAAATGTATTCAAATAAAACAGTATATTTCGCTCCTCCCGCCTTTCCAGGTGATATAAGACGTTATATTATGCTAAAAAATCAAATTGCTGGTTTTTATGGAATTTCTCCTTCTTCTGATGCAACCGAATTAAATTACAATATGAAATCCATAAGAGGTTTTCCACAAATGTACTATAAAGATGCTAAAAATTTCCCAAATGAAGCTTTCGGTGATATTAAAAAAAGTTATAAGCATCTAATAACTTCTAATAGAATGGCTGTCTATTCATTTTATACAAAAGATAATCCAATTTTTACCGATTTGAATTCAATCAAGAGTTATCAACCTTTGATGGTTGTCCAATGTGAGGAGGGAGGTAGAATTGAAAGTAGTGCTATTGGCGAAGATATATTTTGCGAATTTGAAGTCACTTTCTTTTCAAATAAGGATACAATCAATATTATTGAAGAAAGTTCCTTTAGTCAATATTTAGTTACAGGTGAATCTGATCATTATAAAGTAAAATTTCCGCCGAATGTTGCTCAAGATGATAAAGTATATTTAGACTTAACTATTTTCAATGGAGATGCTGACATTGAATTAAATAAGAACTATAAAGGCAGTAATTCTAACAAATATTATTTATCAAATAAAGTTTTTTACAGCGTTCATTATGAAAATGTTTTTAGTGAAGATGAAGAACAAGCTTTTGAATTTAATGTTGTTGCAAAAAGTAATGTATTCTATATGGTCAATTATCAAGTAATATATAAGGATGAAAGCAGCGATATTAACACTTTAGAATCAGGAATAAATTATATAACAGCAAAAAACGTGGATGACTCTAAAAACTTACAAAAAACAATACTTTTATCTAACTTCAAAGTCGAGAATGGTTCTCCATTCATGGCCACATTTTATTCCCCAAATTGTGAATTCTCTCTTCAATTGAAAACATCCTCATGGAATTCAAAAACAATAGCTACATCTAACAATTATGCCTATGAAATAATAACAAAAGATGATAATTATTATTTTGGTGATAATGGTAGATATAATTTTACTTACACAATCACTAAAGATGATAGTTCCGAATATAATAAGAAATTCTGCATGTTATACATAGCGGGTCATGAATTAAACGAAAAGGTGGAGGATGAAAATCAAAGTCAACAACAATCTTTTAATGGAAGATCTATTTCACTTTTGGAAGGAGTTCCTCATATATTTACTTTTACAAATAAATATCCAATTGTTTATTATTCTTATTATATAAGTGATACACAAAATCATTTAATTATAAATTTCAACTTATTAGATAAAGCTTATTTTGATTACCAAATCAAGATCAATGATAAAGTCTATAAAACTGATAGTGTTTACCGAACCGGGCAAATATACATTCACAGAGAAGATATTTTATTAAAATGCACTGAAGATATGGAAGTATGCCCTGTGGAAGTTAGAGTTCAAATGAGAGAATCAACTCGTGAGAGAAAAGTCGAAATTACCATGTATCAACTGGATAATAATCCAATATATTTAGAAAAAAATAAAGTAAAAGATGATATCGTAAATGGATATTTCCCAAAACACTACTATTTTGATATCGGCAAAGGAGAATGTGCTGATGTAGTTTTAGATTATAAAAGAGGCTCCGGTTTCATTTTTGGAGATATTCAACCGCGTAAATTGACTAAGGCAATGAAAGATCCAGATTGGAGAGGAATGTTCAAATTCCCTATGGAGGCTCAAACCAACGACAAAATATATTATAGAACTTATGGAAAGAAATTAGTAATAGATTCTGAAGCAACTAATGATTGTGTAGATGGATGCTATGTTCTAATTACAGTCCTGACTAATTTTGAAATTGCTAAATTAGAAGATTACGGAAAATACCCTTTAAGAATAAGCTTAAATCCAAGAGTTATGAGCTCAACTGAAAACGTATCACCTCCTAAAGTTAAAATAAATGTCAATGATTTCATTATTGGTGAAATATTCATGACTTCAGATGTATCCAGAAAATATGATTATTACCAAGTTACTTTACCTTTTGATAGTGATGATGTTTTCTTCGATTGGCAGGCTGACAGTCCTATATTGCTTGTTAATGTAGGAGAAAACAAACCTACTGTAGGAAAAGCTGATTTCGAATTCCCTGCAATCGGAGATTTTGTTTATAAAATACCAAGAAAAAAAATTCTTGAGCATCTTACTACAAGAACAGATGGAGATTTACGAGGTGTAGTTTTAACTATAGGTATTTATTCTGATACAACCGATAGTTTAGAATCATCTCCTTATGCCTTTAAAATATTTTTACCCCCACTTTTATATAAAGATCAAAAAATGACAGCTGAAGTAATTCATATAAGAAGTGACCAAAAAGTACAATGCTCTCCATTTTTGTGGGATGGAAATACTTCTTTATGTATATTCGCTGTAGTTTTTGACGATATGGATGTAGGTAGCAATTTAGTTGTTTATCCAAGAATTACCAATGGAATAATATCTAAAAGATACGGAAGCATGGTTCCAGCCGAGGAAGTCGAAACAAATAAAGTTATTGGAGTAATCAAAAAATCTATCGAAATAATGGAGGATGATACTTCTGAACTTCAAAAAGAATTTGATTATGAACCTCAAATTAGAAAAGGTATGTCATACTTATTAGTAGTAAAAGTAGAAAAGGCATATGAAAATACAATAGTTGATGTCTTGACTTCAACTTACCAATATAAAGATAATATGTATATCCCTCCAAACCCAAGTACTGCTCAAATATTTGCAATAGGACTGAACAAAATAAATCTTTTCTTCACCACAACTCAAGATCTTGTGCTAAATTTCGCATCAGTCTGCGGAATTGGTGCATTTACTTGGGTTGAAAAAGATAGAGCCAATGAAACAGTATTTATAAATGGAATAGATGATAGAATCACTTTAACAACAAAAGGCACTTCGAGGGAATTGCCTACTTTGCAAATTGAATCATTAGCTGAATTTAATGATGCACAATATGGATTCATATTTTATGTCACATATTATCCAAGAGGTAACGTTGATCCACTGAAACCAAACAGAGTTAATGAAATCCATTATAGAACTGTTCAAATGCCTATTAATTATTATGCACCAATCGACTTTTTCCAAGTATGGACAGTCAATTTTAACTTCTATAAAATTGAAATAAATCCTACGGGAACCCAAAATTATATTACTTACGAAAACTCTCTCTTTAATATTTGGGGAGCAATATTAGATGACAAACAAATATTTTCGGCAAGATTTTCACCTGATGGAAGACCAAATCTACCTGACGATAAAAAAATAAAAGGTACTTTTGATTTATTATATGGTACTATATTTTTCACTCCAGATGATGTCACAAAAGTAATAACCCCTGGAGGAGACAAATCACCAAATATCTATATTAATGTTTCGCCTGGAGAGGGCTATGAAGGTTTGAGCTTTAGAAGAATCGGATTAGAAGTCGATGCACACTCAACAGCAAAAGAATTCGGAGATGATTTTATTCCTGAAGGTGTATATATTTCTGGAAGAAATATAATGCCAATAAAAATATATAAATTAAAATTAAAAAAAGAAAATCCTTGCTTCAAATTGGAATATTCGGCTAATTCTAATTATGTTAAATTCATATTAACTTCTAATACTTCTTCTCAAGTTAATGATGAATTCAAAAATATGGAATTGAAAGATGAAAGTGGAAGAAAAATCCTTAATATTACATTCGATGAGGATTATTTATCAAAACATGAATATATATTCCTTGTTATTTTTACTTATGATTTAGAAACCAATGAAGAAAGTAGCTTAAACTATTTCATATTCAAATATATGACAGGATCAAGTCCAGATTCATTTATATCAATTAAAGATTTAGGTAAAAGTCAAGTAACATACACTAAAAATGGAAACGATTATACAATTAAATTTGCTCCCACAAGATTACCTGACACAACTTATTTCATTAAAGCTGTATATACTGAAAATGTTGTCCAAGGAGAAAATATAAATTCGATTGCTATGTCTGAATCTAGAGGAAAGAATATAATCGACAGTAATATTGCCAATTTTAAAGAACAAGAATTAACTTATACAATAAATAGTGCTAAGGATATCGCTTATATTAAAATAGTTGCCATGATTAATTTCTTAGAAGAAAAAATAATTTATTTATATGAACCGATTGAAATAAAAGAAAATCAACAAAGTAATGTAATACAATTAAAAAAACAAGAAGACATTCAAGTAATTGATGTCCCATTCAAAAGTATCTCTGTTGTCGCAAGAGCAAATGATGCTTATACAAAGCAAAAATATGAAATTAATATGATAGGAAAAGATAAAATATTGGATTATATAAAAATCGAAGTAGTAAACGATCAAGGAGTAGACAGTCCAACTATATGCTTTTCAAATGAAGATAAAGATTGTATGTATAATAGAGGTCAATTATCTATCGGAGGAGTTTATTCAACTAAAATATTCGTTAAAAAACAACAAATTCTTGAAAAAAAATTCTATATAGCAGTAGAATGTCATGAATCGACTAAATGTTCCTATAATATAACAATTACAAAAGAAAGCGAGGCTAATTTCGACAGTTTAGGAGTTTATAATTATTATGTATCTGAAAATAATACAATTATGATTTTTAGATTCCAGAATATCTTCGAAGGTGATAATTACACTTTAACTGCTTATGCAACTGGAGGAAAAAATATAATAATAAATCTAGATGATTGTTTTGATAGTGCTTGCAAGCAATATAATTTCACTGATGGTGCCGCAATAACAGTAAAAACAAAAAGATTAGATTATTATGTATTATCTGTTAAAGCTGATCCTGGAGATTATATTTCAATAGGATTAAAAGTCTTTGAAGGAACATATGCTATTGGATTTGGTTTAGATCCTCAGAAAGGTCAGATTTCAGGATTATTAAGAAAAAATGTCCTTAATATGGAATGTTATTCTTTACCAAATAAAGAAGATACTTATTTTATAACAGGTAATATATTTGAAGGTTTAGCCGTATATGGATATACCAATGAAAATTTTGATATGATCAAAGAAGAATGGTCTGTTGCTTCAAAAGGATATTTCTCTCTTGTTTATGACTATCCTAAAAAAAAAAGAACTTATATGTGTATATCTTTCACTGATATTGTTCCAGAAAACGATCACTTTTTACCTTATTCAATCCAAATTCAAACAAAAAAGACTTTCAAAAGTGCTCTATACACACCCCAATATACATCAAATATTTATTCAAGATTGATCCCTGCTGGTAGTACTGCATTTTTCTCTAGTGTTTTACCAAAAGTAGAATCTAAATATACAGTATATAATATGTTCACAGTAACTGGTTATCCAAAAATGTTCGTGTTTTTATGCGAAAATTATCCAAATTGTGAAGTCCCAATAGATATGACCGAAGGTCCTAAATTTAAACACGTTACTGAAATTAATAGACATTCCACCATCTTCCTTCCATCTGAAGAATTGGGTGAGACACCAATTGATGCAAGACAATCGGTACTTGTTGTCAAATGTAATCAAGCTCAAGGAAATGAAAAATATGATTATTGCGAAGTTTTAACTTCTATTTATGGTGAAAAAGATGTTGTTCAATTAGTGGAGGGTCAACCGTTCGGACAATATGACACACCAAATGATACTGATCAATTTTTAATTGACTTTTCTGTAGAAACATCCCAAAATTTCAAAATCCATATAGACTTTTACCTTATAACTGGAGATGTCAACTTTGAAGTCAAAGATGCTTTATCAGATACACCAATAAATGTACACAAATATTATTTAGCAAATAAAATATTTTTTAGTATAGAAATAAATAGAAAAAGTAATTTGAATCCAAATCTTAGAAAAATTCGTATTGATACCAAAGCAAGAATTGATTCTTACTATACAATCGAATATAAAGTTGTCGGTAGTTCAATAGAACAAATTTTTAATCTTATATATACAAATATTAATTATTTAGTTCCTATTTCACCAAAAGTGGATATGGATAATGAACAAAAGAAAAGTCTTTTTGTGCATAGTGTGAAAATAATCCGTCCAGAAATCTTTGTAGTTTCATTCTATTCTCTTAATTGTAATTTAAATATTATAAAACTCTCGAACACTTCAGAACCTTTACAAATTCCTACATATGGAAATTATGCCCAAGACTATCATATTCATTCAGAGAAAGATGGAGATATTATTACTACACAAACCTATATAGCTTATATTAAAGACGATGATAAATATTTCGTTAATGATAATGATATGTGCATGTTATATGTATCAGGTATTGATTTATATCCAGAAGATTCAGGCATAAGAAAAGAAATATTAATATCCGAAGGTGTTCCTCAGAAATTTATCTTCTTCCAAGATATTAAAAAAATAAGATATGTATATCCTCATGCTGACCCAACCAAGAATTTAACTTATCATTTAAATATGATCGTCCCTGGAAGATTAAAACTTAAATTATTCTTTAGAGAAAAAGAATATAATATTAATAGAGAATATACTCAAACTGGAACATTCTTCATATATAATGATTGGATACAAAAATACTGCATGGAAGAAGACGAAATTTGCACAATAACAATCGAAATAGAACAAGTAGAAGTTTTCAATGGTCATTTCCCTCAAATAGAATTTACTATAAAACAAGTTGAAAACACACCTTATTATATTCCAAGAGGAATAGAAAGAAGAGATTATATCACAAATTATGCATATTTATTCCTTTATACTGAAGTAGGAAAAGATACTAGTGGATATCTCACTGTTGATTTTAATAGAGGTGGTGGATATGTCCTTGCAAAAATAGTCAAAATGGACCAAACAGAAGCCGATAAAGACCCAGATTGGAGAAATTATAGATTCCCTAGAGGCAAAAATGAGAAAGGTCTTTATTATGATATGTATAATAAAAAAATTCAATTTAATACTGCAGATACTAAAGACTGCGAAAATGGTTGTTTAATGTTAATAAGTATTGCATCATCCGTAGTTAAACAAGAATTAGGAGATTTTGACTTCCAGATTTTCAATTTAATAGCGGAATTCAATCCTGAAATTTATACCATTAAAAAATTACCACCAAAAAAAATTGAAATATATCCTGAAGAATATGTAATTGGCTCACTCTATTTAACTGATGAATCAGAAAAAAATGCCATTTTCGAATATTATTCAATGGCTATACCATATGATGCAGAAGAAATAGAAATTGATTGGCAAACAAATATTGCTCAATTATTTATTAAGGTAGGCGAAGAAAGACCAAATTTGAGTAATAAAGATTTCTCTTATACTAATAATGGAAATTCTATTATTACTATTAGTAAGGAAGAAATACTCCGAAAATATAAAGAAATTCATCCAGAAGATACAAGTGATAACATAGCTGAAATAGAATTGACATTTGGAGTGTATACTCAATATTATGAGACATTCGGTTTCACTCAATATGCATTCAAAGTTCATTTACAAAGAAAAGAATTAAATATATATAAAGTATCTTCTGACCAAAGAACAATATGCCAACCTGATGGTATTGGTGGTGGTAAATATAGATGTCTTTTCATTATTATTTATCAAGATACTGAAATATTCAATGATTTATTACTATATGCTAAATCTCAAAATCCTTCCGCTATCCTAAATATGTATGGAAATTATGTCCAAAGTGAATTATATGATAGTTATGACATCGAAAAATTAAAATTGAATATTCCGGATGAAGGAAATGCAAAATATGATACAAAGAAAGAAAGAACTAATTTCTTATTCTTAGAATATGGAGATTTCAATAGTCATGCATTTATTAGTGTTATTTCAGATAAACCAGACCTGATCGAATTTTACTCATCATTCAAGACTTTCGAAAATATAGTAATGCCTAATCCTAGTTCACCACAAATTTATTCAATGGATATTTTCAGAAAATCACTTGTTATTAATTTCATGACAAGAAAAAGTGTTTCTGTTAATATAAAATCATTATACGGAGAAGGTAGATTCCAATTCCATAATGACCAAGACCAAACTTTCTATCTTAGAGGAGATGAAGATAATCTTAACTATATTATTCCTGCAACTACTGAAAGTGATGAGAGAGATTTCACTCTTTTAGGAATAGAAAATTTAAGATATAATAATCCAAATTATAAAAATCCAGGATTAGCTTTCATTCTCGAATTCTTCTTAAGAAGTCGTGATATTCAATTAGATTCAGTAAATATGGACGAAGCTAAAGAAGTGGCCTATAAGGAAGTTGATACTCCTGTATTTTATTATGCTGATGTTGTTGATTCAACAAAAGATGTTATTGGTTATGTCTATTTACATGATTTAATTTATAATACTATAGATTTAGAACAAAGAAATATTCAAAATAATGAAATGGAATTTAAAGGTGCAGTTGTGACTAAACAACAAATTTATGAAATTAAAAAGGATATGGCTAATATTCCTCTATTAAGCATTAAAGGTTTTTATGATTCTACTTTAAAAGCAGGAGTTATTACTATTCCAAAGGCTAACTTTTTATCCAGTGGACAATCAACATTATTTTTGGCTTTAACAAAAGCTGATGATGCAATGCATTTGAAATTCAAAAGTTTCAGAGGAGAAATTGGCTTCTCGACTGTCAATGGTGATTCTGTAGTTATCCAAAAATTATATCAATTCGGAAAACTTGAAGGTAAAGGATCAAGTATAACTTATAAATTAGAAACTAACGAAAAAATTTCAAATTATGTAAGAATACAATTCTCGGCAAATAGTAAATTCGTCGATTTCGCAATAAGTGAAAAACCAGGTGATATGAAGAATGGAACATTCCAAGATTTCGAAAAAAAAAGAGAAAGAGGTGTAGTATTCGTAACCTTCAAAAGACCAGCAAAAGCTGAATATTTATACCTTACAGTATTTGCTAAAGAAGACGCAGGTAATAATAAATTATATAATTATGTATTTAAATACATAAATGCCTTAAGAAAAGAACTATTCTTTGAATACAAAATAGTTGGAAATAATCCAAAAATTGAAGTTCAAGGCAATCAAGGAAAATTAAACGTCACTTTCAATCCAATTGAATTCGAACAAAGTGCAGGAACTTTAGATATAAATATTCTTTACACTGTTAAAATAATTAAAAAGAATTGCTTAATTCCAAACGAAAAATCGGACCATATTGCTATAACTCAATCAGAATATGAAACTGCACAACAATTCAAACTTACCGGTCTCGACAAAAAGACAGTCGAAATAAATAAAGTTGTAAACGATTTTGACTATGCTCAAGTCATCGCAACTATTACTCAAGGTTCAATTATAGAATATGTTGCTTATCAAGCAGTTAAACCAAATAATGTATTAAATGAGCCAGATTCTAATCCAAAACCAGGAGAAAGTGGAAAATCCTCAACGGATGGAAAGGAAGAAGGTTCTGCTCCTGGTGGAGAAAAAACCGGATTATATGTTATTATTGGTGTTAGTTGCTTCCTTCTTGTTGTTGTTGTTGCTTTGGTCATTGTTATTGTGATGTACAACTCCAAAAATAAGGATCTCCTTACTCAAGTCAACAAAATCTCATTCGTCCAAAGTGGTGCTTCTGCTAAAGATGATGCTAATTTATTGCTAGATAACCAAAATGAGTTAGAAATTAATTAAATTTAAAGTTAATTGGGTAATTTTAATTTAATATTTCTATTATTATTTATGAATTAAATAAGTAGTAAAAATATATATTATTTTAATTATTTTTTTTTCTTAATTAATTATTTTTTAATAATTAATTAATTATTATTTATTTTTTATATATTAATTATATATTTTTAATTATTATTTAAATTATCATTTTTAATTGGGGATTGGGGATTGGGGATTGGGGATTGGGGATTGGGGATTGGGGATTGGGCCCAATCCCCAATCCCCAATCCCCAATCCCCAATCCCCAATTCCCAATCCCCCTAA
>Ga0256407_10012886_pt1 | contig 11277 bp, 5 predicted proteins | sample RumenRJG_04DNA_FD_193489 | JGI IMG/M metagenome (GOLD analysis project Ga0256407, IMG submission 193489) | Bovine rumen microbial communities from Lethbridge, Alberta, Canada - RJG_04 | ecosystem: Host-associated > Mammals > Digestive system > Stomach > Rumen | place: Canada: Alberta | collected... | reverse complement strand
AAAGAAGAAGAAAAAAAAAAAGAAATAAAAAAAGAAGAAGAAAAAAAAGAAGAAGTAAAAATAGAAGAAGTTAAAAAAGAAGAAGTAAAAAAAGAAGAAGAAAAAATAGAAGAAGTAAAAAAAGAAGAAGTAAAAAAAGAAGAAGTAAAAAAAGAAGAAGTAAAAAAATAATATATTATGAATAAATAAAATATTTAATTATTATACTTTAATTATTTAATTTAAATATAAATGAAAAAATTGAAAAATTTTAGAACAAAAATAATTATAATTCTAATAACAAATAATTAAAAAAAAAAAAAAAATGAGTTCATCCTCCCTAATAGAAAAAGAAAAGAGAGAAAAAGAGAAAAAAAAAGAAGAAAAAGAATTTAAAATAGGAAACTATCAAATAAAAAGAACATTAGGTCAAGGAACATTTGGTAAAGTAAAACTAGGAATATATTTACCAACAAGGGAAAAAGTAGCAATAAAAATATTAGAAAAATCAAAAATAAAAGAAAAAGATGACGAAATTCGAATAAATAGAGAATTTGAAATGTTAACAAAATTTAATCACATAAACGTAATTTTAGTAACAGAAATATTTGAAAGTTACGATAGTTATTATACAGTAATGGAATATTGTGAAGGAGGAGAATTATTTAATTACATAGTAAAAAAAAAAAGATTAAGTGAAGAAGAAGCTTCATTTTTTTATTATCAAATAATAAATGGTTTAGAATATATTCATTCATTAAATATGGTACATAGAGATTTAAAACCAGAAAATTTATTATTAACTAAAGATCATATTTTAAAAATTATTGATTTTGGTTTAAGTAATTATTTCTATGATAAAAATAAATTGTTATCTACTCCTTGTGGAAGTCCTTGTTATGCTTCACCTGAAATGGTTTCTGGAAAAAAATATAATGGATTTAAAATTGATATTTGGAGTTCTGGTATTGTTTTATATGCTATGTTATGTGGTTTTTTACCTTTTGAAGATAAGGATAATGAAATTTTATTTAAAAAAATTAGAAAATGTAAATTAGAATTTCCACATCATATTTCTCTTATTTCTAAAGATTTAATTAAAAAAATTTTAGTCACTAATCCTGATAAGAGAATTAGTATTAAAGAAATTAAGAGACATCCTTTTTTTTTAAAAGGGAAAACTATTTTTAATCAAACTTTTTCTTTTAAAAAATTACCTAAGGAATTAAGTATTGATAAAGAAAGTGAATATCGTAATGTTAAAACTGAAAGTGATGATAAGGAAAATAATAAAGAGAATAATAATAAAAAAGAAAAAGAAATTTCAAAAACTATTACTAATGATAATAATAATAATAATTTAAAAAAAGATAAAGATAAAGAAAATGAAAAAGAAAATATTAAAGAAGAAGAAAAAAAGAATTTTAAAACTGTTGAAAATAAACATCAAAATCATGATAATATTAAAATTACTTATGAAGATGATATTATAGATTTGGAAAAGAAAAATAAAAATAATGATTTAAATAATCAAAATAATAATATTAATGAATATTCTGAAAAAATTTCAAAAACTGAACCAAATACATATAATAATAAAAGACCTAATTCTAATAATCCAAAAAATTTTTCACCAAATCATCAATTTTCAACTATTTCACATTTATCAAATCATTTTAATAAAATAAATAATTATTCAAATAATATTAATTCAATGAGAATCCCATTTAATAAAATTATAAAAAATAAACATAAAAATGAAATTATTAAAATTAAATTATTAAATAATATTAATGATAAAAATAATATGAATAATAATAAAAATTTCAAAATTGAATATAATAATAAAAATCATAATAAAAAATCTTTAAATACAAATCATTTAATTTTAAATATAATTAAAATGTTTAATAAAAGTGAAAGAAAAAAACCAGAAATAAAAATATATGATTCATTATTAAATAATTATACAGAAAATACCGTTAAAACTCAAGAAAATAATATTAAATCAAATAGACGACCTAATACAATTTATAAAAAAGAATTATTATTAAAAAATAATAAAAAGAAACATAATAAAATTAATTCAATGAAATTAAATGATGTTTATTCAAATAATTCAAAAACAAATAGAAGAAATTTAATGTCATTTAATACAATAAATAATTCTACTTTAAATAGTAATCATTCAAGACTTTCTAAATTATCATCTTATCAAACTACTTCAACAAGTATTGGGAAAAATAAAGGTCATTTAAAATCTAAAACTAAACAAAGTTTAGATAATAAAATTCTAAAATTTAGTTTTGGAGATTTTATTAAAAAAATGAAATGAAAAACCAAATTAAAAAGTATTAATAAATTTAAATTGTTAAATATGAATATTTTGAATTTTTTTAGGAAATAAAATTTTAAATAGCATTTTTTAAACTTATTAAAAATAAACTTTTAATTATTTAATTTTTTGTTTACTGGTTATATTAGTTTCATAATTAATTAAATATAAAATTTAAAAAAAATGAGTCATTTATCTTCAATTTATTATTTTGAAAGAAATATAGAAAAATTGAATAATAATAATAAGGTTTTATTACCCAAAATTTTTAATAAAGCAAAATTATTAAATAATAATATATTACAAGTTAAAAAAGAATTTTTTAATCTTAATAAATTCATAGTTAAACCAAATAATCTAGAAAAAGACAATTCAAAAATAAATTTTAAAAACTCAGATATTATCAATCAAAAAATAAATTTTAAAAATAAAAATTTTAATAAAAATAAAAAATTAATAATACAAATTGATAATAAAGCAAATAAAATAATAAAAAGATTATTTTCTCAAGATTTTAAACCAAAAGAATATTTAAATGATCTAAAAATGAATTGCTTAAGTGAAAATTTAAATATCATTGACACTTATAAATCAATTCAAAATAATTTTCAATTTCATCCTCAAAATAAAGATTTATATAAATCATATGAATATCAACTTAAAAGTTATGGAAGTGAAGATTTCAGAAATAGTATTCTTAATGGTGTAAATGATTATAAATTAAATAAAATTAAATATCATATCCTAAAAAAACCAACATGTTATCAATCAAATCTTTCTATTAAAAAAATTAATTATAATGAAAAAAAAAATTTACTTAAAAAAAAAATAAAAGTTCTTTTAATTTTAATATTAATAAAAAAGAAAATATTAAATCTAAAATAAATTCATATAAAATTTTTACTAGTAGAAATAATAATTTTAAAATTAATCATAATATTGATGAAAAAATATTTAAATCTATGGAATTAGCAAAAAAAACAATAGATATAATTTCTAAAAGAAGTAAAGAACATTTAAATATAGAAAATTATTATAATAAAATAAAAGAAGAAATTTAATTATAAATTTATATATAAATAATCAACATTTTATTTATTAAATGAAAAAAATGAAATTCATTGATTACATTATTTTAAATTGAATTTATAATATTATTCCATTTGGAATATTCAACTGAAAAAATCATAAATTCAGAAAAATTCTTATTTTATATCAAATATTGAATATAAAATTTTTAAAGAATTTGAATTTGTCTCAAATTCTTGTTGTTGCTCAATTTTCCAAGCATCAACTTTAATAATATTTAAAGCTTTAATAAAAGCATTTTTAATTTCTTCATTTTTAAAAGAACTTTTCGCAACGTTTAATTGATTAATTGGATCAATAATTATTATTTTATCATTTTTAAAAATATCTTCAATTTGAACAAAAGGATTTTGTTCACTTACTTTAATCATATATTCAGAAAAATTAAAAAATGAATAAAATTCAATAAAATAATATAATTGTTTCCCAATTGAAATATCATTTGAAAATTTATTATTTTTTAAAAAAGCCAAAACTAATAAAAATAAAGAATATGAGGATAAACCACCATTATAACTTTTATTTAAATTGATTTTTTTAAAATATCTTTTTAAAAATAAAACAATATTTTTTAAATAAGGGAAATTATTAATAGATTCTGTAACAAAATTAATTGTTTTAATATAATTACCAGAATAAAAATCATCTTTTTTAAAAGTAATATCAAATTTCAATTTATTTAAATCTTCTTCATCTAAATAATTAGGAATATTATTTAATTCAATTAAAGAAGAAATATCAAATTGAATTTTAATTACTGGAACACTTGCAGTTGTAATTGGTTTAATATAATCAAATTCATATTGATTTTTATATAAAATTGAAATTAAATCTGAAACAAAAGTTTTGTCATTTTCAATTGGTTTATATTTAATTAATATATCAATATCACTTCCTTCAATTGATAAATTAGTAATAAATGAACCATATTTTATTATATCAATCTCATATATAGATGATAAATTATTTTTAAGGATTTTTGATAATTTATTTAAATATACATTTCTTATTGGATTTAATTTAGAATTATTATTATTTACATTTAAGTTATAATCTTGTAATTCAATAGTTAAATCAGAAAAAAATTTTTCTGAAGGTATATACATACAAATATTTTTTAAAAAATTAAATGTAATAATTTGAGATGTATAATATGTATATGGATAAGGAATTAAAATTTGATTATTATCAAGAAAGATATAATTGCTATTTTGATATATATTATTATGATTTAATAATAAATTATCTTTATATAATGTTTCAGTTTGACAAGAAATATTTTCTGTTGATATATCATTATTTTCTTTTATTGATTCATCATTTATTTTTTTATCTTTATTTTCATTATCTTGATTATTTTCATTATTTGACTTTTTTTCAATTTGTTCATTCTTTTTTTTTTTATTTTGTGTTGGGAATAAAAAAAATTTTTCTTTCTTTTTTTGTTTTTTTTTATTATTATTTATTTCATCCTTTTCATTATTATTTATTTCATTAATATTTTCTTTAATTTCATCTGGTTTTAACAATTTAATATTATTATTATTTGTAAAATTGCTTTCATTTTTAATTTCTTCTTCTTTTTTATTAATTGTTTTTATATTATAATCTTTATTTTTTTTATTTTTATTTTTCTTTTTTTTATTTCTTTTTTTCTTTTGATGATTTTCATTTATTTCTTCTTCAATTAATTCATTTATATTTTTATTTTGAAAAAGGTCTTGAATATATTTATATACTAAATAATAAATAGAACAAAAATTATTACATACATCTTCAATATTTAAAAAAATAATATTATATAAAAAACAAGATAAAGAAATTGAATAATATTCATTCATTTTTTCTTGAGCATCATTTAATAATTTTTTTATCTTTTGTAAATTAACAATATAATTATTTTCATTACAATTTTCATTTGTTTGATTCAATATATTTTTATTTATATTTTCATTTTGATAAATGCATTTCCCAATTTTTTCAAAATCTATATTTTCAAATAAAGAATTTTTATATTCTGCATTAAGGAAAATTTCTAATTTTAAATTCAAATCTTGAATTTCAAGAATTTTATCTCCTAATTTATTTTCATATATTCTATTTGTATATAAATAATATTCATAATTTAAAATTATATTTTGTTCAATATATCCAATCATAAATTCAAAAAGAGTAAAACTTTCTTTTTTCTTTAACCAATCAGGAAAAGTAAAATTATACATTTTATATTGTTCATTATAATAAATTTTAATCCAACTTTTTAAAAAATTTCTAACCGATATTGATTCAAAAATTTCTTTTATTTTTCCTGGATTCTCCAAAAAAGATTTATTTAAAGAAATAGTATCATTTCCTTCTTCAAAAGAAAAAAATTTAATATTATTAATTAAATTAATTATAACAAGATTATCATATTTCCCATTATTATCTTTTTCATAATTAATTTTAAAATAAGTTTTATATGATAATTCATTTAAATTTATATTTTTTTGTTCATTTGTATTATTATTTTGATTTGAACTTACAAAAAATTCTTTTAAATCATATATAGGAATTAATTTAATTGAATTTTGATTATTGGATTTAATTAAATTTGGATTATATAAATGAATTAATTGATTAATTATTCTTGATAACCATTTATTATTAATTGAACATAATTGTATTTTTGTATTTAATGGTAATTCTGAAAACCATTCAAATATTTTTTTACTATATTCATCAGAAATAATTGTTATTTTTCCTTCTGAATTTGAAAAAGGGTTATCTTTATTATTTTTTTTTAAATATTGTTTTTTATTTTTCATTATACTTTTAGCAAAATTTTGATAATATTGAATTGTAGTATTTGAAATAATTTTTGAATCATTTGATGATAAAATACTATATGGAATACTCATATTTTTAATTTATATTTTATCAAAAATTAAAAATTAATTTATAATTAATAATAATATTTAATTTCAATTTAAGAGACTTTTAAAAAATGTATATTTTTAATAAAAAACTAAATATATTATTATTAAAAATAACCACAAAATAAAAAATAAATAAAATTTCAAAAATATATTATTTATTTCATTTTTTCATTTAAAACTTCTCCTTGCATAACCCCATCTTTAAACAGAACATTTTTTTCTTTATTATCACATATCATAATTCCAGTACCATTAGGTTTTCCATTTTTAAAATTACCTTTAAACACTTTTTGATTAGACCAATGTAATTCTCCATAACCTTCCTTAACACCATTAACATAATTTCCTATATAAAAACCTCCTTCAGGCCAAATATATTTTCCATAACCATACATTTTTCCATTTAAAAAACTACCATTAAAAATATGTCCATTTTCCCAAATATAAATTCCTTTACCTGTTATATTATTATCTTTAAAATCACCTTCATATTTATCTTTTGTTTTTTTATATTCTACTTTTCCTTTCCCAAATTTATCATCATTTTCAAAATCTCCTATATAAATATATTCTTCTGTTTCTTCTTTTCCTTTTCCATTTTTTTTATTATTTAAAAAATTACCCTCATAATAATAATCTTCTGAATATTTTTTTGCAAAACCATTTAATTTTGAATTTTTAAAATTACCTTCTATTGTATAATTATCTATTATATCTGTTAATCTTCCTAATCCATTTAAAATATTTTTTTCAAAGTTTCCTTCAAATTTTTGACCTGATTTTGTATATAATATTCCTTTTCCATTTTTATTATTTAATATATCTACTTCACCTATGTATATTGAATTGTTTTGAATTAATAATTTTGTTTTTAAATTTTTTGGATTTGATTTTAAATTTGGAATTGGGTTTTTATAATTTGGATTTAAAGATGAAATATTATCATATGATGAAGTATTATATGTTGATAGTATTTCTGATATGAAATTTTTTTCATTTTGAATTAAGTATTTTTTTAATGATGTTTCAAATAATTTTTTAAATGAATACATACGATATGTACTTTGGATTTTTATTATGTTAGATTCTTCTTTTGTTAATGTTTTATTTATTATAATTTTTTTATCAAATGATGAGTCTGTAGAAAAAAATTTATTTGATTTTAATTTGAATGATTGTTCATAATCATTTTCAGAATAATTATTTTGTTGAAATGGAAAATTTATTGTTGTTTCGTCATCATATTTTTTTTTTAAACAATTATTACAATTTAAATTTCCCATATTTAAAAAAATATTATTAAATAAGTTTAAAAATAAAATTTCAATTTCATTAAAAATTATCAAAAAATATATATTAAATTACCTATTCATGGAAAAAATATTTTGATATATTTTCTGAAATAAAAAAAGTATTTTAATTTTTACTTTTTTTTATTATTATAAAATATAAAATATATGTTATACAGTAAAATTATTTATTTTTTTATAATATTATTTATCTATAAAATGAGAAAAATAAAAAACTAAACTGCTCCTTATAATAATAATAATAATATAACTCAAAAATTATTTTGAAAAAAAATTTTTAATTTCCAGGATTTAATGGAATATATTTTGGTATATTTAATTTTTTTCCAATATTAGGACTATAAGATAAATCAATTGGAATTTTACTATATTTTTCTTTTGATATAGATTTCTTTATTTCACTATTTTGAAAAAAATCATTTACTAAATTCATATTATTATTAATTTCAGTTTTATTTCTATTAATTTCTCTATTTATTGAATTTTTATCTTCAATAACCTTACTTTTAGAGTTCCAAAGGGAAATTTTTGTATCTTTAAATTTATGAGTATAATTTGCATTATTTCTCCTATTTCCATTATTATTAATTTCAAATTTTTCACTTTTATTTATTTGAATTTGAGGTATTTTATCATTTTTTTTTTTATAATAAAAAAAAGTTTGATTTTTATTATTAAAATCAGTTGAAATTTGATTAGATTCTAAATTACTATTTGGTGAAAAATTTTCTTCATCTGAGAATGATTCATAATTTAAATTTGGTTTTAATTTATTTTTAATATTATTTTTATTATTTTTTGATGATATAACTTTTAAATTATTTATATTATCAGTACTTTTTGTTAAATTATCTTTTATATTATTATTATCTCTTTGATTTTCTGGTACTATAAAACTTATTTTTGTTTCTTCTTTTTTTAATAAATTTTTTGTTGAAAAATTTGGTTGAAGTGTTTTTTTAAGATTAGGATTAGGTAAATGATTATTTAAATTAGAATTACTTTTTGACATATTTAATGTTCCTGATTTTTTATTAGGAAATTCTTTATCTTTTGAAATGATAAAAGTTTTTTTTTCTGAAGAATTAAGTATTCTACTTCTTTTATTTCTTTTTTGTTCTCTTTCTCTACAAGCTTTAAATAAATTAATTTCATCTTTTATTTCTTTCATTTGATTTTGAATATCATTCCAACTTTTATATAATAATTTTTTTAATATATTTGAAAAAAAATTATGTTCTTTTATTTGATTTTTAAAATCATTATGTTTAATTTCAAATTCATTATTTGATTCATTTACAAATTCAATTGGATCATTTGATATCATTGTTTCAAAAAGTTTAAATTCATTTTCCAAAATAAAATCATTAAAATCTTTTTTATTTTTTTTTTTACATTCTTCAAACATATTCCTTAGATCAATAATTTCATTTTTAAAATCAAGATAACTTTCATTAAATTTTTCAATATGATCATTTAAAGTTTTATTAAAGTAATTAATATTAGTTCTTGAAAATTCATCAACTCGAAAATTAATTTGTTTAATATTATTATTATTTTCTTTAATATAAGAATTATAATCTAAATTAATTTTATCTTTAAAATTAACAAGAATTGAAAGAGTATCATTTACATAACATAAGAAATCAGGAATATTTTTAAATTTAGAAAATTTTCCTATTATTCCTGGATAAGTAAAATGTTCTTTCATTGTTTTTTCAATTGAAAGAATAAAATCTTCAATTTCTTTTTGTAATTTATCTAATTTTAATTCTTGTGATATTATTCTATCGTTTATTTTCAAATTCTGTTTTTCAATATTATTTATTTTTTCTATTTGAAAATCGAAATTTGTTTCTTTCTTTTTGATTTCTGATAATAAATCATTATCCTTAATTTCTGGATATTTAATTGATATTAAACTTATTATATCTTGTATTTTATTTTCTAATTTTTTTTCAGTATCTTTTATATATAAAAATATATCATTAATATTTAAATTTGAATTTGCATTTATTTTTTTGTTTGTAAGTTCATTCATGTTTGAATCAACTTTCATTTAGTTTTTTTAAATTATTATAAAGAATTTATTAATTAATTTGGGATAATTATAATTTATTCATTTATTAATAATATCAAAATCTATTCAAACAATATTATTTTTTTATATTTTTTTATTATTATTTAGAAAATATTATATTCATATATTAGTAAATAATTTATAAGAATTATTCATTTATTGTTATTCATATCAGTAACATTTTTTATTAAGTCTTGTAATTATTTCAAATAATTAAATTTGTTTATTAATATTAATTAAATTAACTTATTTTATATTTAAATAATAACTTATTATTTATAAATTTTGAAGTATTTTATTTTTAAATTCTTGGTTTTTTCTTAATCTTTCATCTAAATAATTTAAATGTTCATTTTCTCTTTGAAAAATTTCATTTATTATATTTTGCTCATTTATTTGATAACAATATTGTACATTATTATTAATATTATTATTATTATAGTCATCTTTATATGGATAATAAATTGGATAAGTATTATTTTCATTAAAATTATTTTGATTATTATTTTCTGAACAATCATAAATATTTGTCTGTACTGATGATAAATTTAAATGTAAATTTTGATTTGAATTATAATTATCATTATCTAATATATTTTTATATTTTGAAATTTTATTTCTATTATAAATAATATTATTATATACATTTTTATTATTCAAAAAATTTTCATCATTATTAATATTATTATTAGATGAATTATTTTTATTTTTATTTTCCATATTATAAAATTGATTTAATTTTTTTCTTATATCTTTTATTTCTTTATTAGTTTTACTTTTTTCTAAAATACTATTATTATTTAGGTTCTCATTAATTAATTCTCTCTGACTTGAATACTTAGGAAAAAATTTTATATCATCATTTATATTTATTGTATAATTAATATTATTTAACTTTTCACTATTTAGATTATTATCTCTATGATGTCTAACACTATTAATTCTACCATTAAAATTAATAATTGAGTTTTTATCTTTATTTAAAGTAATATTAATTCTTTTTTTTACTTTTTTATTAATAGATGGTTTAATATTTAGATATTTACTTTCAATATATGAATAATTATTTTTTATTTTATTATTTGTTTTACAAACTTCTTTTAAATATTGTTCTTCTTTTTCTTTTTTTTTCAATTGAATTATTTTTCCTTGTTCAAATAATCTTTCTTCAACTTTCTTATTTAAATAATCAGGATTATTTTCAATTAACATTTCTTCACTTGATTTATTAATTTTAGGATTATTATTTTTTTTATATATTAAATTAAATATTTCATTTTTCTTTATTTCAATATTATTCTTCCATTTATATAAATCATTAATTGATCTTTGTATTTTTTTACTACTTAAATTAATATTAGGATTCTTATTTTCATATATTTGTTCTGCAATTTTTTTTATTTTTTCATTATGTTTCCTTTGAGAATTTCCATTAGTTAATCTATCAAATACATTTTCATTATTTAATAATTTTTTTGCAATTTCATTACTTTTTTTACATATTATTGGTCTTGTTCTACATTCACTTTTTTTTTTTTTAATTTCCTCATTTTTAATATCATTTAA
>Ga0256407_10012885_pt1 | contig 11279 bp, 8 predicted proteins | sample RumenRJG_04DNA_FD_193489 | JGI IMG/M metagenome (GOLD analysis project Ga0256407, IMG submission 193489) | Bovine rumen microbial communities from Lethbridge, Alberta, Canada - RJG_04 | ecosystem: Host-associated > Mammals > Digestive system > Stomach > Rumen | place: Canada: Alberta | collected... | reverse complement strand
AATATTTAGTAAAGTTTAACAGTTAACTTAAGGGCAAAAAATAAAGCGATGACTTTCGCAAGCGATCGCTCCATATCTTCAATAGGTATTAGTTTTCTAAGGTAAAAAGATTGTTTTCAGGATAACGGTGGCAAAGGTAAGGCTTTTTTTGGAAACTCACAAATTTTTTGGCGTTTTTTTTTGATGAATTGGCGATGTGTGCCTACACAATGCATGAATTTAAATAATATTAACACAAAATGTCATGCAAACGATTGCAAATTGGTGTTATTCTTTGCAAAAATAGCATCATCTATTTTTGCAGCTTTTTCAGTCTTCGTTTAGCGTCACCTGCGTCAGGATATAACTCCAGAGCCTTCTGATAATTTCTGATTGCGGCTTCGGGCATGTGTTCGCGTTCGCACTCGCGACCCAGTATGGTGTATTCTGCGGCTAAACGCTTAAGTTGTTCGTCTTTGGCGTATAGTTCTTCTCTTAGTTTGGCAATCTCCTTTTGGTCGCGCTCTTGTATCTCGATGATAGCTCGCTTCTGGCGATTGATTATCTCCAGCTTTCGGCGTATGTAGCGCTTTATGTGTGGCTTCTCGATATCATAGCGCGAGTGGATGGCTTTGAAAAACGAGTCGAGAAAAGCTCCGAAGTCGCCTTTGTCGAATGCTCTGATAGCATCGCGATATTCGCGATCGGCCTTTCCCTCCTGCAGGGCCTTGTTTATCAGTTGCTGGTCGTTGTACTGATTTGCAAATCTCACCACCTCGGCTCTTACAAATATGTCGCTTTGGCGCAAAGGCTCCTTTAGCGATATGCCCTCGAGCGATGTGCATCGCGAAAGTGCCACATAGGTTTGACCTCCGGCAAATGCTCCGCCACCGCCAAAGTCGATGGATACATGTTTGAATGTCAGTCCCTGACTCTTGTGCACCGTTATTGCCCAAGCCAGTCGGATGGGGAACTGGGTGTAAGTGCCCAGTAGCTTCTCGTCTATCTTCTGTTCCTTCTCGTTGAAGGTGTATTTCATGTTCTCCCAGATGTCGCGCTCCACGTCGAACTCAAGTCCCGCCTCGGTGATGATGCCGATGATGCCTTCTTCTTCGTCGATATATTCGATGGTGCCAAGCGTTCCGTTCACCCATCGCTTCTCTTTGTCGTTCTTTATAAAGATAATCTGGGCTCCAGGTTTCAGTTGTAGTTCCATCGGGGTGGGTAGCGAACTTTCGGGGAAGTCGCCTTGTATCTTGCCCACAAATGTTATCGGGTCGCCATCCAGGGCCGCTAGCTGTTGCTCGTTGATAAAGTCTACCGTATCGCGACGAGCGGCCAGGGTGATGGTGAGGGGAGAATTTAGAGATGAGAATTTAGAATTTAGAGATTCTGAATTTTGAGAGTTTTCAACGCGGCTATTCAGTGCCGACAGATCGGCTTGTGTAGCAGTGTTGTTGCGGATGCGATCCAGGATAGCGATGAAGCTATCATCAGTCTGACGATAAACTTTTCGTAGTTCGATAGATACTATGGGCATCATCTGCCACACCTTTGCGTTGAAGAAGTAGGGTGAGGGATAGAACGGTTGTAGCAGTTGGCGATCCTCGTCCTTAAGCACAGGTTCCAGCTGATAGATATCGCCCACCAACAGTAGTTGTTTTCCACCGAATGGTTCGGGGTTACGCGTGTACGCGCGTAATACCTTATCTATAAAGTCGATGATATCGGCACGCACCATCGATATCTCGTCGATGATTATCAACTCAACCTCGCGTATCAGTTTTCGTTGAGCGCCGGTATACTTCAGTGTCTTTTTCAGATTGCGCCAATCATACTGAGTGTCGTTGGGCAATAGGGGATGGAAGGGTAGTTTAAAGAAACTATGCAGAGTAGATCCACCAGCATTGATAGCCGCGATACCTGTCGGAGCCAGTATCACGTGCTTCTTCTTGGTGTTCTTAGAAATGTAGCGCAGGAATGTGGATTTACCTGTGCCCGCTTTTCCTGTTAGGAAAAGCGAGCGACGGGTATAGTTTATGATTTGAAGAGCGTCTTGCCACTCTTTATTGTCCAGATCCAGTTGCTGTTGTTCTTGCATCAGTCTTTCTTCTCAGTAGCTTCGCCGTTATTGTTTGGTGTTGGTGTCTGGTTTGCATCCTCGTTCTCGTGGTGTTCAGCGGCCTTCTTCAGAGGATTGCCGTCTGCGTCGAGCTCAATCATATCGTCCACTCCGCCCATACGTAGTGAGTCTACACCCAGCGAGTCAGAATCCGAAGGAAGTGCAAGATATCCACCGCAACCATACATCGACTGGTTAAGAGCGGCATCGCGTGGAGCACCGAACTTGGCGCGATATTTCTTGAATGCGGGATCCTTAAGCACGCTACCCAGGAAGTATCCGCAGATAGGCAGAGCCGTGCGGTTACCCTGACCAAGCTGACCAGTGCGGAAATGGATACAACGATACTCTCCGCCAACCCATGCGCCACAAACCAGATTTGGTGTTGTGCCGATGAACCATGCGTCAGAGTGGTTGTTTGATGTACCTGTCTTACCACCAAAGTCGGTATCGGTGATGTCGTAGCCCACGAAACCTCTCAGTCTTGAACTTGTTCCGCTCATACCTCCCATCAGCAACTGCTGAACCAGGAATGCACTACGATATGGTATAGCCTGCTTACCCTCCGTTGGAGCCTCGTAGATCACGTTTCCATCACGGTCCTCAATCTTGCTTACAAGTACGGGATCATGCTGAACACCATCGCTGCAAGGTGTGCAATATGCACTTACCATCTCAAGCAGGTTCACGTCGCTCGAACCCAGAGCCAGAGCGGGTGTAGCGTCCAGCTTGCTCTTGATACCCATGGCGTGGGCGGTGTTCACGATATTGTCGATACCGCACTCCTGACCCAGACGGACGGCTACCGAGTTGATACTCATGGCGAAAGCCTGTTTCAGGGTAATGAGCGAGTTGGTGAATCGTCCGTCGGCATTGGTTGGTGCCCATGTCACTTCCTCGCCGTGGTCCATCACCTTCATCGAGAAGAACTCGTCCTTACGTGTGTCGCAAGGGGTGATGCCCTGATTCATAGCCTCGGTATATACGAAGAGTTTGAATGTAGAACCAGGCTGACGCATAGCCGTAACCTTGTCGTACTTCCAAGTCTTGAAGTCAACGTCGCCTACCCATGCCTTTACGTGTCCGGTCTGTGGCTCGATGGCTACAAATCCGCAATGCATAAAGCGCTCCATATATCTCAGCGAGTCGAGGGTAGATATCTCCTTCTCGATATAGCCCGTCTCGCTATCATAGTCGAACAAGCGTACCTTATGAGGCAGGTTCAGATAGTAATCGATTGAGTCCTGATTACCCTCGAACTTGCGGCTCAGATATTTATAATAAGGTGTCTTTTTGGCCAGATCCTCTATAAAGTTAGGTATCTCTATATGGCGCTCGTCCTGCCATGGGTTAGTGCTTCCCCAGTGCGAGTTGAATGTCTTCTGCACCTGCTTCATCTGCTTCACCGCAGCCTCCTCAGCATACTTCTGCATGCGCGAGTCGAGAGTGGTGTAAATCTTCAGTCCCTCAGTGTAGTAAGCATATTTGTTGTTCTCACCATAGTAGTCGGCACACCAACCCTTCATCCAGTCGGCCACGGCCTCGCGGAAGTAGTTAGCCTCGCCGTCGTATGCATTCTCCACGCTATAGTCCAGCTTAATCTCCAGCTTCTTCAGCGAGTCGCACTCCTGCTGAGTCAAGTCGCCGTGCTGCTTCATCAGGTCGAGCACTATGTTACGACGCTTCAGCGAGTTCTCGGGATTGATAAGCGGGTTATAATATGTGGTAGCCTTAAGCATACCAACCAGCACGGCGGCCTGCTCGGTAGTGATGTTCTTTGGCGAACAACCGAAGTAAGTCTTACAAGCGGTCTTGATACCGAATGCGTTCGAACCGAAATCAACGGTGTTGGCATATTGGGTAAGAATCTCGTTCTTGGTAAAAAACAGCTCCAGCTTGTAGGCTGTAATCCATTCCTTGCTCTTAAGGATAAGCATCTTTACTCCAGGTATGTTGCCCAGCAGTCCTGTAGAATACTCCGAACGTGTGCGGAACAGGTTCTTGGCCAACTGCTGAGTGATGGTCGATGCTCCACGAGCGTCGTGATGCAGGGCGTAGTCCTTAAGTGCAGCTGCAAATGCCTGATAATCAATACCATGATGATTATAGAAACGCTCATCCTCGGTGTCGATAAGTGCCTTCCAGAATGCTGGGTTCACATCATCGTAGCCCACGGGAGTACGGTTTTCGCTGAAGAACTTTCCTATCTGCTTGCCGTCAGCGCTATATATCATCGATGCCTCGGCAGGGCGCTTATTTTTGATGGTACTCATCGACGGGCTCTTACCGAAGAGCCACAGGAAGTTCATGTCGACTGCTCCCAGATACAGGAAGAATGCCACTATCATTGATGCAATGGCCACCAGAGTCTTGATGTACCAGGCGCGTCCCTTATACAATCCTTTATACCAAGGCCAAACGCCCTTGATTTTCTGCATGGCCATGCCCAGCATGCCCGTGTATTTGTCAGATGTTTTGTTGCTCATAGTCTTGAGATATGTAACTTATTATACTGTTTTTATCATCCGGGTGAAACCACCTTATCTGTTCATCTTTCTTATACCAAGTTAATTGTTTGCGCGCGTACCTGCGCGTGTTACCCTTTATTCTCTCCACCGCTTCGTCCAGCGTCCATGTGCCATCTATATAGGCAAACATCTCCTTGTATCCCACGGTGTTGAGAGCGTTCATCTGTCGCATAGGGTAGAGTGCTCTGGCCTCGTCCAGCAGTCCGTCGGCCATCATCTGGTCTACTCGCTGGTTTATGCGGTTGTATAGCTCTTCTCTGTCGCGATTCAGTCCGATCTTTACTATGCGGAATGGTCGCTGTTTCTTTTCGCGCTTGCGATACGATGTGTATGTCTTGCCCGTCATCAGGCATATTTCCAGTCCGTGTACCACTCGTCGCGGGTTCTGCTTGTCCACTATCTCGTAGTATTCGGGGTCCAGCTGTTTCAGCTCTTCCACCAGCGTCTCCAGTCCCTCGTTGGCCAGTCGGCGTTTCAGCGTCTCGCGCGTCTCGTCGTCCACGGTGGGTATGTCGTCTATCCCGTTGCACACGGCGTCGATATACATCATGCTTCCACCTGCCATCAGGGCGTAGTCGCTGGTCTGGAATTCGCGCTCCAGTATCTCCATTGTCTGTTGTTCAAAGAGCGATGCACTATAGTAGTCGTTCAGCGACAGAGTGCCCACGTGGTAGTGTTTTACCTGTGCCAACTGTTCGTCTGTCGGACTTGCCGTGCCTATCTTCAGTTCCTTGTATATCTGCCTTGAGTCGGCATTTATAATGGGGATGTTGAAATGTCGGGCTATATCCAGGCACAAGGCGGTTTTTCCTACCGCCGTTGGCCCCGTGATTACGATCAGCGTCTTAGCGGATGACACCTCTCTTAGAGTTTTCGATAAACGAGCAGATGTATTCTACCTCCTTAGAGTCGGGGTACTTGGCGCGAGCCTCGGCCACACCTTCCTTCATCACACCCTTAGAGTAGATGATACGATAAGCATCGTGGATGGCCTCGATGGTCTCGTTCGAGAATCCGCGACGACGCAATCCGATAAGGTTCACGCCAGCATAGCGCACAGGCTCCTTACCAGCAATCACGTATGGAGGGATATCCTGGCTGGTACGTGTACCGCCCTGAAACATGATGTATCCGCCCACGTGCAGGAACTGGTGGAACAGGCAGCATGCTGAGATGATAGCATTGTCGTCAACGATTACCTCGCCGGCAAACTTAGTGGTGTTGCCGATGATACAACCGTTACCTATCTCGCAGTCGTGTCCGATGTGCATATTCTCCATCAGCAGATTGCCGTTGCCCACGGTGGTCTTGCCCTTCGAAGCAGTACCACGACTGATGGTTACGTTCTCGCGGATAGAGTTGTTGTCGCCGATCTCGCAAGTGGTCTCCTCGCCCTGGAACTTCAGGTCCTGAGGCTTTGTTGAGATAGATGCTCCCGGAAAAATCTCGTTGTTGTTGCCCAGACGTGTACCGAAGTGCAGGGTAACGCTGTTATACAACTTGTTGTTGTCGCCGATTACTACGTTTTTGTCGATCACGCAGAATGGGCCGATGATATTGTTGTCGCCCAGTTTTGCCTCGGGGTCAACAACAGCTAGTGGATGTATCTGATTTGCCATACTTCAATTCTTCAATCTTTCAATTCTTACTTGTTCTTCACGATCTGTGCAGTGAATGTTGCTTCTGATACTACGTGGTCGCCTACGAATACGTATCCCTTCATCGATGAAATACCGTGGCGTACAGGTGCCAGCAGTTCTACCTTGAATATCAGAGTGTCGCCAGGAACCACCTTCTGGCGGAACTTCACGTCGTCTATCTTCATGAAGTAAGTACTCCAGCGCTCGGGCTCCTCCAGTGTGTTCAGCACCAGCAGTCCGCCACACTGGGCCATAGCCTCAATCTGCAGCACACCTGGCATTACGGGCTCCTGTGGGAAGTGTCCCTGGAAGAAAGGCTCGTTGCTGGTGATATTCTTGATACCCACGATGGTGTTTGCACCCAGCTCTACCACCTTGTCTACCAACTGCATGGGGTAGCGGTGTGGCAGCAGTTCGCGTATGCGGTTCACGTCCATTACCGGCTCCTCGTTCGGATCGTAGATGGGCGCCTGGATTTCGTGCTTACGAATCTCCTTGCGCATCATGCGCGCAAACTTATTGTTGATGGTGTGTCCGGGACGTGTAGCGATGATGCGGCCCTTGATGGGTTTGCCTATCAGTGCCATGTCGCCGATGATGTCGAGCAGCTTGTGGCGAGTGCACTCGTTCTCCCACTGCAGTGGCTTGTGCTGTATGTATCCCAGGTCGGTAGCATCGCGATGCTCTACGTGCAGCATGTCGGCCAGCATGTCCAGTCGCTCCTGAGTGGTCTGGCGCTCGTATATCACGATAGCGTTGTCCAGGTCGCCACCCTTTATGAGGTTAGCCTGAAGCAGAGGCTCTATGTCGCGTACAAATACGAATGTGCGTGCGCTTGCAATCTCTGTGGGGTATTTCTTAGGATCGTCGAGAGTAGCAAACTGGCTGTTGATGAACTTACTCTCAAACGAGCACATAGCTGTGATGGTAAATGCATCGTCGGGCAGGATAGTGATGCACGATCCGCTCTCTTCGTCCTTAATCTCAATCTTCTTACGGATTATGTAGTAGTCCTTAGGTGCGTTCTGCTCCTCGATACCTATCTCCTGAATCTTGTTTACGTAGAGAATGGCCGAACCGTCGAGGATAGGAAACTCAGGACCGTTCACCTGTATCAGGCAGTTGTCGATGCCCAGAGCGTAAAGGGCCGAAAGTCCGTGCTCTACGGTCGAAACGCGTGCGTCGCCCTTGGCCAGTACGGTACCGCGCTGGGTATCGATTACGTTCTCGGCAATAGCGTCGATTATGGGTTGTCCTTCCAGGTCGATACGCTGGATTTTATAACCTGTGTTCTCAGGTGCGGGGTTAAATGTAACAGTCAGGTTCAAACCTGTATGCAGTCCTTTTCCGAAGAGCGAAAAACTGCCTTTCAATGTTTTCTGTTTCATATCTTAATTATCTCTCGATTGTTACTATTTCTTTCAGAGCGTCTATTTCACGCTGCAGAGCGGCTATCTGGCGGTACATCTCGGGCAGCTTAGCGTCGATGGCGCGTGCCTTGAAGTACATCTTCGGGTTAACCGCAGGCGAACCTATCAGCTGCTCGCCGTCGCCCTTGGTGTTGCTTATCACACCGCACTGGGCACCTACAAATGTCTTGTCGGCCACCTGGATATGTCCTGCAAATCCGGCCTGACCGCCTACCATACACCAGGCACCGATCTTGGTCGAACCGGCCAGTCCTACCTGAGCACTCATCACGGTGTTCTCGCCGATTTCGCAGTTGTGGGCCACCTGTATCAGGTTGTCCAGCTTCACGCCCTTGCGTATGATGGTCTGTCCCATGGTGCTACGGTCCACACAGGTGTTGGCACCTATCTCCACATTGTCCTCTATCACTACGATACCTATCTGTGGAATCTTGTCGTAACCCTCGGTGTTTGGAGCAAATCCAAAACCGTCGGCACCTATCACGCTACCCGCGTGGATTGTAACATTATTTCCAAGTTTACATCCCTGATAGATGGTTACATGGGGGTAGAGCAGACATTTTTCGCCTACCTGCACACCTTCGCCTATCACTGTGTGGGCATATATCTGTGTGCCATTGCCTACCACGGCGCCATCGCCGATCACCGCAAATGGGCCCACATACACGTTCTCGCCAACCTTAGCCTTAGGCGAAATCGATGCCAGAGGGTCGATGCCCGTCTTGGCTGGTTTCATCGAGTCGTATATCTGCAGTAGCTTGGCCACGCACTCGTAGGCGTTCTTCACGCGAATCAGCGTGCAGCTCACGGGTTTCTCCAGTTCCACGTCCTCATTGATGAGTACTACGCTCGACTTGGTGTCGTAAATATAATGTGTATATTTGGGGTTCGACAGGAACGAAATTGCTCCCTCTGTGCCCTCTTCAATCTTAGCGAATGTGCGAACGGCAGCGTTCTCGTTGCCTTCAACTCTTCCCTGAATCAGGTCTGCAATTTGTTTGGCTGTAAATTCCATTTTTTGCTTTTTAATCGATTAAACTTTGCAAAGATAACTAATTTTCTTGAAATCTTTGATAACAAAGATAATATTTTCGTATTTTTTTTGAAAGTAGCTGAACATTTAGCAGTTCAGAAGCTTCCGAAATATCCTTTATTTCCCCGTTTTTGTAAAGTATTTGTATCTTATCATCGTCCACGTTGTACATATCCTTTTGTATCGTGTTCACGCTCATCATGTAGTGCGCGTCCTCGTATGGTATGTCCATCTTTTGGGCAATGTGGCGCTTCAGTTCGTCGATACGCTCGGGCGATGGCTCGTCCTCAAGCACCTCCACCTTGAATATGTGGCGGTCCAGCATGTCGGTGGCCAGGGTGGATAGTATCTTGTCATCGTGGTGCTTCCATGCCTTCATAGCGCTCCATATGTCGCTATCGTCAAGCTCGCTATAGTTCTGCAGAGCCTCCGGATGGCTCTCAAACCACTCGGCGTCGATGTCGTTCTGCAGGAAGTAGAGTAGGGCGGGCGATGCAAACACCTGCTGGCCATTGCGTATCAGCCACTTGGCTCGGTTCAGCATGTTTACCAGCACCTTTTCATAGGCCACACACGTGCGGTGCAGATACACCTGCCAGTACATCAGTCGGCGTGTAGTCAGGTAGTTTTCCAACGAGTAGATACCCTTCTGTTCTACTACAAGCGAATCGTCTATCACGTTGAGCATCTTGATGATACGTGCGCTACCTATGTTACCTTCGGTCACGCCTGTATAAAACGAGTCGCGTCGCAGATAGTCCAGTCGGTCCATGTCCAGCTGACTCGAAATCAGCTGGTGCAGAAAGTTCTTGGGATACTCGCCCTTGAAGATGGATATGGCCAGATTCAGCTGTCCGTTCATATCCCGGTTTATCTGCTCCATCATCATCAGCGATATCTCCTCGTGGTCTATCCCGTGTATCAGCGTGTTCTCGAGTACGTGCGAGAACGGGCCGTGACCGATGTCGTGCATCAGTATCGCAGCCTGTACCGCTTCGGCCTCCGAGTCGAAGATAAACTGCCCCTTCTGTTGCAGGTTCTGTATAGCCTCGCTCATCAGGTGGAATGCGCCCAGCGAGTGCTGGAATCGGGTGTGCCTGGCCCCAGGATACACCACAGAGGCCAACCCCAACTGATTGATGCGGTTAAGCCTCTGAAATAGCGGGTGCTCTACTATCCCGTAGAGTATGCCGCGTGGTATCTTGATAAACCCGAATACCGGGTCGTTGATGATCTTTACTTCGCTCATTTATCCAGTATTGCTGCCATCTGCTCCTGCAGTTCCTTGGCTTTCTGACCTGCCACTTCAGCAAAGTCCTTCTCGTTGCTGGCGTAGATTATGCCTCGGCTAGAGTTTACCAGCAGTCCGCAGTCGTCTATCATTCCGTACTTGCAGACCTCCTCCAGGCTACCGCCCTGAGCGCCTACGCCCGGAACCAGCAGGAAGTGTGTAGGAGCCACCTTGCGGATATCCTCAAACATCTTGCCCTGGGTAGCACCTACCACGTACATCATGTTCTCGTCGTTTCCCCACTCCTGACTCTTCTTCAGCACCTTCTCAAACAGTCGCTCGCCGTTCTTGTCCTCCATCAGCTGGAAGTCGTGGCTACCCTTGTTGCTGGTCAGTGCCAGCAGCACTACCCACTTGCCGTCGTAACCCAGGAATGGTGTCACTGAGTCCTCGCCCATGTATGGGGCAACGGTCAGAGCGTCCACATTATACTCCTCAAAGAAGGTCTTGGCATACATCTTTGATGTATTTCCGATATCACCGCGCTTGGCGTCGGCGATGATCAGGTGCTTAGGATAGTTCTCCTGCAGATACTCGATGATACCCTCGAAAGCAGCCATTCCCTCCAGACCGTAAGCCTCGTAGAATGCCAGGTTAGGCTTGTAGGCCACGCAGTAGGGAGCAGTAGCATCGATGATGCGTGTGCTAAACTCGAAGAGCATACCGAAGGTCATTTCCTCCTCCTCATACTCCTTCTTTACTATCTCCTTCAGGCCTTTGGGCATCTTGTCCAGGTCTGTGTCCAGTCCCACGCACAGAAAACTCTTCTTCTCGCGAATCTGTTCAATCAGTTCTTTTCTGGTCATATCTGATTTAATGTTTAATGTTTAATGTTTAATGCTTAATGTTTAATGTTTAATGTTTAATGCATTAAAGCTCATTCTCCTTCATGCGCTCGGCGTTTTCGGCCACGGTCAGCGCATCTATCATTGCCTGAATGTCGCCACCCAGGAATCCCTGCAGGTCGTGAGTGGTGTAGCCGATACGGTGATCGGTCACTCGGCCCTGTGGGAAGTTGTATGTACGGATCTTAGCGCTACGGTCGCCGGTCGAAACCAGACTCTTACGGCGGTTAGCGATATCATCCACATACTTCTGGTGCTCCTTATCATATATAAAGGTGTACAATCGGCTCAGAGCGCGCTCCTTGTTCTTAGGCTGGTCGCGGGTCTCGGTACACTCTATGAGTATTTCCTCAGTCTCGCCCGTGTTAGGGTTCTTCCACATATAGCGCAGACGTACACCCGATTCAACCT
>Ga0256407_10012883_pt1 | contig 11279 bp, 10 predicted proteins | sample RumenRJG_04DNA_FD_193489 | JGI IMG/M metagenome (GOLD analysis project Ga0256407, IMG submission 193489) | Bovine rumen microbial communities from Lethbridge, Alberta, Canada - RJG_04 | ecosystem: Host-associated > Mammals > Digestive system > Stomach > Rumen | place: Canada: Alberta... | reverse complement strand
ATCGGGCTGAGATGCAAGGCACCTTGGCTGGTGGCGATCATTCTCCCCTATGGCTGAATGCTAATAAGTATGGTCTGAGTTCCCTGAAGAAAGCCAATGGCTATATCAGGGGCGCCATCATGCGTCCGCTCTCCAACGATGATGGGCGCCGCTGGGGGGTGGGCTATGGTGTCGATCTGGCATTGGCAGCAGGTTTCACCAGTACACTCGTCATCCAGCAGGCCTATATCGAGGCACGCTGGCTCAAAGGCGTCCTCACCGTCGGCGCGAAGGAGCAGCCGATGGAGCTGAAGAACCAGGAGCTGAGTTCCGGTTCCCAGACGCTTGGCATCAATGCCCGTCCGGTGCCTCAGGTACGGATCGCCTTGCCTGACTACTGGTCGATCCCGGGCACCCGCAACTGGCTGGCTTTGAAGGGTCATATTGCTTATGGTATGACTACTGATGACAGGTGGCAGAAGGATTTCAAGGCCCCTGACACCCGTTATACTGAGAATACCCTTTACCACAGCAAGGCAGGCTATCTGCGCATCGGTCCGAAGAACATCACCTTTGAGTTAGGTCTTGAGATGGCGAGCCAGTTTGGTGGTAAGTCTTATGTTGAAATCACCCCCGGTAATTGGGGATGGGTGTCAAATGAGAGCGGCTTTAAGTCTTTCTGGCATGCGTTTGTCCCGGGTGGTGGAGAGTCGGATGAAACAACCTACCGTAATGCCAGTGGTAATATCTTAGGCTCGTGGGTTGCCCGATTCAACTATGATGCCCGGAATTGGGCTATCAGCGCCTATATTGACCATTATTTCGAGGATCATTCAAGTATGTTTATGCTTGACTACGACGGCTATGGGGAAGGCGAGGAATGGAATACCCGCAAGAAGAGCAAGTATCTGTTGTACGACTTTAAGGATATGCTGTTAGGGCTTGAGCTGAAACTGAAGCAGAATGACTGGCTGAATAATATCGTGCTGGAGTATATCTACACAAAATATCAAAGCGGGCCCGTGTATCATGACAGGACAAAAGCCTTTAGTGATCATATCGGTGGCAATGACAACTACTATAATCATCATATCTTCACTGGTTGGCAGCACTGGGGACAAGTCATGGGTAACCCCTTATATTTATCTCCATTATATAATGATAATGGTCATATCTATGTGGCTAACAATCGTTTCGTAGCATGGCATCTTGGAATAGGCGGAAACCCCGTCTCATCGTTAGGTTATCGGTTCTTGGCCACTTACCAGACTGGATTGGGGACATATGATGACCCCTTTACATCTCCCCGGTATAATCTGAGTTTACTTGCAGAAGTCTCATGGCGACTGAAAGGCGGTTGGAGTCTGAGTGGTGGATTCGGTATGGATAAAGGAAAACTCAGAGGAGAGAATTACGGCGTTCAGTTCACATTAGTTAAAACAGGTATTATCAGAAAATGAAAAAAATACTTTATATATTCTCAACACTGCTATTGTTCTGTTCATGCGATATAGAGTCATCAAAGAATGGAGATCTTGATGGATTCTGGCATTTGGAACGTGTTGATACGATATCCACATCAGGAAGTTTGGATTTGTCGCAAGAGAAGCTGTTCTGGGCATTCCAGAAAGATCTGCTTCAGTTGAGGGGTGATCAGCAGGAGTTCTATCTCCGTTTCAATCACCATGAAAACCGGCTCGATCTGTCGGATCCTCATCTGCGGGATCGTGAGAAGGGTGATCCTGCGATTAGCAGTTCAACAATGTACTTGATCCGCCCTTATGGCATCAATGAAGAGGAAGAGTATTTCCAGGTTGTGACTCTTAATGGTGATGATATGGTTTTACGTAATCAGGACCTGCAATTATGGTTTCGTAAGTTTTAACTAGAATTTCTTTCCAATTATAATATTTGTAAAGGTCTCTATCAGGATCTTTGCGTCGAGCACGATGGACTGGTGTTCTAAATAGTCAAGATCCATCTCCAGGCGGATCAGCATCTTTTCCATGCTGTCCGTATAGCCATTATGGAGCGTGGCATAGCTGGTGACACCTGGGCGTAGCCTGTACAAGAGCTCGTATCTTGGATCGTATTTGATAATCATGTCGATATAGTATTTCCGCTCCGGACGTGGTCCTACGAAAGCCATATCACCAATAAGCACATTCCATAATTGTGGCAGTTCGTCCAGATGATGCTCTCTTAAGAACTTTCCAATACGGGTCAGCTTCTTCTTTTTAGCGTGTCCGGAGAACAGGTCCTCCTCGTTTCCTCCATCAATAGTGAGACTTCTGAATTTGTAGATGTAGAAAGGCTTCCCGTATCTTCCGATTCTCTGTTGCTTGAAGATGACAGGCTTCCCGTCTTCAATGCGGATGGCTATATAGCAGATCAGGAAGAGGGGAGAGAAGATGATCAGACCGATCAGTGCCAGCAGGAAGTCTATAAGCCTCTTCATGATATGATCTTTTTTAGGGTAAGGAAAATGATCTTCAGGTACTCGCTGACACAGTAATGCTCCAGATATCTCATGCTGAGTTTTATTTTGTGAGGCATCACCTTTTCAATGTAGGCTCTGTCAGGATCGCTGGCCTGACTAAGGACCTCATTCTCATTGACATATTCGATGGAGGCATAATCAGTAATACCTGGTCTGACGCTGAGAACTTTTCGCTGTTCCTCCGTATATAGCCGAACATACTTTTCCACCTCCGGTCTTGGACCGACAATGCTCATCTCACCTTTAAGGACATTCCAGAGTTGTGGCAACTCATCTATCTTTGTCTTCCGCAAGAAACTGCCTACACGGGTAATCCGCTTGTCATGTGTGCCAATGGTAAGAAGCCCATCAACGTCAGCACCGCATCGCATGGTGCGGAATTTTAGAATCCCAAAGGGCTTGCCGCCTTTCCCTATCCTTTCCTGGATAAAGAAACAGCCTCCCTTACTGTCTGCCTTGATGATCAGGCAGATTATCATGAAAAGCGGGAGAAGGGTGATGATTCCCAATGTGGAGAAGATGATGTCTAATAGTCTTATCAATGTATAATTTCCTTAAAGTTCCTCAGCAGATAATCCACCTGTTCATCTGTCAATTTCGTATAGAGTGGGAGTGTGATCTCATTCTCGAAGAAATGATATGCATTAGGATAATCATTAATGTCAAACCCAAGACGCTGATAGGCCGTCATCATAGGTAACGGCTTGAAGTGTACGTTGGTTGCTATCCCCCGCGAAGCCATATTCCTGATTATCTCATTGCGCTCTTCACTCGTTCGGCCCAGCAGTCTGACCATATACAAGTGCCCTGAGGAAGCATATTCGTCGGTATAATGAGCGAGTATATCGACGTTCTCATCCTTTAATGCTTCATTGTAACGCGTTATCAGCTCCTTCCTGCGTGCCAGCATGCCAGGGAAACGCTTCATCTGCGCCAACCCGATGGCTGCAGTGATGTCGGTCATATTACGCTTGTATCCAGGATAGATGATATCATACTCCCATGAGTTATGCTCACTTCTCTCAAGTGCATCTTTGTCTTGTCCATGGAGTGACAACAACTGGAATTCCTTATAGAGGCTGTCATTATCAATGCCAGCTATATTTCGCCAAGTTAGTGCGCCTCCTTCACCGGTAGTGAGATTTTTTACGGCATGGAAACTGAATGCTGTAAAATCGGCAATGGCTCCCACCTTCTGATCTCTCCACTGAGCACCGAAGGCATGGGCGCTATCCGCAACGACAGCCACGCGTCCGATAGCTTTCTGGATCTCGTTTTCAGGATGGAACAGTTCACGTCTGCTCTCCACTGCGGCAAAGATCTTCTCGTAATTGCAAGGTACACCGGCAATATCTACAGGGATGACAGCCTTTGTGCGCTCGTTGATACATGCTGCCACCTGTTCATAATCCATCTCAAACGAATCCTTCTGCGTGTCAACGAATCTGATCGTGGCACCAACATGACATATCACACTGGCTGTTGCCGTATAGGTGTAGGGTGTTGTGATAACCTCATCTCCACTGCCTATGCCAAGAATCTGAAGGATCGTTTCCAGGCAGGCAGTAGCAGAATTGAGGCACACGGCCTTTTCTGTGCCGCAGGATTGGGCAATCTCCTCTTCAAACAGCTTGGTGCGTGCCCCTGTTGTTATCCAACCGGAGAGAAGGGCTGCAGTTACTTCCTGGGCTTCCTGCATGGTGATATCTGGTGGCGAAAATGGAATAGTCATAATATCTATCTATTTGATTTTGCTGAATACTTTTCGTTGATGAACAGGTTGAAGATGCCAATCATGTAACCTATACCATAGCTGATGTGTATATTTAAGAAAATGTATGGCATGACCAGTGTTAAGAGTAACTGATGCGTTCGGATGGCACTCATACTGCCGACGACGACGCCGATGAAAGTATAGAGCATTAAAACCGCCAGGTAAACATACATGATGAATGGCGAGATGAAGCTGCCAATACCTCCTAAGACCAGCCATAAAAGGAAGGCAATAGGGAAAAACTGCCTGATGGTGGCAGGTGCCCCCAGCTTCTTGCTGACCAAAGGTTTGTAGAGGCCATACTGATAGTACATCTTACACATTTTATAGATGGTGTCACGGGCCGTATAGTTGATGATCACCTGTGGGATCAGGAATATCTTTCCGCCCAATTTCAGCAATCGCCCGTTAAACTCATCATCCTGGTTCCTGACCAAGTCGGTATCAAACAGGCCTGTCTTCTCAAAGACCTCCCGTTTGTAACAGCCGAAGGGCACTGTGTCGGTCTCGATAATCTTAGAAGACCCAATCTTATGCATGGAACCGCCAACGCCAAAGGGGTGACTTGATGCCTGGGCGATGGCTTGGCAGATAACCGTGTTCTTGGCAGGTTGAGTGTTCCATACACCTCCTACATTGTCCGCATTCAACAGATAGAGGTATTTCACCAATTCAGAGATGTAGTTCGTCGGATAGGTGCAATGTCCGTCAAGTCGCATGATGACTTCCCCTGATGCCACTTCAAGGCCCATATTCAAGGCGTAAGGCACATACCGCTTGGGATTGTCTAAAAGCCTGATAAAGGAATATTCGCTTGTGTATCGGCTGACAATGTCACGTGTCTTGTCTGTACTGTTCCCGTCTATGATGAATACCTCAATATACTCCTTGGGGTAGTCTTGTTCCAGTATGGACATCAGGCATGGTTCAATGAATCTCTCTTCATTGAATACAGGGCAAATGACTGATACCTTCCGAATCTTCATTTATATTATAAACGGCGTTTATTCCTTAATCGTGTGCAAAGGTACAAGTTTTTTTTCGATTATGAAGGGGATTTGGGGTGAAAGTTCAATAGAAGGTCTTAATTATGTACTCTATGGCCTCAAGATTATGCTGGCAATAGGTGCGATGCCCCATCTTCCCTGTTGACACATGCTCAAGGTCAATGACCTTCATCTCTGGAACATAAACGACCTTCAGTCCAGCCTGCAAGCACCGTTCTGCCAGATAGATTTCCTCGCAGAACAGGAAAACGGGATAGTTCACCTTGCCACAACGGGCTATAAACGATCTTGTCAGTATGATGAAAGAACCATGCCCGGAATACACCAGTCCAGGTCGCTTCTTATCCATCTTCTTTCTTTTATAAAGTGTCTTGGTATAAAGCGTGTCGAGCCAGGGATACTGGTACCCTAATCTCAGAAGTTTGAGTTTTCTGAGGGAATATCTGACTGTCTGTCGGGGATTCTTGTCTCTTTTTTCTTTTTCCGACCATATCTGGGGGGCTATCCATCCGATATCTTTCTCACATTGATAGTTCGCCAGTTTGATGAAGAAATCCTCTTCAATCACCAGATCCACATTGCTGATGATCACATAATCATAGATGCCAAGATCCACCTGGCTCATCAATAACCTTACAGCTCCAAAATAACCTGGATTGTTGTTTCGGGTATTACATGCCACAAACACGTCAACTGAAACAAGCTCCATGGCTATCTTCTTTGCCTGTTCTATGGATGCGAGAAACAGCTCCTTCTCCTTATCGGATTCAAATGACACACAGAATAATGCGATTCTGATCATACGCCTTTGTGCTTTAAGATGGTCCATGTAAGCCAGGAAAGTCCTCCCTGCAGCAGTGATACAGTTAAGTAGGCCCAGGCGAGCTGAGTGATACTCTGTGAGTAAGAGAAGGCAATCACCATCACCGTGAGACAGATACATAGGTTGATGGTGTTGTAGGGTATGACAGAAATGGCGTCTATAGGGTTCCGGTAGAGGAGATAGAGCGCCTGAGGCAGGATGGAGAGGAGTAAGATCTGAGAGAGCTCCTTCGTGACCAGATATTCCTCAGAGAAGAATAATGAGGTCATGAAGTCGGTAAACCCGAAAAACGGAACGGATATGAGGATAGCGGCTGAAATATAAAGAAGTAGCAACTTGTTGATGAAGTTGCAGGCCTTCTTGATATCTTTCCTGGCGATGCATTCGGAAACAAATGGTAATAAAATGATTCCCATAAATGAGAAGAGTGTTGTCACCATCGTGACAAATGTCATTCCGACAGAGAAATGGGCTGTAGCCTGGAATCCCTGATGATGGCTGATGTAGATGAGTGGAAATGCAGAGAGGGAGAATAAGAAGAAATCTGCCAATAACCGTCCTGACGAATATCTGACGATGGTCTTCAGCTCTTCATAAAGGGAGGAACGCCCTTCCTGATAGGGCATAGGGCGCCTCCAGAACTCTTTTTTCCACAATTCCCTTCCCCAGTAGAAGGCGACGAAGAGGGCGGTAATGACAAGCCAGGAGACAAACACGCGCTTCGTGGTCAGGATAGGCAGGAAGATCAAAGGCATGATAATGGCTAGCTGAAGTGCCAGCTGAGCACCATTATACCATTTGAAATTACTGATACCCCGATAATAGGCATACGTAAACTGTGCAAGTGCCAGCAGGAAGGCATACGCAAGAATGATCGTATAAAGCAGATCGTTATCGGGCTCTCCAATCATCAACTGCTGCATTTCTCCACGGAACACGGCACAGAAAAGACAAACCAGAAGAGACACGCATCCTATAAAAAGGAGCGACGCTTTCAATAAGGGGTATATGCTTTTTCGTGGCGTCCCGTTTTGGTAGAGCGGTATATATCGTGGAAGCGTGATGCCCACACCTGCCAGCATCATAAACGAAAGAACCTGTATGGAACGCTTGATCAGGTTATATTGACCGAATGCATCCATATCCAGACGATTGCTGAGCAACTTCGTAATGACAAAAGAACAGAGCATGATCATCATCTGTATGACAAAGGTCCATATTACATCCTTTGTCATCTTTGAACCATATTTCTCTTTGATGATATTTAGCATGGCTCAGACTTTTTTTGAAGTATCATAAACAGGAAATAGGCCACGAAGAATGTCGCGATATAGCTGGTGTAAGCAAAGAAGGAAGTGGCAAATGACCAAAGGAGATAGGCATAAGCAGCAGTAATCAATACCTGGTTGGCAAAGATGTTCCGCCTGCTGATCAGGTTCTTGAGAGAAAGCTTGGAGAAGAAACCGAGGATGAACATCACCAGATAAGTGCCGGATTCCCCAAAGTCCTCGATGAGTGATCTGAAAATGGTGAAGATGTTGGAAATGCCATAGTAGCCGTTCTGGCCTATCTGATGGTATTCCTGGTAAACACCTTGTATCTTGTCTTCAAGTCCGATGACATTGGAGATACCTAAAAAGGTCTTGGTGCCATAGGAATATACAGTGGGCTCGTATGTCGTAAACCACATTTCAAAACAATGGAAATGCCCTAATGCATACGTGATGAACTTCTGACTGATATCCGTGATGGACCTTTCGCTGATTTCTCCGGTTCTGAATACCATCGAAGAAAACAAGATGGCGAAGAAGATGATGATGCCTACACCTGTAAAAAAGATATACTTCAATTTAATCTGAACCGTAATCCCATAACTGAAGGAACTGACCAGATAGCCGGAAAACCATAGCACAAAACCTGTAATCATACCCATTTTCATAGACTGGGTCATAGCGATAAAAATGCCTGGTATCAATGTCAGAATACAGACGAATCTTGTCCATTTCCCTACCCAGCGGTAACAAAAACCTCCGAATAGTGGGGCTACATAGCAGAAAACAAGGAACAGCTGATTGACGGCATTCGTCACGCCACCATTCATATAGCGGTCTTCAGAGATCTGCCTGTTCATGTTAAGGATATCTTGCATGCTGAGCAGCGCCTCCAGGCTAAAGCCATGAAGGATGATGGAATAAAGGGGATTGACCATGGCTCCTGTCACCAGTATCAGCATCAGGGGGAAAGCCCTTTCCTTCCTGAATACTAACAGTCGCTTTGATGGTTCCGGCAGGTAGATGGTATCACAGAAGATCGTCCCAAACATGAAGAAGATCACGCCTCCTACAATAAACAGGATGCCTGTCAGCTGTAAGCTGATATAATATTGTAACAGAAGGACAACAGGAATAGAAGATGCCCATATCAAAGCAAATACGCCAGCAGGCTCCAACCTGAGGATATATTTCCATGACAGGAGGAGCAAGATGCCTACAAGTGCGATGATCAGGAGATCCATGTCTGTTCCCTTATGACTCTCTACGTTTGCGCTCCCGTATGAAAATGGCAGCAGCAGGCAGGAATAATCCCAGCAGGAAGGCACCGGCGATGACATTCTTCTTCACCGGCGAGCTCTGTTCTTTTACGCCAAGGGGAGGCGTCAGTATGCGGATGTCTGTACGAAGGGCTTTCGACATCTGGGCTTCCTCCCGTTTCTGAAGCAGGAAGACATAGACCTCGTTGAGCACACGCCAGTCACGTTCATCGGTCAGTCCGCCAATATATTTCTTGGGTGCCGAAGAAATCATCTGCTTACCCTTTTCTTCCATGTCAGTCACAGTCTTCAGCTGCATCTTCAGCTGTTTGATGGCGTTTTCCGCAGATACAAGCACGGCATCATGCATTGCCGACAGCTGTTTGTCGATATCTGCCACAAACGGATTGTTCTTATTTGAGCTGGCGATAATCTTCTGGCGTTGAATCTGAAGTTTGTTATATTCAAGGAGCTGGTCTGCCAGTCCTTTATTGTCTGCGACAAGAAGTGCGGGTAACAGCTCGTCCTTCTTTGATTCGTCACGCAGATAGTCACGGATTGCCTGTGCCATATAGAGGCGGTTGCTGACTTCCAGATGGGCCTGAGAGATGTCTTTCGCCCCTTCTGCATAGACTTTAGCCATCACCTCCAGGTCGGGCACCATCGTCTTGCTCTTGTAGTCTGCCACACGCTGGTCCAGTGTCTTCAGTTCTGTCTGGAGCGAGGCGAGACGCTCAATGACGTATTGCTCCGACACAGCCATCTCCCTGTCTCTTTCTTCTGTCAGTTCTTTCCTATACTCGGCAATGATGGCGTTTATCACATCAGTAGCACGCTGCTTGGACACATCTTTATATTTGATGTCGATGATAGAAGCATCTCTGCTCCCCACGACAATATTCAGGCGTTTCTTCTTGATCTGATCCACCAATGCCATTGGCTCAATTCGTTTGACGGTGATGGTCACCTCATCATCTTCCATCTTGGAGAGGTAAGGAGTCGCCTTGATTTCCACATTTCCTATCGATGTTTTAAATGTCTGGCCTACTTTTCCGGTTAAGTCATCATCAAATGTATCATCATTCTTCTTGAATTTATAGACCCTGACATTTCCGTTCTTATTCAGGTCAATTTTCATTCTCACATCGTCTTCTTCCGTGATGTCCTTGAAATCTACGATGACAGGCTGTGTCTCGGCATAGAGATCCTTGTTGCGAATCCCCTTGACCGTATAGCTCATGTCAAGATGCAGCTGGTGTATGACATTCAGCAGCAGCCAGGGCGACTGCATGGCATAGAGCTCATTATACACATTGGCAGACCCCATGTTCAGTCCGATGAGGCCTCCAAGTTCTGCAAGTCCTCCCAGCTGTCCCATCAGGGCCCCCATGCCATTCTCTTCCTTGATGAGCACCTGGGCTTTCCTCGTATATTTGGGAGGTGTCACCACGAGATAGATGACGGCAAGCAGCATGATAGTGACGACAGAATAGCAGAACCATTTCCACTTTGCAAGGCATTCTTTCCAGAATTTGCCTATCGTTAACGTATTGTTTTGAGCCATTTTGCAGTTCTTTACTTGAAGATGAGTACTAAGACAGATGTTAGCACAGAGATGGCAGAAAGCCAGAATGAACCATTGGTGATATCACTCGCAATAGCCGACTGGCGTTTGCGGTAGTTGTTGGGTTGTACATATACCACATCGTTCTGTTGCAGGATATAGGCAGGTGATTTCATGACGGCATCGGCATCCTGCATGTTCAGGACATAGGCCTCCTGGTCTCCGTTTTCTCTTTGTCTGATCACCTTTACAGTCATCCTGTCACCATAGATCGTCATGTCTCCGGCTTTACTGAGTGCCTGCAGCAATGTGAGTTTATCGCTGTCAAAAAGGTAGAAACCGGGATTCTTGACCTCTCCGAGCACAGAGAAGCCGAGGTTGATATACTCGATGGTGACGACAGCGTCTGATGCGACGTCTTTCTCCGCCATCGTACGTTTCAGATAATCTGCCAGGCCCGCACGGGTCATTCCTGCCGCTTTCACCTTACCAACCAGGGGAAAGTCTATATAGCCGTCAGGATCAATCGTATATCCGGAAGCACCTCTGCTTTGATAAATGGATTGCTGCTCCGTATAACCGATGATCTGTGATGTTACAGGTAGGTTCAATATGTTATTAAGTTCTACCGATTTTGTGTTTACGATGATAGAAATCTTATCGGCAGGCTTAAGCAATATTCCTTTGCTCTCCTTGACAATCATCTTGTCGCCATCAGAAAGATTGGGGAAATATGATACTGTTTTCGGTGTTGCACATGAGGTAAGAATAATCACGCCCCATAACACAATGATGACATTTCTTATTTTCATTCTTATTGTTTTTTATACTTTAAAACGCATTTCCCACCTTAATATTATGGGTTGCGGCTGCAAAAATACAACTTTTTGCCGAAATATCATCGTGCTTTGGATTTTTTTGCGTATATTTGCCACAGATAATTAATTATCCGATAAATGACAATGAAGAAATTACTGATCTCAGCGCTCGTCCTGTTGCTGGCAGGATGGAGTTCAGCTACCGCTCAGAATGAGGACGGTAGTCGTCTGTGGCTGCGCTTTGACACCTCCAAAGCCGTAAAGGCAAAGGCTGTCAAGGGGGT
>Ga0256407_10012881_pt1 | contig 11281 bp, 7 predicted proteins | sample RumenRJG_04DNA_FD_193489 | JGI IMG/M metagenome (GOLD analysis project Ga0256407, IMG submission 193489) | Bovine rumen microbial communities from Lethbridge, Alberta, Canada - RJG_04 | ecosystem: Host-associated > Mammals > Digestive system > Stomach > Rumen | place: Canada: Alberta | collected... | reverse complement strand
TCCCTACCCGCAACGCCCCGACTACTTTCTAAATAGAAACTTTTCAATAATTCCAAATTATTACCTTAAAAAGATTTCCATCTCTATCATCAATAAAATCTATATGAGAGTGTAATTTTATTGCTCTACGAATTCCAGTTCCAATCCCGCTATACGGCAATAAAGTTGAAGCAAACGAGGCTATAATTGGATTTCTGCATACAGAATTTCCCGATTTTATATTTTCAATAGTCAGATTATTTGGAAGGTGTCCAGGACTGATTATTTCGATTCTGTCTGAAAAAACAAAAAGCTTGATGGTCGCAGGAACAAAATAATCTCTATGAACAAGAGCATTTGCAACAAGTTCTTCTATTACTTGACGAGGAATCGTAGGAATTGAGTTTGAATTAAAATCTTGTTTTCCTTGCTGATGCTCACAATAATCTAATGCAAAAGAAACAGATTGCTGAAAAATATCACCTAGTTTTCCCTTTAATTCTCGCTTATCTTTATATTCAGAATCGCTTACTTCCTTCCCCTTAAATGCAACAGCTTTCACAATAAGATGAGGTAATTTATATGAAATATCCTTTCCGAACAAAACTGCTCCTGCAATATCTAAATAGCCATCATGAGAAAGATTCATATTTTCGAGAACTTTTTCTAAAGGATTTGGTTGATTATCCAACTCATATCCATATTGTCTGTAAAAGAAATTCTTAAAATATTCGAGGTCTATATCGGAAAAAGACAATCCTTTAACCTCTGTTTCATCAGCATGAATTAGGCCTTGTCGTTGAAATATTCTTTGTATTTCTTCTCGACTTGTAGCTTTGCGCTTATCGCTACCAGTTTTTACCCAAATGATACCGTCTTTATCCATATATGGTTTGCTGATACCGTCTGGAACCGTTATAACAACAATTAAACCACTTGGAAGCTGGATATTTTCTGTTTCAACATTTATTGATGGATTTATACACTGAGATGAAACATTTGAAACTAGCTGATTCAACTTTCTTACATCTTCTGAAGTTAATCCAGCAATAGTACCATCGTCATTCACACCGACAAATAATTGCCCACCAAGAGTATTGCTGAATGCAACAAGTTCTGACGCAAGTTTTTCAGGATTTGATATTTCTTTTTTAAACTGATGCTTTGAATCTTCTCCACGAGAAATAATACTAAGAACTTCTACAGCTTCCATGATTGATAAATCTCCTGTCTTTTTGAGAATGCCTCTTTACCGCCTTCCATTATACCAATTATCTGTTTTTGTGTTGAGCAACTGTCAATATTTCCTGACAAAATCGAAAGTTTGCTATCTGAAAAATCAAAAGAATGAACCATCTCCGCGTCACCAAGAACTGGAAAATTTGCGTTATGGGTTGCAAAGATACACTGAACATTTGGTTTGACTTTCTTTAATAATTTTATGACATCATTGTAGATTGTCTGGTTATCCAAGTCATCTTCTGGCTGGTCTATGACTATGACATCGCTTTCTTGACTGCTGAGGATAAACAAAATTAAAGCAGAAGCACGTTGACCTAATGAATGTTGTCGTAATTCTTTTCCACGATACAATATAGTTATTTTATCTGGAACTCGATAAGTCAATAAGGCTGAAAGTTGTGCTGAAAAAACAGGTTCAAAAGCAACCTTTATATTAGGATATTTTGAATAAAAATCTTTATCTCTATATATTGCGGAAAAATCAGTATACTCGTCGACAATTTCTTTATATAAATTTTCGCGAATTTTTGTTCCACGGAATGTATTTTTCATCAGGGCCAAAAAGGCATCTTTTTCCTCTTTAAATTCAGCCTTTATTGATAAACCTGTCTCTGTCGAGTTTATCTTGGTGAGTTCTGATTGAATGATTTTAAACTCCTCTCTGTGAAGCTCATTTAATACGGACAGTTCATTAAGCAATTCTGAATGCAACCTCGAACTTTCATCTTTCTGCAATTTCAGAGCTTCGATCATTTCTTTTGTTTGAATAATGCGTGTATTCAGATTCTTAAAATCATCGATATTGAGTGGAGTTTGTCCATTTTTTCTGATTTCTGTCTCTAATTCCCGCCGGATTTTTGCAAACTCTTCTTCTGCAACTTTTCGTTTGCCCATAAATTCATCAGACAAGTCGAAGAAAGCATTTATTTTATAAAAAATCTTCTGATAAACAGAATATAGGTCACATATCAAAGCATATAATTGAGTTAGATTATCCTTTATTGCAGAAAGATTCTCTTTATTGTATTGAGAGGAATATGTTAACAATTCATTTAATTTATTTTTCAGTTGTTCCATAGAGAATGAATTTTTGTCTTCAAAATCTGCAAACAATTCTGTTACAGAATATAACCAATGCTCATCTGCTGTAAATGCCGTTTGCTTTTTTAATTTTTCATCTATGCCAAAATCAGAAAATTTCTGCAAATTATATTCCGCATCTGCAAGTTTCTTTTTATTCTCTGCAAGAGCTTCTTCAACATTTGTTGTTTTTGAAAGAGAAAAAACAAGATTCTGAATTTTTTGTTTTTGGTTTTCAATTTTTATGTGAATATCAGAAAGTTTATTTCCGACAAGTTTTTCAACCAAATCATTGCCAAAACTCTCGCTGCTTGAAGAAAGTTCCTTTTGACCAAAATAAAGGGGTTTATGAACGACTGTCTCACAAATTGAAAGTCCGGGACGAATAGTTTCGTCTATATATACATCTGGTAAGCTTTTCATAATTCGAGAAACGATATATTCTTGTCCAAACCTATCAACTGCCTCAATGGTTATTTTACCACCACTTCCAATCATATAATTGACCAAATTTTCCTTATAATCTTTGTCAGAAGTATTAGCTTGCATTTTTATACCAAGACCATAACGCAAAGCCTCAAGTACAGAAGACTTTCCACTACCACGAATACCGATAAGAGTATTTAATTCTGGGGAAAATGAAATTTTTTTACCATCAAGGACTCCACCATCAAATGCAATGCTTTTGATATAGGAATGTTGTATTTTTTTAGGTGGCATTTTTTTTACACGCTCGGAATAATCCTGCAAAGCATATTTTACGGCGGAAAAAGACAATTCCCCTAGTTTTAACCAACATTCACCAGATTTAGCACCTATTTCAGATAGTGATTTACAGTCAGAACCTTCAACCTCTGCTAGATACCAACCATTAAGCCATCTTTTAAAGTTATCTCTCTTTTCTTCAGTACGAACTTTCTGCAATCCTAAAGTATGCGCTCGTAAAGATGCATAACAATCATTCGTCCATTCTTGCAATTTTCCACCTTTGCATTCATTAAAAAGCCCGCAAGATTGTTCGACATGCGCAAAAATGATAAAATAATCTTTATTAAAACCATTAAGGCTCTGAATAACATCTATAAGATTTTTATCAGTTTTCCCGTTTTCATTCTCATAGGCTTCAGGGATTTTCCCCGCAAAAACACTCGTTAAAAAAGGATTTATGAAGTCTTTTCCATCTGAAATCCATTCATCTGAAAAGGCAATCAAAACATGAACACCATTGGCACCTTCATTTACAGAGAGCTCTACTCCTGGAATTAAAAATATGTTTTCTTTTTTAGCTTTTTTTCGTAAACAGTCAAATTCATTTTTATCAAATTTGTTATGGTTTGTAATCATTCCAATATTTATATTTGCTGTCTTTAACGAGTTAACATAATCATTTGAAAAAGTGTTTTCTGGTGAATAACCATTTTTTCTATCTTCTTCTGATTGAGTATAACCGAATTCTTTGTCAGCCTTTGTGTGCAAGTGAAAATCTGCTTTTATCCATATAGAACCATTTTCAAACATAATATTATCCACTCCAAAACAATTATATTTTACACATAAAAACTAATGTTTTCACGATTTATTTTTGATATTTTTTACAAAAGTTTTTTAGTCATATTTAATCACCTTTGGTGTATATTGTTCAATAAGGTGGTTTTCTTTCAACTCAGCAAGCGCACGGGAAGCAAGAGTAAGCTGTTTGAAAATCACAACAGATTCAAAATTGAACGAAAGTGGTAAATCTGGGATTTGGTAGGAATTATTCAATAGCATGGTCTCCTTAATACTTCACAAAAAATGGAGCATAATCACTATTTTTTATATCATTCTCACTTTTCAGTTTCAGAATATCAATTTTCTTATGACTCTTAATTTCTGTTCCCAATGAAAATAGTTTATATTGTTTTCTTATTCCATTACTTCCTGCTGGATAATTCAAAGATTCCATTTTTTGTTTATCAGCAATCATAACTTCAGACTGATTCACTGTAAAAATCAAAACATCATCTTTCAAATTATTATACAGAAGTATTCGGGAAGGTATAATTTGTAAATCAGTTCCCTGCAAAGCTCCCCTGCTTTCTCCATCAAAACGAACATTATACAATTTATTCTTTAAGATCCAGTCAAGATGTTCGCCTTTTCGGTAATACCCTACAAGCATGTATCTATCATCAGAATTGATTTTGTAATCTTCTGTAAGAATCTCACTTTCATTTTCGAATACCTGCATCGGTTTCTTTGGATTAGAAGCTGGTAATTTATCTGGATTGGCAGCAAGTTGCATTATCTCGCCAATCTGCCGTTTATAACCTTCTCCATGATTTCCTTCATCAGCAAGATTAAACGGATAAACAACCAGCTTTAGACCATATTTTGCTTTTATCTCTTCATAAACAAAAGGCTTTAATTCTGCCTGAAACTTTTCTGCATACGGATATACGAGAACAAGTTTCGGAATTATATCAAGAAAATAGCTGTCCCCAAGATGATACTTCTGACCATAAGCATACAACTGGTACATATCTTTTATATCAATCAGATAGTTTTTGTCAGGTGCGTTTGAATCCAGATTTTTCCATTTTGTATCAATTATGATTGTGTCATAATTAGAAAAGTTTCCGCTATCTTTTGACTCAACTACAATATCCGGTCGAAGACGGAATTTCCCACGTTCAGTATCACCATATTTATCTACAAGAAAATATTTTGAATGCTGACTTGAAACTACATACTCGCTAGCATATTTTTTGAAAAGATGCGCTATAAAACTTTCAAACAATTTCTCTGCACTGAACAGCAATGACTGATTTACATGATTGCCGCTGAACGTTGTGAATCCTTTGTTCAAGAGAAACTGACTGCTCCATTGCAAAAGATTTTTATATGATGAAAAAAGACGATTTGAACGCATTGACGTTTGCAAATCAGCTTCAATATTTATGCTTTGAGAAATGTCAGAAAAAGCAGAAAGCAAAGCATAACATCGTGATACATTCACTGGATTCTGAGAAGTTTTTGAAAGTTTATAAAGAGTAGAAACAATTATTCTATTCTGAGGTATGTTTTCAATGTATTTTGAATACCTAACTGCAAAATGAGTTTTGTCCGTACAATTCTTTGTAATCTGTTTGGAAATGAGAAGTTTGCCTTTCAAGAATTTTTGATTTTCTTCTATGAGCGTATAATTCTTTTTTATTCCGTTCATCAAAAGCTGCTCAACTTCGCTAAGATAACGGCTGATATAAGATTCAAGAATCGGAAAGTTTTCACGAGTATCGAGGCTTGCATCCTGAAATGTTTTTGCTTCTGAATGCTGAAAACTTGAAAGCATTCTCAGAAATACTCGGCGGCACAATTTTATATCATCTTCTTCTTTGTTTCCGCTTTTGTAAATCTTTGGAAGAATCTCTATGATTTGTCCGTCTTTTGTCTGAATAGTTCCTACATAACGGCCAGTCTTAATATATGGACGCCCGCCTTTTACATGAACAGACATTACATTGTCTGCATCCTGCCCGCCTTTGTTTTCAAGAATAAAATTCCACAGATTTTCAAAAGATTTATGAGGAAGAGAAACTTCTTCCCCAATATTAACCTTGTGCTTTTGAGCATCGCTGAGAATTCCAAATTCGTGAATGACAGCAAGATTCTTTTGCATGAAGATTATTCCACGCTTGAGGCAATATGATTAATAAATGATTTTGCCTTTTCATTATCATTTACATCTGTCAAAGCCGGATTGATAATGAACAATTCTTTCTCATTGTCATAATCATTCTGCATATTATCAAGTTCAGACATTGCATCAGAATCTTTTACATAAAAATTATTTTCAGATTCAGAAGTTTCATTTAAAATCTGACGGATTTTCTGTGCATCATTATAGAAATACTCTTCTAGCAATGGAATTACGCAATCTTTCAGCGCATTAAAAATATCAAGGTCTGTTTCTGCTTCAATAAAATATGAATGACCTATCTGATGATCTTTATCGAGAAGACCTCGAATTCGTGCATTGATTTTTACAAGGATTGATTTTGCTGTAGTATTTTCAATTTTATCATAATCAGGCAAAAGTTCTTCAAATCGGAAACGACGGCGCAAAGCAGAATCAAGAAGCTGAATTGAACGGTCGGCTGTGTTCATTGTGCCTACAATCATAAGATTTGCAGGCACAGCGAAAGCTTCTTTTGAATAAGGCAATTGCACAACCATTTCGTTTTTTGCGCCAATACGTTTGCTCGGCTCAATCAAAGAAATTAAATCACCAAAAACAGCAGAAACATTTGCACGGTTTATCTCATCTATGCAAAGAAGAACAATTTTGCGATTTTTGATGGCCTCACCCATTTTTGTAGAACAGTCAGATGCAGAAATGCAATTTAAAAGAGAATCGTATCCTGCGAGAACTGCGGCACGTTCACAAGCCTTGTAAAAAATGCCCTTTTGAATTTCGTACTTTACATCAGAAGATGCACTAGCATTTGCAGAAGCACTTGAAAGAACAGGCTTCAAACCTTCAACAAATTCTTCATAACTGAAAGACTGATGGAATGTTGTTACAAAGCAATCTTCTTTTGCAAACTTGTCGATGTATTCGTGTTGCATTTTAAAAGTTTTGCCGGTTCCTGGTGGGCCGTAGAGGATGATATTATCTAATTTCTTGCTTGTCATATTTACACCTGCATCCCCTAATTTTAAAGTCTTATCATTACCTAACTTCTCGGCATTGAAAACTTTATTATAATATTCTTCATAGATTTCTAACATTTCTTTTAAATCCATTCTGAGTTGTTCTTCAGAAGGCAGATTCTGCTTTGTATATTGTTTATAAAATATAGTACCTAGCTGATACATTTCTGCACGATTTGTTAGATTCGAACCTAGATTTATATTTTCATCTGAATTAAAACCATGCTTATCAAGTTTATTTATTAAATTACTTGCAATGGCTCGCATTCTTTTTATTGTTTCACTTTTGGGAACATTAGATGCTATTTCTGTAAAGCCTTGATTGAATGTCAAATACAAAGAATTGGCATTAGATGACAAAAGGTAAACTATATACACACCTGCCATGGCACTTGTAGTGATTGTCCGTCTAAAAATTCCAATCCACGGTACTTGCGCCCACTTTCCTTGCCCTACGCTTGCTTTTATATCATATTTATTTTGGTCTATTAATTCTGTTTCATAAAATTTTTGGGGGATGGAATTTCTGATATAATCACCAGTTACATTATTCGCAAAAGGCTCTTTCGTTGCATTTTCATAATTTGAAAACAAATAATCGATACTTTCTCTTAAACAACCAGCCATAAATTATTCCTTTACCTATTAAACAAAAGATTCATTTGATTTATAAAACCTTGTGTTCCGCCTGCGCGAATCATAGGCTCTATATAAAGAAGAAATTTTCGTTTGTTGTTTTCTGAAAGATTGCTATATTTATCCCAAAGTTTTTTTGATTCTTTTGAGACTTCGGCCATAAAATCATTATATTCTTGTTCTTCTCTGGTCATTTGTTATTAGATTCCTTTTCGAGTTCAGACAGAACTTCATCAAAGAGTTTCGAATATTCATTTGCAAGTTTTAATGTTTTTTTCCAATCTCCCAATGATACTTTATAGTCATTTGAATGAAAAGAACAGACTTCTGGACATTTTCGTTCCTTATACTCATTCAAATCATCATAATATTTCAAATATTCATGTTGTTTACAAATTTCTATTTTTTTATGTGCAACATTATTACGCATAGTTATAATATCTTTTTTATATTTATCTAATGAATAATCCTTAAACTTCTTATTCTCTAGAAGATTTAAAATTTCATAAAAAACCTGATATTTATTTGTAATCGTGAAAAGAAAATCTGGCAATTTAAAAAGTTTTTCTATAATATGAGTTTCAACATTTGATAATTTATCTCCTTCTTTTACCTTACTTTGAACAAGATCCAAATTTTTCTTTATCAACTGATTTATTGTCTGTGATACCTTTTTCTTATTATCAGGAGACAAATTTGAATATTTCATTGGCAAATACGATTTTATTACAAAATCATTTTCCGAAGTTTTATCAGTTAATGCACATCTAATATTTAAAAGAGATGTAAGTCTCCTTATATTCTTTTCATATAGCTTTATTGCATTTTCTTGAAAATTTTCTTTCGTTGATACATAAATTCCAGAAAACTCATAATCCTTCATTTTTGTTCTTTGCTGATCGTTATTTAATTTGTCGGAATAGAACAATATATCTGCATCTATATTGCTATTACGAAATTCTTCTATTAGTTTATCTCCATTTATTTCATTTGAAATATTGTAATCAACAAAAATAATATCGTATAATTTGAAGCCTAAAGATTCCTGCTTTATCGAGTCCGCCAAAGCTTTTATTTCATCACCACTACTTATCGTTTTAATATTTATAAGAAGCCCATCGTCTTCTTCTACTTTTAAGAGAAAAAAATCTTTAGCTGGTTCCAGCCAAGACACAGTATCTTCTATCCACAGAATGTTTAAATCGTAATTCATTTTGGTATCCTTATATTTAATTCGAATCCATTCAACCTAGTAGTATTTATAGAAACATCTCCATTTAATTTATCATTAACAATTTTTTTTACATGATAAAGACCTACACCAGAACCAGAAGCTGTAAAACCTTTTCCAAAGTCGAATAAAGACTCTATATTCTTTATTTTGTTTTTGTCTATACCAAGCCCATCATCAATTATATCAATTAGATAATAATCTTTAGATTCTCGTAAGTATACATTAACTACCTTTGCTTTAAATTTCTCTGAATTACTTACAATATTCTCAAACAATGCTCCAATATCTTGCGGTGAAAATTCAAAAACAGGATGATTCTTTGTCTCAGTAAATACATGAATATAAATATTATCATGCATTTTATCTGTAACATTCAAGCAATAATCATTAATGAAATCAAATAAATCTGCTTTTATATTTTCATCTTCTGTATTAAAATTCGCTTTAAATCCATAAGAGAACACTGCTTTCATACGTTCCACTGTTAAAGAAATAAATTTTACAGCTTCCCATAATTCATCAAAATTAAGCTTATTTTTTTCTTTTTTAATGACAAGAGTTCCAATTTTATTCTTTATTGCATCCAAGTTTATTTTTACTAAATGAAATCTTTCTACAAAATCTTTCTTTTCAGCACTTATATTTTCTGCTAAAAAAGAATTTCGTTTTCTTTCTGAATGTAAATCCGCTTCAGCAGCATCAGCTCTAGTCTTTTGCTTTTCTTTTTCTTCATTTGCCTCATTTCGTTCTGTTTCAGCTTGTTTTTGAGCTTTCTCTGCATATTCGGCGCGTTTTCGTTCTGCCTCTTCTTTTTCTTTCGCTATGCGGTTCTGCTCTTCGTAATAAGCATTTTCTTCTTTACTTATTTCATCACCAATTTTAATTCTCTGTCTAATTAGAGTTCCAACAATTGGTTTTAAAATTTCCACAAGAAGCTTTATTCTATCACTATCTTCATCAAAACCTTGTCTATTTGAAGTTGCGATATCTGGCAGTATTTCGTCATCAAGGATATCAAAACTAATTTCACCCTCAATATAATTACTAAATGCCTGTGTATTGTGCAAATAATCCAAAAAATTTTCTACAGCAAGTTTTTTTCTAACATATAATCGAAGTTTATTTGGATTATATACTTTATTTTTTAAATATCTAGTATCATTTTTATTCGCACTTTCTTTATCTATGGTAGAATGAATACCTATCCATCCTTCCAATTTATATGGAATACCATCTTTCGTAAAAGAGCCATTTTCAAGTAAAAAACACTTTTCTCCAGAAATATCTGAAAATTTATTATCATCAAAAAAAACTACAGGTCTTTTTTTGTTTGCAACAGAATCAACTGGTGATTTATAATTTAATGATTTCAGTAACTCATTTTTATACCCAAAGCTTGTATTATCAAAAATAGCACACATATTTTTAAATGCGATTTCTTTTTCAACCTTTTCAAATTTTATAGTTTCTCCTCTGTAAGCAAGAAAAGCTACATCCATTTTACCAGCAAGAGAATCTAACAAAAAGAAATCTGCAAGACGTGCTTTTAACCCTTTTAATGACTGAGTTCCAAAGTTTCGTAAATCAACATCTGTTAATTTTATCATTGTTCCAGTGCGATTTTCATTCCAAAACTTTTCGGATTCTATGTCTATTTTACTAACATCCATCCTTTCAAGCCGAGGCACATCAGAATCTTTTACATCTTTTGCATCAAGACACCAGGCAGAACTTTCTTTTTCCGTTTTTGAAATCAAATAGTACTTTTTTGAAAGATATAACCCTGCAAGTTTTCCGATTCCTTTTCGGCCCATCAATTGACTTTTCGTTTCTTTATCCAGAGTATTATCATCTCTTTTATCTCTACCAATAAGGGTGTATTTACTTGCAAGATCATCATACCCCATACCATAGCCATTATCAAAAATCTCAATGACTGATTTTTCTTTATTTATGGCATTTATATAGATCTTTACATTGTCAGCTTTTGCATCAAAACCATTTGCAACTAATTCTGCAATTGCTGTCCAAGGATTTGAATACAAGCCTTTTCCAAGCAAACGAAGAGCAAAATATGAAAAGTTAAAATAGATTTCATTTTCTGTATTTTTTACATTCATAAATTAACTCCTCATCTTCGGAACTGTTCAAAAGGAATTTCACGCATTTTATTTGCTAATGCCATTGCTAATAATGGCGGAACTGCATTTCCTACCTGCGAATTTCGTTCATGTTTATTTCCAAAAAATTTCATTGAATCAGGCATAGATTGAAGTCTTGCCCCCTCTCTTGTTGTCAATGCTCGATTTTGGAACGGATGTATACAACGTAAAGCAGAAGGGGTACCTAAACTATTAGTAATGGTTGTACTCGGTTTTTCCCACCATAAACGACCATAAGTATTCTTATATCCAGAAG
>Ga0256407_10012878_pt1 | contig 11283 bp, 5 predicted proteins | sample RumenRJG_04DNA_FD_193489 | JGI IMG/M metagenome (GOLD analysis project Ga0256407, IMG submission 193489) | Bovine rumen microbial communities from Lethbridge, Alberta, Canada - RJG_04 | ecosystem: Host-associated > Mammals > Digestive system > Stomach > Rumen | place: Canada: Alberta | collected... | reverse complement strand
AATTTCATGATGGTTATTGTTTAATTGGATTATTTTCAGGAGTTCAGATTTTCAAGGAGTTCAGAAGTTCAGGAGTTGCAGGAGTTCAGACAATAGTCGGGTTTACCGGCCTCATCTCTCAAACCATTTCTGCTGCCCTTCTTTCAACTTGAGAAAGTAGAGGTATTGTTTTTACTTTTTTATCTTCATTGTAGCCGTGTTCCCTGTCTGCCAAGCAGAGTACTGCACCTTGCCGCCTTTGACATAGGCGATGCGCAGGGAGCGTGAGGGAGCCTCCCTCTTTCCCTCGACAGGAGCGAGCGCCACCGTGAGGCGGTTCTTGTCGATCGAGGCTTCGATCTTGGTAACGAGGTAGTCGCCCGTGCGATAGCCAAAGCCATCGCCCGCATCCTCATACAGACAGCCCACGGCCTTGCCTTCGCTGTCGGCACACACGAAGAGGGTGAGTGAGTCGGTACGCATCTGGGCCGTACTCTGTGCGAGGTTGGCCGTCGGGATGACCGACCCTGGTCTTTGCTTGAGCACCGCCTGGTATCGATCGGGCTTGCTCTCCAGCGTGAGGGGTTGCCATGAGCCCTTATCAGGCTCAGCCACTTCTCCAGCCCATTTCGGGATGACCATGAGGTCGCCGCCCAGGAGGAAAGCCTTGTCCTCGCCCCTCAGACTAAGGTCGCGGGCATCGGCCATGAATACGGGCCTCATCACGGGCATGCCATCCACACTCGCCTCACGGAAGGCCGTATAGATATAAGGCATGAGCACGTAGCGGCGGTTGATGGCCGTACGACACACATCGAGCACCTCGGGCGTGAAAGCCCAGGGTTCCTGCTGAGCGCTGCCCTTGATGCTATGATTGCGCACGAAGGGGAAGAACACGCCCATGGCCGTCCACTGTGCGAGCAGGTCGCCCGTGGCACTCTCGCAGAATCCGCCGATGTCGGGACCGCTGAACGGCTGTCCGGAGAGACCAAGGGTGAGCGACATGGGCACGCTGAGGTGCATCTGGTCTTCCGACGAGAGGTTGTCGCCCGTCCATGTGGCAGCATAGCGATGACCGCCGAGGAAGTTGGAGCGTGAAAGGATGAATGGCCTCTTCTGCGGATTGGCGAGCATGAGTCCCTGCCGGCTGGCCCTCACCATATTGAGTCCGAAGACGTTATGGTAGCGCAGGTGCGTGCCGGGCGAGAGTCCCTCTCCACCCAGATGCATATTGCTGACGGGCATCGTGGTCTCGGGCTGTCCGAAGACGGCAGGCTCGTTCATATCGTTCCAAACGCCATCGATGCCGGTGGCCATGAAGTCCTTATAGAGCGTGGCCCACCACATACGCACGTCGGGTCGGGTGAAATCGGGGAAATGGCAGGGTCCGGGCCACACATCGCCCACGAAGGGCTTGCCATCCTTGTCTTTCACCCAATAGTCGCCCGCCGTTCCCTGGTCGTCGACGAAATATCCCTTCTCGGCCTTCACGCCGGGGTCGATCATATAGACCGCCTTGAAGTTTTTCTGGTGCAGGTAGTCGTTGAGCCGTTTGGGTTGAGAGAACTCCTTGGGGTTGAACGTGAAGATGCGGTAGCCATCCATATAGTCGATGTCCATCCATATCACATCGGAAGGAATCTTGTGCTCACGGAGTTTGTCGGCGATCTCCATCACCTGCGTGTCGGGCTGGTAGGAGAAGCGGCACTGCTGGTAGCCCAGCGACCACAGGGGCGGCAACGACATGGTGCCGGTGAGGTCGACCAGTGCCTTCATAAGCGCCTGCGGACTCTCGCGCTCGATGACCACCACCCTGAATGCCGGACCAAGGCTCTCGAAAGTCACCTGATGGTCGTCGGTGGTGATGGTCTGGCGCCAGGTGTTGTCGGCGATGATGCCGAAGGCGGAGCCGTCGGCCCTTACGCCCATGACCCATGGGTGACTCTGGTAGAGGTGCGAGCCACCATCTACGCTATATGCCGGGGTGTCGACATTCCACAGGCCCACGGTGCGTCCGTTGCGGCGCAATGGTCCGGTCACCTCGCCCGTGCCATAGAAATCGACCTGGCCCTCGACAGCAATGGTAGCCACGCTCTTGCCATCGCGCATGGAGAACTGTGGTTTGATTTCCCACTGTGCCGGCAGCGCATTGATGGCCTTCGGCTCATGCTCAAAGATGGGCGACGGCTCGTGCTGCGTGGCATCGTAGTGGGGCGGATAGAACACCGCCACCTGATTATCAGAGACAAAGGCAGCCTGCGCCATTGCCATAACGGCAAGGGCGAGGCTGCTTGTCAATACGATGACTCTTCGGGTCATATCAACCTTAAACTTATTTTACAAAAATCTTCTTCACCGTACCATCCGACATCCTGACGATGTTCACACCATGGTCCATCTGCTGCTGGCGTACACCGCTGACGGAGTAGACCGACTCGATGGTGGCGTTGGTGGAAGAGGCGGGAGCGATGCCCTCGGTCTCGTTCACATAGTTGTCGCCGTCTTTGACCACGACACCGTGTGTAGCGTCGAGCACTGGGTGCATGTCGGTGCCGAGCGTCTGGTAGAACACCACCTTGCCGGCACCCTCGTTGATGTCGTAGCAGAGTTTGCCGTTGCTCACGCTGGCCTCATCGGCCTGAGTGACCTGCATGCCATTCACCTCAAAGCAGTTGGTGAAGTTGACGTTGGAGCCGTTGTAGCGGGCGAACGTACGGTTGCCGTCGACAGCGCCGGGCACCACATAACCGCTGTTGTAGGTATTGATGACATCGGCATGGTCGCCCAGCCATCCAGAGATGGCGCCACACTCACGCTGGCCTACGATGTCGCCAGTGTTGTAGCAGTTGATGATTCTCACATAAGCCTCGCTCAGGTCGTTCACGCCCAGGATACCAGCGCCATTGACGCCATCCTGACCAACGTTGACCACGGCCTCGTTGCCACAATTCTCGATAGTAAGTGTATTGCGGCCGATGGATGTGCCTGCGATACCAGCGGAGTAGCCAGTGGAATAGATCTCGCAACTGGCATCCACTACGACGTTCTTGATATAAGCGCCGCTCACGACACCGAAGAGGCCCTTGTTGCCCATCTCCGACTCAATGAGCATGTTCTTGATGCGATAGCCATGGCCGTCGAAGGTGCCCTTGTAGGCACGTTTCACATCCTCGTAGTTCTCCTCGTCGATTTGCTGGGTGAAGCGTGTGCCGATGCCCTCGAACTGAATGCCGGCCATATCGATATCGTTGGCCAGGTCGACGATGACGTTGCCGTCGATGTCGCCATTGTTGATGGCGTCGGCCAGGGCTTTCAGTTGTTGTCCGTTGCGGATGATGCGTGCGCCACAAACCGAGCAGATGTCATCCACATACTGGTGCTCGGCACGCTGGGGCTCACCCTGGGTGTTGGAGTAAGTGATGTCGCCGCCAGGAGTACCGTCGCAGTTGAGCGAGCCATTGGCATAGACCATGGCGTGAGAGGCGAATGGCACGGGATAGGCATCGCCGGAGAGGTTCTGGCGCCATGCGTCGGTATTGCCACCCTCGTTGATTTGGTAGCAGAGTTCACCGGAGGCCACAGCCTCATTGGACACCATAGTAGCGGCATTCTCCCAGAAATCGGTGATATTGCTGGTGTAGAAACAGTTGTTGATATTTCTCACGTGGCGGGCGATGACGGTGGAGTTGCCTGTGAGCAGGAACTCCGACGGAGCCACGTAGCAGTTCTCGATGATGGTCTCCACCTCGCCATGGGCATAGCCGATGATGGCGGCGCTACCCTCGCTGTAGGGAGCGTTGATCGAGCCAACGAAAGCACAGTTGCGGAACACGGGGTTCTCGTGAGCCACGGCGCAGACACCGCCATTGGTGGCATCGCCGGGATACGAGCCGATGATATTGGCGCCCACCACCACATTCTCGATGACCGATGCACCACGGGTGACGAACACAAGGCCGCCGATGAAGCGCTGCATACTTTCGATAGTACCTGTGATGCGCAGATTCTTGATCGTTGCATTAGAGATGACCTTGAAGAGGGCCACACCATCGTAAGACACGTTGTAGGCCACATTGATGGAATGCTCCTGACCATCGAAGATGCCATCGAAGGCACGTGCCTCGTCGCTCTCGTTGGCGGTGAAAGCATCGCCACCGATCATCACATCCTTGCAGGTAAACTCAGAGAAGTCGATATCGGCACCCAGACGGGCATTGACCTTCTTGTTGCCATGATTGACAAGTGCGGCGAACCAGTTGAGTTCGGCTGCTGTATTGAGTGTATAGAAACCGTCGGTGAGGGGAAGGAAATCCTTGTCGACATCACCACAGACCGAGCAGATGCCATCAACGAACTGGTGGGGATCGCGGTTCGACTCATTGACATTGGAGAACGTGGCGTCGCCACCCTTCGAAGAGCCGTCGCAGTTGAGGTCGCCCACGGCATAAACCACACCATGAGTGGAGAACGGCACAGGGTGCATGTCGGTTCCGAGCGTCTGGTACCAGATGACGTCGTCGCTCTGGTTGCCATTCATCTGATAAGCCACGGCGCCGCAACTCAGGTCGTACTCATCCTCGCTGATGAGCGTGCCCTGATAGCCATAGGTATCGAAGTTGTTGGTACCCTTGCCGTTGCCATTACGCCAGAGCGAGTTGGTGCCATCCATACCGATGACGAAACCGGCGTTATAGCAGTTGGTGATCACGCTACCCGTATTGCCAACCCATCCGCAGAGGGCAGCACACTCGCGGTTGCCAGAGATGCCACCAGTGTTGAAGCAGTTGAGCAGACGGATGCCACAGGCACTGCTCATGCTCACGCCGCAAATACCGGCTGCATTCTCCTCGGCAGCACCGATGCTGGCCTCATTGCCACAATTCTCAAACGTCACCACGCCGCCACCGTTTGTACCACCGGCGATACCAGCCACAAAACGTTTTCCTGACACGAAGCACGACCAGTCGACAATCACATTCTTGATGTAAGCGCCATCGTTGAGCACACCGAAGAGGCCCACATATTCAGCCTCGGGCATGTCGAGCGTCATGTTACGAACGAAATGCTGCTGTCCGTCGAAAGTGCCAGAGAAAGGACTGCTCACCGTGCCGATGGGCTGGTGAGTGAGCCCCGAGAGGTCGATGTCGGCAGTGAGAGCGCCACTGATGCCCCCATTACCACTGGCCACCATGTTGGAGAATTCCTCCAGGTCTTGTGCGTTGGCAATCTGGTAAACCCCATCTTGCTGGTCGAGAGCGAAAGCCCTCTGACCACCCATCCACAGGCCAATCATGGACAGGAGCACGAAAAGTAAATTTTTCTTCATCTTCATAAAAGGTTTTAGTTATATAGTTGATTCTTGGAATTGTCTTTTTTCTTCAGGACTTTAAGGACTTTAAGGTCTATAAGGTCTTTAAGGTCTTTAAGGTCTTTAAGGACTTTAAGGAATCTCAAATCCTATTGAGCTATTGGCCGCAGCCACTGTGCCTTCACCTTCTCATTGAAGATGTCGACGGTGATGCGGTAGACACCATCTTTCGAGATCACCCATTTCGTATCGTTGCCACCAATGCGCAAACGGTTGTCGACCAAGATGTCGGTGCCCTGCTCATAAGGATAAAGGGCTTTCAGGAACCACCTGTTCTGTCCCTGGAACTTGAAGCTGGTGGGTTCTTCCACGCCCACGTGTCGCCTCAACTCACCCTCCCATGTCCACACATAAGGATTGTCGAGCTGCTGGGTCATGAGCAACATCTTGCCCTCTTTCCAGCCTGCGTCGGTAGCACCGCCGGCGATGAAGAGTTCGCCCCAGGGCACACACACCTCTCCACGGAGCATCTTGCTGTTGGGATAGACGTGTATTCTGTAGTGGTCGTCGTCGAAAGCCACCTGCCATGCCTGAGCACTGGCTTCGGTCGAGGCCGTGAGGGCAATGCCATGGTTCACGACATTGGCATCGGGCATTGCCGGTGTGAGGAACTCCGTGTTCTTGCCTATTTTCTTGGTGGTGATGACCTTCAGTTCGCCTGCCTTGAGGCTACCGGCATACTTGAAATCGTTGTCGCTCACCCTCTCGAGGGGTTGGGTGCCTCCGGGCACTGCCGACCCCGTAATCCAGAGTTGCTTGTATTGTTGTGCATGAATGGCCGAGGCTGCCATGAGCCCCAGTGCCATAATGATAGTTCTCATCTTCGTCATAGGTTTTATGGTTGAAGTTTCACGGTTATTTCTTTGTCGCAGTCGGTGGCGGGAACAAAGACGGTGACCATCCTCGACTGGCTGTTGTAGTTCCACGTTCCATTAGTCAGCCGCTGTCCGTTGACCATGACGGCCGAAGGACGGTCGATGGAGAGGAACTCCACCGTGTAGGCCCTCTTCTCGGGCATGCCTGGGAAGCTGCCCTTACGCGGAGAGATGGTCAGCGATGAACCCTCATGACGCAGGAGCGTAGTGGTGAAAGCACCCGTCTTGTAGCCCTCGGTGTCGCCCTCGTCCTCATAGAACGTGGCCGTGCCGTCGGCACCTGGCACCACTTTGAGGATGACCCTGTCGGGACGGGTATTGAGATTGAGCATGGGCGGATAGTTGACAATCACCGTTCCGGCCTTGTAGAAATAGGGTATCTCCTCCTGGGTATAGGCGTCGGTGAGCACGCGGTTGCCTTCGACCACCTGGTTGCGGCACACGTCATACCATTTGCCCTCGGGCAGCCAGGTGCGGCGTGATGCCTTTCCGCTGTCGTCGGTAGGCGTAACGACAGGAGCCACGAGGATATCGTCGCCAAACATATACTCATCCTCGAAGAGATAGGCATTGCTGTTCTCGGGCGAGTCGTAGTAGAGCGGTCGGCAGATGGAGACACCCGTGTCGTAGGCCTGTCGGGCTGCGGTGTAGATATAAGGCATGAGCGCATAGCGCAACTTTACCGTCTCGAGCAGCAGCGGGAAGTTCTCGTATTTCCAGATACGCCGTTCGATGCCTGGCCAGTTGGTGGCATGAGTGCGGAAAATCGGGGTGAAGACACCATACTGCATCCACCTGAGGTAGAGTTCGGGATCATTGCCATCAGTCTGCTGATGTCCGCCCAGGTCATGTCCCCAGTAGCCGAAGCCCACATTCGAAGCGGTGGCGGTGAAATAGGGCTGCCATGCCAGGGTGCCGTAAGTGGTGAACGAGTCGCCAGAGAAGCCGATGGGATAGCGGTGGCTGCCCAGTCCGCCCCAGCGGTGGAAGATGAGGGGCCTGTGGTTGGGCCGGTTGTTCTTCATATCATTGTAGAAGACGTGGTTGCACCAGAAGGTCTCTCCCAGTCCGCTCACATACTTGCTGGTGAGGTTCTGCTGCCAGTCGAGCCACCAGAAGTCGACCCCCTGGTTCTCTCTGGCCCTGATGATACGATTGAACATATGGTGGTAGAACTTGGGGTCGCTGAGGTTCCAAGGCACCACCTTGGTATCCTTCGGCATTCCCATGTCGTCGCGCAGGTCGGCGAAGAAATCCTCGTCATCATCCACACCGTCGGCAGGATGGAGATTGAGCGACACCTTCAGTCCGTTTTTGTGCATCCAGTCGATGAGGCCCTCGGGGTCGGGGATGGCCGTACGGTCCCAGGTCCATCCTGTCCAGCCCTGTGTATGCCAGTCCATGTCGAAGATCATCACGTCCATGGGGATGTTGTTGCGTTTCACGTCGTTGACGATTTCCATAAACTCGTCGGCGGTGTAGCGCTGATACTTGCTATACCAATATCCCAGCACATAGAGTGGTGGCATGGGCTGACGCCCTGCGATCTTGATGAAATCGCCCAGTGCTTTCTTGTACTGGTGTCCATATCCAAGGAAATACCAGTCGATGGCGGTCTTGTCGACAGGCTCGGCCACCCACTCTATGCCATCATATTTCTTGTCGAAGGCGAAAGTGGTGGACCCGTCGCCACGCTTGGTGGCCGGCGACTCGTCGATGATGCTCCATCCGGCACGCGACAGGAGTCCGTTCTCCAGCTCATGCCGTTTGTTGTCACCAATCTGTCCGTCAAGAGTGCGGGTAGTGCCTTTGAGATTGAGCGCATCGTCTTTTCCTGGATACCACAGCACATTCCTACCGTTCAGACCAAACGAGATGGAGAGCACCTTGTCGGAAGGTGTGGCGGCACTGATCACCCCACCTATCTGATATTTCAGCGTCAGGGCCTGGGTCTTGATATAGAGGAACCCGTCTTTACGCTCGGTGGTGAACTGCGGCACCGGCAGGTTACGGTTGACGACAGCAAACGTCGCGCGGTCCTCAAACTGACTGGTGTTGCTATACTGGATACGGATCATTTCTGGGGTAAGTACCGTGAAGCGTGCCTTACCCTCGCTGACCACCGCCTGTGGGTTGGCCACAGGATTGTTCTCGGTCTGTGCGAAGACCGAACCGACGGTGACAAGGATGGTGAACAAAGCGAAAAAGCGTCTCATAACAATGCAAAAAAAATTTTCGATGCAAAGTTAAGATAACATACGCCCGAAATGAAAAAAGCAAGCGAGTGTATAAGTGATATTATACAATAAAATAGTCGAAACCGCTGATAATCAACCGTTTCGACTATTCGTCACATGATGCTTGTATAATGGAAATATTCCGTTGTAAAGCCCTTAAATCTCCATGATTTCCTTCTCAAACTGCTCATTCTCCACGGTGGAACGGTTCTTGATCCGGGTTTTGTAGGTATTGACCGTATGCACCGAATAATTCAGGAATTTGGCTATCCGCTCACTGTCGCTGATGCCCAGACGTATGAGGGCGAAGATGCGCATCTCGGAGGTAAGCGATTGCTCATTGGGCGGCAACTTGCGGTCTTTCTCCTCGAACAGGAGATTGAACCGTTGCACGAAATCGGGGAAGATGTTGAGGAAAGTCTGGTCGAACGCCTCATACATGTTCTCCCTTTCGGTATTGAGGTTGGAGAGTTTCATCATCGACCTGAGGTCATCGTATTGGCGGGCCACGATTTTGCGGTCGATCATGAGGTAGAGTTTCTCAAGTTTGGCGATGAACTCCGCATTGGTGTAGAAGGAGCGCCCGATATAGGCATTCTTAATTTTGTCGTCTTCCTTGAGTTGGCGGTTGGCCACCTGCAGTTGGGTGAGTTGCGAGGCGATGGTCTCCCTGGCTTCGGTAAGGGTGCGGTTTTTCTTGCGGATGAACCAATAACTGGAAAGGATGACGGCCGAGAGGAGGACGAAGAGGCAACTGGCTGCGATGAGCCAATTGCGCTGACTCGCCACGGCCTCATACCTGTCGCGCTCGATGATGGGAAGGATATCGCCGATCTCGATTTTACGCAGGCGGCTGTTATAGAACTGCACGTCATCGAGTGCCTGGTGCACATACACGCTGGCCCGCTCGTGCTCGCCTTTCTTGTAGATGAGCCTGGAGAGGTGATAGAGGGCGGTGATCTCCCGGGTGGCCGTCTCGTTGTCGTAGATGGAAGACTGTGCGAAGTATTCGATGGCCTTGTCCTCATTGTCGAGGAAGATATATGCCCATGCCATCTCGGCGGTGGCCATGGCTTTCATGTGCAGGTCGGAGTCGCTCAAGGCCAGCACCTTGTTGAACGATTCCAGGGCTTGCTGGTATTGGTGGTCGCGCATCTGCCTTGACCCTTGCACCGACCACCACTTGCCTGAATTCTGGGGTAAGATCTGTTTGAGCGAGTCGAGATAGGCATTGCTCTTGGTGATGTATTTAGTGTAAAAGGGCTCATCTCTCACATAGTCGGCCTGGGCCCTCCACAATTGTCCGTTGTGCTCGAAATAATCTTCGAGGAGCCGGCCGCTGAGTTTGCTCCTATCGATGGATTTGAGCACCTCGGTGGCCTCGGTGAGGAAACCAGCAGAGATGAGCGAAAAGGCCACGGCATTGGTTGCCTGGGCTATCTTATCGTCGTCGTTGTTGAGCTTGGCCACGGCCAGGCATTCGTCGGCATAGTGGTGGGCGGAATCGTAGCAGTAGCTCTTGTACTCGTTGTAGAGCCCGTACAACAATTCGTAGTGTCTTTCGGTATTCTTCTTATCAATCCGGGAGAGTTCCTTCTTCAGTGCGTCGATACGGTCTATGCGTTTCTGCTCATAGGCGTTGCGGTTGGCCAGGCTCTGGTCCAACTTCGACAGCCATTCTTTGGTCGCACCATCAGCGCAAGCGCCAATAGGCCAACCTATCAGAACGATAAGAAAGCAATAAAATATGTGTTTCATAAATATTATCTATTCCATTCCAAATATTTGTCAAAATTAGCCAAAATCAACCAACAAACATCAAGCGATTACAAAACTTAACATATATTAACGCAGAGAGCGCGTTTTGCCAAGTTTGCGTCAACCATTAAGATACAAGGTCTCCCCTCCCCTGCAAAAACGCAAGGGAGGGGAGCCTGAATGTAGAAGGGTGGGATTAGATTACCGGAAGCAGATATTCCCAGATGAGGTCCATATAGGGCTGATAGAGCGAGGATGAGGTGGTGAGCACCAGCACCGCATTGCGGTCGGGGAATACAATGATGTATTGTCCGGCAAACCCGTCGGCGCGGAACGCATTGTGGCGGCATATCCACATCTGGTAGCCATAGCCCTGCACCCACTCGTTGTTGTCTTTGTTGAGTCCAGCCTTCTCCAAGTCCTCAAAACGGGTTCCGGCGGGAGCCGAAGGCACCTGGAAACTTGACATCTGCTCGAGCCACTCAGCGGGCACGATCTGCTTCCCATTCCACATGCCTTTCTGCAGGAACAGTTGCCCCATCTTGGCCATGTCCTCGGTCTTCAGCGACAGTCCCCAGCCGCCACAGTTGATGCCCTGCGGACTCTCATCCCACTCGGGACGGTCGATATGCAAAGGTTGGAAGAGTCGGGTGTCGAGATAGTCGATGAGCTTCTCGCCGGTGACCTGCTGCACGATGGCAGAGAGCATATAGGTTCCGACGGAGTTGTAGAGGAAATACTCGCCCGGCTTATGCTCGACGGGCCATGAGAGAAATCCCCTCACCCAGTCCAGGGAGTCCACCTTTTGTGCTTTGGGCTCCTCGTCGTGCCCACAGGTCATGGTGAGCAGGTCGCGCACGGTCATGGCCTTGAGGTTGTCACTGGGGTTGGCAGGCAACTTGTCGGGGAAGAACTTCACCACGGAGTCGTTAAGATTCAGTTTCCCCTCGTTGATGGCCAGTCCGACAGCGGTGGCAGTGAAGGTCTTGCTTACGGAGAACATGGCGTGCGGCTTTTCGGGTGTATAGTCGTTGAACCATTTCTCGTACACCACCTTGCCGTTTTT
>Ga0256407_10012877_pt1 | contig 11283 bp, 10 predicted proteins | sample RumenRJG_04DNA_FD_193489 | JGI IMG/M metagenome (GOLD analysis project Ga0256407, IMG submission 193489) | Bovine rumen microbial communities from Lethbridge, Alberta, Canada - RJG_04 | ecosystem: Host-associated > Mammals > Digestive system > Stomach > Rumen | place: Canada: Alberta... | reverse complement strand
AAAATAAAACTGAAGAAATAAAAACTGAAGAAAATAAAGAAGAAGAAAAAAAAGAAGAAGAAAAAAAAGTAGAAAAAAAAGAAGAAGAAGAAAAAAAAGAAGAAGAAAATAATGATGATGAAAACAATAGTAAAGAAAATAAAATTGGGGAAAAAAATCATGAAGAGAATAAAGAAGAAGAAAATAAAAAAGAAGATATTAAACATGAAGAAATAAAACAAGATGAAATTAAACAAGAAGAAAATAAACAAGAGGAAATAAAAAAAGAAGAAAACAAAAACAAAGATGAAAAAGAAGACACAAAAGAAGAAGAAGAATCCAAAGAAAAAGAAGAAATAAAAAAAGACTTAATTCCTCCATCAAATCCCCCAGTAAGGTTAAACAATATAAACAACAATAACGAAGACAACGAAGAAGAAGAAAGTAAAACTCCAACATTTATACAAGAAGATCTTCGTTCAAATTTAAATCCAAATATAAATCAAAATCAAGAAAATGAATCAGAAATAAACACAGATTCAAAAACAACAGAAATAAAAAAAGCATTAAGAGAAGATTATATAGCAACATATGGTCAAAGTCAAGGAGTAACTTTAGCAGAAAAATTAACATCAAATAATGAAAATAAAAGTGTAGAAAATTATCAAAGTGGAATTGATGTTTATGATAATAAAAATTTCTATGTTCATTTATTAAAAAAAAAATCTAATGAAAATATAAATAAAAATATTGGTGATATTGATTTAATGATTGAACAAAAGGAAAATCAATTGAATTTAAATTCTTTTCCAAAAGAACCTCTTATTAGAAAATTTCATTTTGAAGAAAATAATTTAGCAAATGAAATTTTTCATTTAAGAAGATATTTAATTATTAATACTCAAGAAAATAATGATATTAGAACTGTTATTCAATTAAATTCTAAATTTTCTTCATATAATCCTAATTCTGATATTATTAATTTTACTAAAAAATCAACAATGAGTCAAGTTATTACTTTATATTTAAATAAAAATGAAATAGGTGATGATGATATTATATTTAATTGGGAAAATTTTATTATTGAAGATAAACAAATTTCAGAACAATTTGAAATTAAAGGTATTAAAAGAAGTAAAAGTGATACTTTTAAAGATGAGAATTTAAATAAAAATACGAATGATATTCAAAATGGTTATGGATATTATGAAAATGATGGTAATTATAATGGAGGAGGGGATGGAGGTTTTGAAATTGATTGTCCTGTTTGTGGTTCTAAAAATATGATTAATGATAATGAAAATGAGTTTAAATGTAAAAATTGTAAATCAAATTTATTACAATAATAAGTTTTATAAAATTAACAAAATTAAAATTTAAAAATTTAAAAAAATTAAATATAATAATTTATATTTTTTTTTAATTAAAAAATTTTCATTTAAATGGCTACTCAACAAATAGGAAAAGAAAATGAAAATATTGAATTAGAAGAAGTTATTATGCATAATATGATTGAAGAATTTATGAATATTAGTGATGAAGATAATAAAATTTTTAATACTTTTAAAACAGAATTTTCTGATTTAGCTGTTCTTCAATATGGTAGTTTAATGTATATTCAAAATGATAAAAATATTGAGAATTATCCTAATATATCTGAATTATTACAAATTTATGAAGAAATTTTTACAAATATAAATATGAAATCTTCTTTAAGTTTAAAACTTGAAAAATGTAATTATTATATATAAATAATGTATAGATTATATTATATATAATGATGGTTTTGTTACAATTGCTCAAAATGGAATGGGGAAAAAAATGCATATTTATAAAATTAAAACCTTAATTTTAATAATGCATTCAAATTCTCCTTCTAAAAGTGGAATATATAATTCAAGAGTATTAAAAGTTTTAAAACAAATTAAATTTATATAAAATTATATCAATAATTTACATAAATTCATTTATTTTTAAAATTTAATTTTATATTAATTAATAATTAAAATGAATAAAAACATAATAATAGTAGATCAAATCAACCAAAAAAATTATAACAAAAAATCTGAAAAATTTAAATTAGAAGCAATGATACTTTTATTAAAAAATGAAATTTCTACAAAAAAAGATATAATAAAAATTCAGAAAGAAGATATAAAAGATTTAAAAGAAAAGATAAAAAAATTAGAAAATCAAGTTCATTATATTTGTAATTAATAATAATTACATAAGAAATATTAAAAATCTAATTTATTCAAAATTTTTTTTTAAATAATCAACAACACCATAAAATTCTCTATAATCATCTTTACTCATTTTTCCAGAATATTTTTTTAATAAATTAAATAATTTTTCATTAGCATCATGTGGATTATTAATATTAACACTAGAATCATCTTTTTTAACAATTTTATTAAAAAATCCACCAACAGAATTTAAAGCCTCTGTTAAAATTTCTCCTCCTTTTTTCATAGTATTTTCAATAGTTTTTAAATTTTCATCTGAAATTAAATTTTTAATAATAGATTTTGGATTTTTATCTTGAATTTCTTCATCTTTTTCTCCAGTTATAATTTCATTAATACTAACATTTTTATTTTTATTAATTAAATCAATTGAATTTTTAATTCTTTCACTTATTTTAATTATTTGGATAATATTATCTTGATGAGGATATTTAAATAAATAAGAAAAACATTCAGTTTGTCCTCCTTCAAATAATTCATTTCTTATATTTATAATCATAGCAATTGCAATAAAATCAATAAAAATTAAAGGATAATTATTATCATCTTCATTTGCAAAAATTGCATCCCATAAAATAAAAATTTCATTTAAATCATATTCTCTACAAAATATACATTTTAACCATCTTTGAAGTACTATTCCAGTATTTAATTGTATATTTTCAAAATGTTGATATAATAAAGGATCAATTTTTTTTAATTTTTCTTTAATGATTAAACTACATCTTATTAATAAAGGATTTTTAAAATCATCATTTTGTTCTTTTGTCCATTCATTTTCAAATAATTCATATTTTTTATAATTAATTTTTTTATTATCATTTTCTTTTAAATCATATAAATCTTTCATTCCTTTTTTCATTAAATTATTAAAAGTAAAATATAAATCAGATTCAAAATTATTTTCATCATTAAAAAATAAATATAAATCTTTAGAATGTTTCATTGCTAATTCAAATTGAGATGAAAATTTAATTAAATCTTCTTTTGTATTTTTAGTATCATTTGGATAATAAAATGGATAAAATGCTATAAAAATAATAGATAATAAATCATTCATTCCTTGTTTATAACCAAGATCAATATTTTCTTTAGACCAAATTAATAAAATATTAGATAACATTTTTATTATTTTTTCATCATGAAATAAATTTATTTCTTGATAAGTTCTTGATAAATCTAATTTAATTAAATCTTTCATATCTTTTTCAATATAATAATTTTTCCATTCTTCATTATTTGAATTTGATCCTCCTCCTAAAGGATCACCTTGAAATTTTGTTTTTTTTAATAAATTTTTTGATTTAATTTTATATTCTTCTCTTTGTTTTGATAATGTTTCTATCCAATCTGATATTGTTTCATCTTGGGAGAATACATTTAAAAATATTCTCCATGACATATTTCTTATTTTGTTTTTTTCTATTTCACCATTTATAGACATTAATTTAAAATTGTTTAAATATTCTTCTTGAAGGAGATTTGCTTTAAAGTATACTATACATTCTTCTAAATTGTATTTTTTTATTTCTTCTAAATTACTCATTATTTAATAAATAAATGAATTTTTTAAAAATTTATTTTTTTAATAAGAAAAATTTTATTTTTTTTATAATAATTATTAATTTGTATATATGAAGAATAATAATAAGGAATTAATATAAATTTATTTAATATCCAATTCTAATAAAAATCATAACTTTTTTGTATTTCGATTAAATTTGATAATAATAATTTATTTCTTTCTATTTTTTCTTTATGTATTTTATTAGTTAATAAAATATTTGTATAAAGTTTTGGAATATGTTTAATAACTTTTTCTTTTTTATCTTCTTTTATTGGTTCACCTTTTAACAATTTATTATATTTGAATTTTTGTATTGAAAGAATTGGATTAATATAATCAGCAATACTTTTCCAAAAAGCAGAAAATTTTTTCATATGTATAATTCTATTGTGAAGCATTTGATCTTCAATAAATTTTTTATTTTTTAAATGCAAATTTATTTTATTTTCTACATCAATATAAAATTTATCTTTAAGATGTGTTTCTAATTTTGATGGTAATAATTTTTTTTTTGATTTCATTTTTAAATTTTTCTTTAAATTGTATTCATTTTGACCATCACTATCTATTTTATTTTCATCATCAATTATTTCTTTTTTATTACTATTTAAATCATTTTTATTTTCATAATTTGTATCATTTTGAAATAATGATTTAGTGTTATTATTAGTTAAATTACTTTTTTCATATCTTCTTTCAGTTTTTAATGATGAGTTTTTTTTATTATTATTTATAATAGGTAATTGAAATATTGAAGTGAGTAATACATCATTATTACGTAAACTTATTGGTTTTCTTGTTGAATTTGTATATCTATTTGATAATATTTTAGATAATGTTATTGATTCATTATTTAATGTTTCTGTTAATAAATTATTTTGATACATTTTTATTGATTCATTTGTTTTCATTTTTGAAGATGTGATAGTAGAATAATTTTTCTCTTGTGACATTTAGTCTAATAATTTATTATTTTAAAATTAATTAAATTAATAAAGTAACTGTAAAATAAAAATTAAAAAAAAATTTTTTATAAATACAAAATATATTAAATTTCTCCTAATTATTTTTTAGGTGTAGTCAATTTTTCTTTAATAGTATCTAACTTTTGTTGACAATCAGCTCTTAAATTTTTACAATCTTCAATATGATCTTCTTGATTAGCTTCTCTCTTTTCTTGATCACTAAAAATAAAAAAATTAATAAAAAAAATTTAACTTACTCTTTTTCTCTTTTAACCAATTCCTTTTCTTTCAATTCAATTTCTTTTTGTAATTGTTCAATATCCATTTGTAATTTACTTTCCCTAGAAACTAACTTACTTCTTTTTTTTTGTTCTCTTAATACTTTCCTCATAGCAAAAGCCATTGAACTTTCATATAATTTTTGATAATAATTAACAGTTTCTTTCATTTGGTCTTTAACATGATTTAACAATTCACCTCTTTGTAAAGAGTTAATAGTAACTTGTCTTATTAATTCATCAAAACATTCTGAATATAATTCTTCTCTATTATTATCAATTCCAGTTTCTCTTGCTTGTCTTATTTTCATTTGATTTTCTAAATCTTTTGAAAGTTTAATTACATCATTTTTATCTGCTGGTTTTGTTGATACAAATTGCATATATATTTGACCATCTTCTGTTGATTCTTTTGGAGGAAGAATTGTATCTAAATAGGATTTTAAAGATATTGGGTCGTTTTCGTCAAATTCATTTGTTGCGTTTTTACGCATTTCTCTTTCATTTTTTTGAACTAAACCATATTGAACTTTTTCACCATAACATATTAGGGATTGAGGTTGATTACTCATTTTTTTTATATTTTTTTATTTTAAAAAATTTTTTTTTTTGATTTTTGTCAATATATTTTTCTTTATAAAAAAAAATATAGAATATTTATCTTAAAATTTTTTTAATTAATATAATTTATTATTTATTAATTTATTATAATGTTATACTCTTCTCCACATAATGTATTCTCAGACCTGAATTATTTCTTTGCTCCTTTCTGCATACCCAAATTAATAGAATCTGATAAAAATAAAAATTGTAATGCAGGAAGAAGAGAGAATTCAAATATAAATTATGATAATATTTCACAACAAAATAATATTTTTAATTATTCAATTTGGCCAAATCAATTTATGACAATTTTACATCCAAAAACAGTAAAAATTAAAATTGTAAATAATGATATTGAAACTTCCCATTCTAAAGAAGTCAATCATGATAAAGTGGAAAAAAATAAAAATATTTTTCTTGTTTTAACTAATCATGATTTAAATGACTCAACTTTAGAAAATACAATGGATAATATTTCATTATCAAATGGGGAGATTACGAAATTTAATACAGATCCAAAATTAAAAAAAATACACTCAATTTATCATTTAAAAAGAAAAATTAGTACAAAATTACAAAATGATATTAGAAATACAATTAATGATTATATTTCTCAAATAAATATGAAAAATAAAAATTTTAAAATACCTTTTCTTTTACCTAATAGTAAATTATTTAGAGAAGATGTTAAAATTGCATCTTTAAAAAAAATAAAAAGCATTACAATTTCTAAATATATTAGTGAGGATATTCAAATTGCAGGAAGGAGCTTAAATATTAATAATTTAAATACTATTCAAAAAATTGAAGAAATTTATTTAAATTTTAATGATAATGATATTATTAAGAAAGTTTATAATTTATTATTTAAAACTTTGGTTTTTGATTATTATGAATCATTTCTTCATAGTGACAGATTTAAAAAGTGTATTGATAAAGATTTGGTCAAATATATTGAAAAATTAAAAAAATTAAATTATTCAAATGATAAGTGTGATTTATATAGAAGAATTTTCAAAGAAAAATATGAAGATATTGCAAAATGTTATTTTAATTGTAGCTAACAAAGATAATGTGAATATTAATGTAATTAAAAAAATAATAAAATTATTTTAAAATTTAAATTATTATAATTTTATAAAAGTAAAAAAATAAATTATTTTAAATTCATTACGTAAGCTCAACAATATAAATAATAAATTCCTTAATAAATATATATAAAGCAATATGTCTATAAAAAGACTAACAATCCTTTTCTTAATTTTCATCTATATTCAATCAAAAAATGAATCATCCTTAAATTTAAAATCCACTCCAAACTACAAATCAATAATAGAATCCTTTGGTTACAACTTTGAAGAATTCGAAATAAGAACTGAGGACAAATATATAAACAGTATATGGAAAATAACTTCAAAAAAAAAGCATAAAAATTTCTTTTCAACAAACAAAGCAATAATTCTCCAACATGGTTTATTAGACAATGGTTGGACTTGGTTTGTTTTACAAGAAAAATCACTTCCATTTAATTTAGCTGATAAAGGTTATGATGTATGGGTATCACATGTTAGAGGAACTTTATTTTCAACTGGACATGTTGAATCAATAGTTAAAAATTATTTAAATCCTTTTTCTCCTTATTGGGATTTTTCATTTGATGATTTTGCAAGATATGATTTACCTGCTGTTATAAATTTTGTTTTGAAAAAATCAAATGTTGAAAAAGTTGATTATATTGGTCATTCACAAGGTACATTAATTTTCTTCCTTTTATATATGATAAATCCTACTTTTATGGAAAAGTCTATTAATAAATTTATTGGAGTTGGTACTGTTCCTAATGTAAATCATGCTGAAAGTTATGTTACTAATTGGGTTGCTAATAATAAACAAATTTTGGATTATTATCCTTTTGGTAATTTTATGAGATTAGGTACTACTGTTGGTCCCTTATTCTCTGAAATTTGTGATAAAATTCCTGATATTTGTGGATTTATTGTAAATAAAATTGTTGAAAATGATATTTCAACTAAAAGGATGAAATTCCCCAAAATTTCTAAGAATTTATTCCTTTACGAACCTGGTGGAACTTCTATTAAAAATATGAAACATTGGATTCAAATTTTTAGTGATAAAAAATTACATAGATTTGATTATGGTAAAGAAGAGAATTTAAAACAATATGGTAGTGAAGAACCACCATTATATGATATAGATGCTATTAAGAAATGGAATATTAAAGGAATGGTTACTACAAGTAATGCTGATCCATTCTGTAATCCTATTGATACTGAAGAATTTATTGCCCAAATTGAAAATAAAGATGCTGTTAAAATTTTAAAAATGGAAAATTATAATCATTTAGATTATGTTTGGGCTGAAGATGCTTGTACTGATTTATATCCAAAAATATTCGAATTTCTTGAATAAAAATTGTTTATATATATTAGCTTTTCACATTTATTCTTTATATAAATATCATTGATGAACATATGAATTAATTAAAATATATTTAATAGTTAAGTCACAAAAATGAACTGTGTAAAAAAAATTTTTTTTTTTTCAATTTTCAATTTAATGATTTTTATATTTTAAAAAATCATTAATATTTAATTAAATAAAATTATAACTAATCAATAATAAAAAAACTCAAAATCAATGTCAGATAAAAACAAACCAGGTCAAAAAAAAGAAAAATCAATAAAACTAAGTGAAGATGCAAGAATGCGTTTAATGTTAACAAACAATATGAAAGAAATGGAAACAGAATTTGATATAAACGATCACATAGTAATAGATTTAGGAAACGCATCAACAAAAATAGGTTTTTCAGGAGAAGATCAACCTGCAGTGGTAATACCATCAATATATGCAAGAAATAAAATATTAGACTCAGACAAAAAAAATGAATTATCATCATATGATCAAAAAATGGATGTTTATGGATACGAAGCTACAAAACCTCAATATAAAAATGATTATGATATAATAAATTTAACTCCAGGTGATCATAAAGAATTAACATCAAAAGAATTTAGTGAATTCTTACATGATGCCTTAGAAATTAATATGGGTATAACACCAACTGATTATGATGTCATTGTTAATATTTCTCCAATTAAAAATGATGAAAATATTAAAACTTATGGTAGATTATTTATTGAAGATTTAGGCTTTCGTGCTTTAGCAATGATAAACTCATCTTCATTATCACTTTATTCAACAGGGAGAACTACAGGATTAGTTGTTCAATGTGGTGAAAAGAGAACATATACTGTCCCAATATTTGAAGGATTTCCTCTTTATCATGCATTAAGTAAAAATAAATTAGGAGGAAAAGATTTGACTGATATATATAGAAAAGGTATTTTAGAAGCTAATTTAAATGTTCTTCCTGAAGATATTGCTACTTTAAGAAGTATAAAAGAAAGAACATCTTCTGTTCCTTATATTTATCCATGTGATTATTATTTAGATGAAAATTTTCAAGATATTATTCTAGAAGAAATAAGATTATATAAATTACCTGATGATACTATAATTGATATTCCTAGAAAATGTCGTTTACTTGCTAGTGAAATGTTATTTAATCCTAAAATTGTTGAAAGGGAAGAAGCAGGAATTAGAGATTTAATAGTTCATTCTGTTAGAAAAAGTGAAATTGTATATGAATCATTGAAAGAAATGCTTGTTAATAATATTGTTCTTTCTGGAGGTACTACTATGATGCCAGGATTTGCTGAGAGAGTAACTAAAGAACTAAGTGGTTATAAAGATGAAAATGAATGGTCTTTAGAATTTAAACCTAATGTTATTGCTGATAATAATAGATATATTGGTAAATGGATTGGAATGAGTATGATTGCTAGTATGAGTGCTTTTGATAAATTATTTATTAAAAAATCTGAATATCAGGAAAATGGAGAAGAAAAATTGATTGATCTTGGTAAAATTTTTTAAGAAAGAATATATTTAATATATGATAATATATGGATTTTACATATTATAATCAAATGATATATAAATTACTTTTTTTTTTAAAAAGATATTTATTATTTATTTTTTATAATTTTATGATTTATTTTAAAAAATGGTATCACCTATAAATGCATTATTTAATAGGAATTTTACAAAAATAAGAAATGACAATTTTGAAAATGATTATTTTTCATCAAATGATAGTGAAGAAGAAACAAATGAAATTTTAAGGAAAAAAAATAAAAAAAGAAAAAGAAATTCAATATTAAATTTAGAACCACAAAGAATAGACATTTTCCCAGATAAAAGAGAAGACAATATAAAAAATATAAATGAACTTCGTCGTATTCACAATTCAAAAGAAACAAAATTACGTAATGAAAAAATAGGATGGAATTTAGTATACATGTTACTTTTTTCTGATTTTTTTAACAATTTACGTGAAAGACAATTAAACTTAAAAAACAATTCAATATCATTTTTTAATTTAAAAGAAATAGAACTTCGAATAAAAAAAATGATAAATAAAATAAATAATAAAAAAATATCAGATAGCAATATAGCAAATAAAGATGAAGAAAAAATGGAATTCCCAGCATCAAGATGGATAGATCGTCCTTTTACAGTAATAATAAATGATTTTAAATTTAATGAAAAAGAAAAAGATGATTTTATACCAAGTTATATAACTTCATTTAGAAATTTTTCAGATAATGAAACAAAAAAGCATCAAAGAGCAAAATCTAAACCAGCAATGTTGAGTACTTTTATTACTCCTAAAATTAATATCCCTCAAAATAGACCAAATTCAAATTTATCTTTAAAGCCAAATAATAATTTAAATATTCCTTCTTATAATATAGAAAGAAAAAGAAAAAGTATGGCCAATGCTGATCCAATTTTAAAATCTTTTACTCAATTAATTAAAAAAAAAGATGTTAAAGGAACTTCTACTGGTAATATTGGGAAAAGTAATTCTAATAGGAATCAAAATAAAGCAGCAATTTTAAAAATTAATTTTAAACCAAAAGAAAATAATACTTTAAATAATATTAATAATCCTAATGTTGAATTATTAAGAAATAATAAAAAATTTTATGATATGTTGGTTAATAAATATCCAAAGAATGAGGAAGATATTTTAAATATTAAAAATAATTTTATGGCATATGATATTGAATTAAATAAAAATGAAGCAATTTTTAAAAGACCTGAAAATATGGTTGTTAAACATTTTTTTGATTTTCATATTGATAATAAGGAAAAAGATATTAAAAAATATACTTTAAATGACAATTTAGTTAAACATAGTAAAAATATTGATATTTTTATAACTAAATTTAATAATGTTATGAATATGAAAGGAAAAAGAAGTTTTAATAATAATGAAATAATAAATGAATAATTATAATTATTTTTTAATTTTTTTATAAATAATTAATTAAAAAACTGTTTCATAAAATTTAATTACAATTATGAATATTTTAAATTAACTTCTTTAATTAATTAATTACTTAATTCAATGAATTTCGAAATTTCTTTTTTGTGTTCATAGAAACTAATTCAAATTCAATCTTTTATATAATTTATTAGAATAATTTTATATTAAAAAAATATCAAAAAAAAAAAAAAAAAAAAAAAAAAAAAAAAAAAAAAAAAACATTTTT
>Ga0256407_10012874_pt1 | contig 11285 bp, 13 predicted proteins | sample RumenRJG_04DNA_FD_193489 | JGI IMG/M metagenome (GOLD analysis project Ga0256407, IMG submission 193489) | Bovine rumen microbial communities from Lethbridge, Alberta, Canada - RJG_04 | ecosystem: Host-associated > Mammals > Digestive system > Stomach > Rumen | place: Canada: Alberta... | reverse complement strand
CGTGGGAACATGCCGCAAAGGTAAGCAAAAATTCTGAGTCACCCAAGTCACCAAGTAAAAATCCCTGTTTATAAGGGTTTCAAGTGGGTCAACCCCTTGGAAATGTTAAAACCGCCGAAGTCAGGAGGAGATTATCGTTCTTGATGCTATTTTGAATGAAACCAAATTTACCAGTAAGGGCTTTGCGTTGAAAGCGTATCCTTTTATAGAGGAGCAAAAAGACCTTATTGTTGATACGAAGGAGTTGATGCCATTTAGTACCAAGAAGTTTGGCAATATGGTTGACAAGAATTTCTCAGTGGCTGCTTTGGTGAATAATGGAAAGGTGAACTATTCTATCATGAAACAAGATTTTTTGAACAGCGGTGATGGTAAGCTGATACTCACTATGTATAACCGGTTGCATGATGACAAAGAGGCCGAGATATGTATTGTGACGGAAGAATCGAAGAAAGGGAATGATAAAAAAATATTTAAGAAGATTCCTGCTCTATGTGATTTTATAGGAGCGAGGTGCATCACGTTAGTTGATTTCCTGGCAGATACCTCTTTCCATGTGGATATGTGATGATAATTCCTCGGGTGCTGATGAGCGGTCGGGGAATTTTTTTGAAATAAGAAAAAGGTTCTATGTTTACAAAGATTGACATTAAGAAGTTTGGACTGTATAAGGACTTTACGTGGGACACATTGCCTACTCTAGGTCGCGTGAATATCATATATGGCAGGAACTACTGCGGAAAGACTACGCTATCGCGAATATTCGATAGTGTAGGTCAGGGTGAATTGCATAAGGACTATCAGGACGGTAAGTTTACGCTGCATACCGACGACGTGGCAATGCCAACGGTAACAGAGAGTAATCTAAAGTATTGTCCATACTCCGTCAGGGTGTATAACTCGGACTTTGTTAAGAGGAACCTGAGTTGGCTGAACGATGAGGACGGTGGTGAAATCAAGCCTTTCGCTTTGATAGGTAGTGTGAATGTGGAAGCCCAGAATGTGATAGACAAAACCAAACAGGAACTGGGGGACATAGGGCAGAAAACGGGTTTGAGGTATGAGCTTGAGACAAAGAATACAGCCTATGAGGAGGCAAGCAGTAAGCATAAAAAGGCTGAGCAGGATTTAGAAACACAGCTTAAGGAGAAAGCCAGAAGGGATATCAAATCGAATATCTACTACGTAAAGCCAGGATCAACCTATAACGTGACCAGTATCAAAAACGACATTGAGGCCATCACCATTAAGGATGAAATGGGTATGCTGACTTTGAACCCGAGCTTCTCGCTGAAGAAAAAGGAACGGGACCTCCTCAGGTTGACCGTGGAGCAGGCACAGAAGCCAGAAATACGACCTCTGCCTGTGCAGACTCCTCGATTGAATCAATTCAGTAAAGAAGTCAGGGTCTTGGTTATGAGAAAAATAACCTTGACCAACGCGTTGCAAGAGTTGGTTGAAAATGACCTGTTGCAGGCATGGGTTGACGAAGGACGTAAAGTTAATAAACGCCGCAAGGTGTGTGCCTTTTGCGGCAATCCCATCAGTAAGGAACGATGGCACGCACTGAACGCTCACTTCAGCAAGCAAAGCGAAGAGTTGAAGGCTGCGCTGTTGGAAGAAAGGGCGAAACTAGAGAAGGCCAGTAAGGCTTTGGACGGCTTCTTGGAGTCGCGCTATTTTACCGCTCAGAACATCTATGTGGCATATTTGGACGACTATGAGAAGTTAATGAAGCAATGGGGTGCTTTTGTGAGTGAATACCATACACGCATTAATGAACTTATAAAGGTGATAGACGAGCGTCTAAAGAATATCTTTGTGCCCATTATTACGAAGCCTAAGAAGATGGTGGAGTATGATGACAGCGTAAATGTGATGAAAGTGATGAAAGGCCCATTGAGCGCTACCCAACTGCTGAGAAAGATGAATTCGCTGATAGATAAGAACAATGCCTACAGCACGAAACTGGAGGGTGACAAGCAAACGGCCAGGAATAAGTTGAGGCTGGACTATGTGTATTCCTATTGCCATGACATTAACTATGCAGACACGTATTCCAGGTTGCATCAAGAAAGCCTTAACTTGATATATTTTGCAGCCACTATCGGTGACCTAAAGAATAGTATTGAACGCAAGGAAGCCTTGATAGAGCAGAAAGAACTGGAGAAGAAGGACGAAAGCAAGGCTGCGAAAAAGGTAACAGATTTGTTGGCCAACCACTTCGGTAACGGCAGCCTGAGTCTGGAATCGGTGATAGAGCCTATGTATTTGAGTATAGGGGAAGGTATGGTGATACCAGTCAAGACTGCCAAGACTAAATTTGTAATCAAACGCGGTGGCGTGCCAGCAAAAAATTTGAGCGACGGCGAGAAGAGCCTGATTTCGTTCTGCTATTTCATCACGAAGATGGATGACGAACTAAAGGGGCCGGACGCAGAGAAACTGGTGGTGTATATCGACGACCCCATTTCTAGTCTGGACAGCAGTCACATTTTCTTTATGTTCAGTCTGATAGATACGGTGCTTGTGAAGAATCTGTGCTTCGGTCAGCTGTTTATCTCGACGCACAATCTGGAGTTTTTGAAATTCACGAAGCGTATCAGACCGGCGGTGACCACAGGCAGCAAAACTATACGGAAATACGTGGTGGTGAAGTTAGGCAAGGGCACAACGGACAAATATCGTAGTGAGATAAGGCTGATGCCGGAATATCTGAGCAAATATATGACGGAGTATAACTTCCTGTTTGAACAGATTTATGAGATAGCGGCTCTGAACAGCGAGGAAGAGCAGGGATTGTATGGAGAGAAGTATACGCAGTATTATAATATAGGTAATAACATGCGTAAGTTCTTGGAGTGCTATTTGTTTAATAGGTATCCTGATACTGACGACCCACTGCGGGGACACTTGGTAGATATGTTTGATGACCACGTACCGAGCGAGGTGAACCGAGTGGTAAATGAATATTCCCACTTGGTGTGGGCTGAGCGAGGCATGAGGGTTATGGAGGCTCCTGAAGTGGTGACTGCTGCAAGGGATATACTGAAGGCACTGAAAGCAAAGGATTATGACCACTTCGCTGTGCTCTGCAAGAGCGTGGGGAAGGATGTGGGGATAGTATTGGAATAAACAAACGTTAAAATGTGTAAGAATATGTTTGCGGTTGCAAAAGATTTCGTATCTTTGCAGCCGAAAACTGTATAATGCAGGGAACGTAAGTGTTTAATTTACAAATAGTTTTAGTTATGAAGAAACCTGGTAAAAAACGTAGGCCAGGAGACTAACTTTGAAAGATTTGTTGGTCTCCGTGCGGAAAAATGTGGCGAGATGGCACATTGTATACGCGTGAACATTTAATTAATTTTGGAATTAAGAATGAGACTAACAAAGTATGAAGTATTTGGAATTCAATGCGAAGAGGCTCAGTGGGGTCTCGGAGAAGCAGTGGCGGGAGGCTCTGGACGAGGTGACCGCCTATTTGAGATGGCGCCTGGCGGGGAAGACCCAGCGCGGCGCGCACAGTGAGAAGGTACTAGGTATGCCTGCGCTGGACTACTACCAGGAGGAGGCCGTGGTGAAGCTGATTGAGGGCGAGTGGAAGTGGCAGGAGCGATTTACTCTGGGCAAGCAGCTGGAAAAGATAGCGGCGGACTTGGTAACGAAGCAGGTGCAGAAGTGGGAGAGAGCGCACCCGCTTCAGACGGAAGATGGCAGATGGAAGATGGAAGATGTAGTGCCGCTGCGAAAGCCGGAACTGATTGAGTTTACTGATGACATCGAACAGTATGGAGACACGATTGATGACGACGGACAGAAGGAGCTGGACGAGACGTATGAAAAGGTGTTTGTGCTGGTGGCGGATGACAAGGAGTTGACGCTTTATGTTGAGGCTATCGTACACTGTAACCGACTGGATGAGTTGCCGGGGTACCTGGGAGTGACGATACAGAAGGTGTATCGATTGCAGGAGAAGTTGATGAGGAGGATCAACCGGGCCAAGGAACGGGGAGTTCTCTAAACCACGGATTTATTAATCAAGAATTAAAGAATTGGGAAATTATGAAACTACTAGATAAAATTGAGAAATTTGAGGCAGAACGTAAATCTGCTGAAGAGAATTATAGGGCGTTTGGTGTTGACCGCGAGGAGCACCAGAAGCGAATGCTGGACTTTATCCATAAGAAAATGGAAGAGGCCAAGGGACGGTAGTAAGGAATTACGGACTTAGGGAATTAAGGAAAGAAGCTCGGACAGAGATGTTCGAGCTTTTTTTGTGTCCGGATGCGGAAAGGGGAGGGGAAATGGCACATTGTATCGGTGTAAGTTGAAAAACAGTAATAATGAATTAAAATTTATATCGATTATGAGATGGTTTAATAAGAACGAACTGATACGCTGCTACAGACAAGACAAGGCGCAGCGTTGCAAGGAGTGCCGACTGCCGCAGCCTGCAACGAGGTTGCCGAACGGCATCGAGGAGAGCCTGACGGATCTGGTAGAAAATGTATTGGATCCCGTGCGCGAGAAGCTGGGACGGCCAATAGTGGTGAACTCGGGGTTCCGATGCCCGGTGCACAACCGAGCGGTTGGGGGCGCGACAGGCTCGCAGCATGTGAAGGGCGAGGCAGCGGACATTAGGTTTCAGGATTCACGTTTCAAGGTTCAGGATTTGGCTAAGGCGATTGTAGCGAATGGGACGTGGGATCAGTTGATATTGTACCCTCGGTTTGTTCACGTCAGCTACAAGCGGGGTGGCGGAAATCGGCGGGAAATTCTGAGGAAGACCTCAGGAGGCTATGTAAAAATGAGTATTAACGATTTAAAATAAGGAGGAACGAGAGATGATTGAAATTGATTGGACTAATGTAATTCTGGGTGTGTTCACCCTTTTGGGCGGATGCGGGTGGGTGATAGACCGCAAGAAGCACAGACAAGAGATTGAGAGTATGAAGGCTGACATCCGCCAGAAGGAGCTGGATTTGGGTACGGACTTCGTGAAGAAGTTCCGCGAACTGATAGCCGGGCCACTGGAGGAGGAAGTCGGCAAGTTGAGGAACGAAGTTAAAGATTTGAGAAATGCGATTGAAGGTGTTTACGATTGTCCTTATAGGAATGAGTGCCCTGTTCGTGAGCGCATGCGGCAGCAGCCGCCAAGCGGCTGTGAGCCGGTTGGCAGAACTACGGATTAACGAATCTATGGAGGAATGGAGTAGGGAAAGCGTGGTGGTCGCGGTACATGATACGATGATGGAAACGAAAACCATTACGATAACGAAAAACGTGGATGGTGATACACTGAGGCTCACTCAGATTACAGACCGGACAAGGGCCAGAGCGATGTCGGACGTCAGAAGTAAGAAGGAAGATGTACGGGTGCGGGTAGACACCGTGTACGTCGAGAAGCGCGACTCCTCTTATGTACAGAACACGAATGGCACGAATGACACGAATAGTAGGGCATCGCCTTTCGTCAGTTCGTTGAAGTGGATTTTTTTTATTATAGTTGGTTTAATAGTTTTAATAGTAGTAATTAAGTTTTTAAAGTAAAGAAAGGAATTGAATTATGGCAAAGTTTTCAAGTACAGTGATTGAGGAAGTGAGTGGTAAGCTGGGTAGTGGACTGGTGATGCGACAGACGGTGCATGGACCGGTGCTGGCCAAGGCGCCACGTAAGGCGAGCACACCTCGCCGCAGTGAGAAGCAGGCGAACACACGCTGCCAGATGGCGAACCTGACCGCGAACTTCCGCTTGTTCAACGGTAAGTTGGAGCAGGCATTTGAGAGTAAGAAGGCTGGCGTGAGCGACGCTAACGTGTATGTGGCCGTGAACTACGGCAAGAATCCGGTGTACATCACCAAGGGTATGCGTGTGGCTGGGGCCTGCGTGTTGGCGGAATATCAGTTCTGCCAGGGCAGTCTGCCACCTATCAGCTACTCGGTGAACGATGGCGGGGTGTTGGTAAGTAACCTGAGCCTGGGGTCGCTGACCATCAGTGCAACCACAACGGTGGCGGAGCTGACCATGGCGATTCTGCAGCACAACCAGGACTGGGAGGATGGTGACATGCTGGCCTACTTTGAGGCTGAGCAATGGGTGGACACCGACGGTGTGCCCCGTGCGACGATGACATCGAAGAAGGTGGTGCTGGACTCGCTGAACGAGAACACGCTGTGGAGCGTGGCAGGTGAGAGGGGATTCAGTACGATTCAGGTTTCTGGTTCCAATTACCTGGGCATGGGCGGTGCACTGAGAAATCAAGGGGCTGCCTGGGCACACTCGCGCGAGAAGCAGAGTGGTAGCATCAAGGTCAGCTCGCAGAAGCTGAAGGTGGTAAGCGACATCCTGGCGGAATACCAGACGTATCAGGCCATGAAGGCCAGTGCGGCTTCGTACGGAGGTATCAACACCAAGGCGGTGTACTTGAATCCGCAGACGTACGGAGTGGTGGAGGTGACTAGCGGTGGTATCTCCTCTGGTGGATCTACAGATTTTGGGAATAATGGATCCACGGGGACTACGACTGTAGCGGCACCGACATTCTCGGGCGAGACGCAGTTTACGGAATCGACTCAGGTAACAATGAGTGCTGTGGACGGGGCGACCATCTACTACACAACGGATGGCTCAACGCCTACGGCGACAAGCACGCTGTACAGCGCTCCTGTGACGCTGACTGCTACGACCACCGTGAAGGCCATCGCCGTGAAGAACGGTGTATCGAGTGAGGTTACCTCAAAGACATACACGAAGTCTGAAGGCGGCGGCTTGGGTCAGAATTAACCGAACATGGGGACAGGTACCTGTTTCACCAAAATAAGCAGCCACCCATGAAACAGGCGGAACAGGGGACAGGTACCTGTTTCACCCAAAATAAGCAGCCACCCATGAAACAGGTACCTGTCCCCGTGTTCCGCGTTCGTGTACGATTTTCTGGTTTCTATTTGGTACTTCGGAATTAATTGCGTATTTTTGCACTCGAAAAAGAAAGGATATATATATGGATTATCAATATCATATTTTTAGCCCTTATCGCGTGTGTCCTCTAGGGGCGCATGTGGACCACCAGCATGGGTTGGTAACGGGGTTTGCGATAGATAAGGGGGTTGACCTTTGGTTCAATGTTAATTCCGAAAACTCACTACGTGAGGAAATTTTACAGAATTCTGACCAAAATTTGGACAATTTCCAGGCGAAGCCTGATAAAATCTCTCACGTGCATCTGGAGAGTAAGACGTTTGAGGGGGTGGTGGACTTTGAGATTGACCAGCCCTCGCAGGTTCGTGAGCACCATTGGGGTGACTATGCCCGGGGTGCGAAGTATGCGCTGCGCAAGAGGTTTGAACTGAAGCGGGGTATTACGGGTGTGATACAGGGCTCGTTGCCGGTGGGTGGATTGTCATCGTCGGCGGCGGTATTGATTGCGTATGTGATGGCGTTTGCCAAGGCGAATGATATCACACTGCAGCCGTTCGAGGTGGTGAAGATTGCCTCGGAGGCGGAGCGGGAGTATATCGGACTGAACAACGGACTGCTGGACCAGGCGTGTATTGCGTTGGGCAAGAAGGACGGACTGCTGTTCCTGGACTGTGACTCGGATAATTGGCGCATCATTAAGCGGAATGCGGAGATGCCGGAATTTGAGATTGGTATCTTCTTCTCGGGACTGACTCGTTCGCTGGTGAACTCGGACTATAACCTGCGTGTGTATGAGTGTAAGACGGCGGCATGGAATATGCTGGCGTATCAGGAGCAGCCATTGAAGACGTTCGATAAGACGTTCCTGCGTGATGTACCCAAAGAGACGTTCGAGAAAACGCGTGACATCATGCCTTCTCGCTTCGCTCGTCGCGCAGAGCACTTCTACTCGGAGTACCGTCGTGTGCGCCAAGGTGTGACAGCATGGGAGACGGGCAATCTGCAGCTGTTCGGGAAACTGTCGTTCGCCAGTTGTGAGAGTAGTATTCATAACTATGAGTGTGGTAGTCCGGAATTGATAGCTATCTACGAGATTATGCGCAGCTTGTCTGGAGTGTATGGCGGCAGGTTCTCAGGAGCTGGATTCAAGGGTGCTTGTATCGCATTGGTAGATCCTGCATATAAAGAGGAAATACAGAGGGTGCTGACGGAGAAGTATCTGGAGCAGTTCCCGGAGTATGAAAAGACGTTCCAAGTGTTCTGGGTGAAGCCGGATGATGGGGCACGATTCGTATAACACGCTATGCGTGGAAATTTCTCAAATTTGATTCAAAATTAAAAAGAATCATATGGATGCGATAACTGAACACAATAAGAAATATGAGTTCTTTAAGGAAATAACTGGTGAAGCGATGCTGGTCCACCGCAAGTATAAGCCTGGTCTTCTTGAGTCTGCTTATGAAGCTGCATTGAAATATTTGTTAGAACAAAAAGGACATAAAGTTGAACGACAAGTTTATTTGCCAATATTCTGGGATGAGGTGCAACTAGACCAAACTTATCGGATGGATTTGGTGATTGATGATGACATCATTGTTGAGTTGAAGGCTGTATCACATGTGGAAACTGGACATAGAAAGCAGTTATGGAATTATCTAAATCTTACTCATAAACCATATGGTATGATCATCAATTTTGGAGCAGTAAGTCTATATTCAGAGTGGTATAAACGCTATGAAGATGGTGAGATAGAGAAGATTAAGTTATTCTGAATAATTTGATATAATTTGTAAAATTTCCCTGCTTATGCAGGTTTAAAAAAAGAATAATGAAAAATATTGTAATAGCGGCGGGATATGCGACGAGGCTGGGGGAGTTAACGAAGAACTTTCCGAAGCCTTTGCTGAAGATAGGTGAGAATACGATTCTTGGTCGTATGTTAGACGACATCGATAAGATTGATGCCATCGATGAGCATATCATTATTACGAACCATAAGTTTGCCAGGATATTTGAGGAGTGGGTAGAGGTTAATTCTGTTAACCCACTTCGTGGGGAAATTTCTCAAAATTTGAATAATTTCCAGACGAAGTCTGCTTTAAAAGAAAATCTTCATGTGAAGAAACCGATTACCATTGTGGATGATGGGACGGAGACGAATGAGACGCGTCTTGGAGCGGTATGCGATTTGCTGTATGCGATGGATAAGTTGCACATTGATGATGATTTGTTGGTGGTTGCGGCAGATAATTTGTTGTTCTTTAGTTTTGCTGAATTTGTGGATTTCGCAAAGGAGAAGCAGACGAGTTGCATCATGTGCCATGAGCAGCCTTCGATAGAGAAATTACAAAGGACGGGAGTCGTGGAACTGGATGCCAATAATAAGGTTCTTGGTATGGAGGAGAAACCGCAGATGCCTAAGAGCCACTGGGCTGTGCCACCGTTCTATATTTATCTGAAGAAAGACCTCGACTTGGTACGGCATTCAGTAGAGAATGGATGCGGGAAGGATGCACCAGGCAATCTGGCGCACTATATGGTGGAGCACACCACTATGCATGCTTGGCCCATGAGTGCCGGAAGGTTTGATATTGGTAGCCTCGATACGTATTATGAAGCCTGCGATTTAGCGAGAACAGGCAAAATATAATTTTGGATGTCGAGCGTAAGCAGGCTCGACGAAGTCAAACTGTAGAGAAATATGGTAAATAGCACACGCTTGCGTGGAAATTTCTCAAAATTAGTACAAAATTAAATATTAATTTTTTGAATAATTTCCCGTCCGTAAGGACGGCTCAATAAGAAACTATGGAAAGAATAGATTTAAATAACAAAACGATATTTGTTACTGGAGCTGCTGGTTTCATTGGATCGAACTTAGTGAAAAGACTCTTCAAGGATGTGAAGGGCGCAACCATCATTGGTGTTGACAATATGAACGACTACTATGATGTGCGCCTGAAGGAATATCGTCTGGAGGAATTGAATAAGATAGCCGCTAAGCGGGAAATTTTGCAAAATTCTGATCAAAATTTGAATAATTTCCAGGCGGAGCCTGCTAATAAGTGGATCTTTATTAAAGGCGACATTGCAGATAAAGCAACCATCGATGGAATATTTGAGGAGTATAAACCACAGATTGTGGTGAACCTTGCAGCACAGGCTGGCGTGCGCTATAGCATCACCAATCCAGATGCCTATATCATGAGCAACATGATTGGCTTCTATAACATCCTCGAGGCCTGCCGCCACTCTAAAGACCACTCACTTCGTGAGGAAATTTTGCAAAATTCTGATCAAAATTTGAACAATTTCCAGGCGAAGCCTGCCCCTTATCAAGGCGTCCAGCACTTGGTCTACGCCTCCAGCTCTTCCGTCTATGGTGGCAATAAGAAGGTACCATTCTCGACGGATGATAGGGTGGATAATCCTGTGTCGCTATATGCAGCAACCAAGAAGAGTAATGAGCTGTTTGCCCATTGTTATTCGAAGCTCTACGACATCCCATCAACAGGACTTCGATTCTTTACTGTCTATGGACCTGCGGGTCGTCCAGATATGGCATACTTCGGTTTTACCAACAAGTTGCTGAAGGGTGAAACCATCCAGATATTCAACTACGGCAACTGCCGTCGTGACTTCACTTACGTCGATGACATCGTAGAGGGAATCGTTCGTGTGATGCAAGGCGCTCCTGAGCGTAAGAATGGTGAAGATGGTTTGCCTATTCCTCCATACGCAGTATATAATATAGGTGGTGGCCAGCCGGAGAACCTGCTGGACTTCGTTCAGATTCTGCAAGAGGAATTAGTCAGGGCTGGTGTTCTGCCTTCTGACTTTGATTTCGAGGCGCATAAGGAATTAGTTCCTATGCAGCCAGGGGATGTGCCAACGACTTATGCTGATGCCACAGCACTGGAGCGGGATTTCGGATTTACACCAAAAATTACGCTGAGGGAAGGATTGCGGAAGTTCGCGGAATGGTACAAAAGTTATTATAACCCTGCATTATAGCCGCCCCTTCACCGGAGGGGCTCTAAAGGTACAAAGAATACTACGGTTAACCCGAACACGGGGACAGGTACCTGTTTCAAGGGTGGCTGCTTATTTTGGGTGAAACAGGTACCTGTCCCCTCTATGTTGCAAACCAAATAATTGGTCTGTCTTTTAACATCGTTTAATCGTTTTATTATCGTTTTTACTTTAATTTGCACATATTCAACCAAGAAATTCCCTTCCTGACACGTTCTTGCTGTGTCAGGAAATTGCATAAGCAACAGGAATGCCGGATCAAACTTCTATCAGATGTAGTAAACCGTAGCCACTCATCAGATTACTTCTTCAGATCTGGGAATATAATGCC
>Ga0256407_10012873_pt1 | contig 11286 bp, 11 predicted proteins | sample RumenRJG_04DNA_FD_193489 | JGI IMG/M metagenome (GOLD analysis project Ga0256407, IMG submission 193489) | Bovine rumen microbial communities from Lethbridge, Alberta, Canada - RJG_04 | ecosystem: Host-associated > Mammals > Digestive system > Stomach > Rumen | place: Canada: Alberta... | reverse complement strand
AAGATGAAAAGGTGTCCTCCGGTGGGCAGTTGACTATTGATTTTGAGTGGGGAACTTGCAATCTGTAAGCAAACGGGACTGTTAAAATATTTTCGTGGACACTAGTGGAAGAGCATTATTAAAAAGGCCGATATATTTGAACTGAAATCCACCTGGAAACAATATGTCATGGGAGGTTCTTGGTTTAAATTAAACGAGAAGGAAACGATTTTTTATTCTTCTATTTATCCACTTTTTAAAAAAACAAATTATTGGAATGAAGTTAAAGATCTAAAATGGGTTGTTTTTTGCGTACATCCTTTACGTGCATGGATGAATCGCATGGATAAACATCCTGAAGAATTGTTCAAAGTGCTTGAAACAGCCATTACAAGCAAAAGTAACAATAAATACTTCAGATATTCAAGCGTAGTTTCATCAAAGAACCTAAAAGATCATCTTTTAAAGCTGATTAAATGCTATAAAGAAGAAACAAGTGATTTATATGCCAGGAAATTTAAAGACCCAGAAGATTCAGTATTAAATAGTAACTTCTCATCTGTGCGAGGGATTTTTTCACAAAATATAATGTTTGAACTTGCTGAGTGGAATCTAGCACATCCTGATCAGCAATTTTAGGTAATTTTATGATTACAAAACTCTAAATAGACCAACAGTGAAAAAACGAACATACATATTGCAGATTGTTCTGTTCTGGGCATCATTGGCGATAATCTTATTAATTGGTGCATATGTGCCATATCACTTTGAGAAATGCAAAGTATTGAATGCTTTGCCACAAGATTCTACTTTTGTGACAACTCGACGATTCTCACACTTGGGTGAAAGTCATTTAGTACCATTAATTCACTCCAACAATCATGACTCTATAGATTATAGTTATTGTAACGACAATAAACTAGAACGTAAAAAATTGTCGCCCTACACAATGAATTTGCGTGGACTTTCACAGCAGTTGGGTTTATCAGAGGCAGGATGGCCAGATGCTTACAATACTGTTCTGAATGATTCCAACTTATCAAATATATTTCCAAGTTTTGGCTTGGAAGTAGGACCTATAGATGACTTTGGTTGGGATATTCGTATCAATCACATTACTAAATCATCATGGGACGAGGTGTGCATCTATCCATACCAAATCATTCTGAAAAGTGCACAACATGAGTTTAACGCGACTAAGGCCAATGAGATTTTGGATAGCGCCTATTATTATTTCACGAAAAGCCAAAGTTCTCCTTTCTATTGCTTTCTCCGTGGCGTTCCTAGAGATGGCCTTTATCATGATGACTTTATTGCGGCTTCAACATCAACCTTTAAAGACGAAAACCAATATGAAAAAGCATTATGGTCTCGCATAAGGAATAACACCCTTATTGACTTCCCTGTTGAGAAAGCAACGATACTTATTCATGATGAAAAGTTTAGAAATGAGGATTGGAAAAAACCTATATTGGGTTACTGGAGCAACGATTTTGCCATAGTAATGCTGTATTGTAATGTGAGTACAGCGGATTTGCATCTCCGATTCGCAAAATTGTGGGAAGTACATCGCTGGGCAAGTCGATTTTTACCATTCTTCATGCTGCTGATTTTGATTATGCTAATCGAAATCAATTTAGCCTTACTTAATTCAAGAAGACCAATCTTTATAAAGCTGTATAGACATTTAAAACCAAATCATACTGCCACGTTCTTTATTGCCTCTCTTACTTGTGCACTATTAGTACTGGTAGTAACAAGAGAATTAGAGGAACGCACATCTTGGAGCAGTATCCCATTTCGCGAGCAGGCATTACCAATAAACGGGATAGATAGTATTTATGAATCCGAGAGAGGATCTATCCGTTATTATTTCAACTCTGCCAAGATCACGGAGGATAGCATAAAAGTTGATGTCAGTGAGCATTTCACAGGTGGCGAGAACATCAATGACCCACTTTCTGAAGTTATGGATGATACTACATGCATAACTACAGATGAACATAGAGTCCTTTGGGTTGAGGGTTGAACAGTCTGTGGACTTTTAGTAGAACATTTTATATGCCCAAAAAAGATAATATGAACAGGCAATTTATATTATTCAAAATTATGATATTTATACTTGCGTTTGTTGTTATCTCATGCAATGAAGAAGGAGCAAGTAAGTTGTATAGAATTCAAGTAAAAGGTCTTTATGGTTTTGTTGATGACAAAGGTGAAACAATTATTGCCCCAAAATATAGATATGTGAGCAATTTTTCTGATGATGGCTATGCTTTGGTTATCACCGCAATCGAAGAAGGATTCAGAATAGAAAATGGCCATAGATTCTATTATGAGGCAGGCAATGAAATACATTACGGCATCATTGATAGAACCAATCATATTGTGATTGATACAACGTTGATTACATACAAGCGCCTTCCGGATAGCATCTGCACACAATTCAACAATGGAGAACTTAGATTTGATGAGATTATCTTGCCAGAATACGAACCTTCAAATGGATTTTTCAGAGTGAAAACAGGTTACAACAATTTGTCTGGTGTGGAAACGAGTTATAAAAACATTAAAAATGGGCGCATTGTAGATGCTTATGATTTAGGCCATAATAGGCTTTTTCGACCATCTTATGGGGGAAAAGACATTCTTGACTCAAAAGGGAATGCAATAGTCACTGATACTTTTGGCTCAATTGGATATGAATATGGACCTGACAAGATAAATCCCTTATACTACAATCGCTCTCTATTTAAATCTGCAATCTATAAACAGGGCAAGAAGTGGGTTAGGACATCTTTGGATAATTATTACGTGCTTTCCAAAGAGGACATATCTTTTTATAACGGAGATCAAGATGCAGTTGTCGATGCAGAGGTTGCTCAGTGGCTACTCATTGACACATGTGGACAAATACACAAAAAACTTATTTGCATTGGCAAGTATGGTTTACTATACGAAGGGGACGATCTGTCAATAATGGTAAACTGCAGTGACAGTATCTGTGAATTAATCAACCAATATGAACTCACTGGCGTTCGTTTCAAACTAGATGACGGCCACTATCTCCCATTAAGCGAGGGATATTTTGGACTTAAAAAATCATGGGGAGAGCAATATGGATGGGCATTTTGTAACTCAGAACTAACCCATCGGAGTCCAGAAATTTACGAGGATATAAAACCCTTCAAAAATGGTCTGGCCGCTGTCAAGATAAATGGAAAATGGGGATATGTTGACCACAGTTTTCAATTGGTTATACCCAATGATTATGATGATTGCGGCAATTTCGATAATGGATGGGCTTATTTTATGAAAGTCGATAGCAAAGGAAAGCATGAAGGCTATATTGATGAACAGGGTCACATAGTTTGGCAAACAATGAGGAAAAAATGAAGAAATTACTGCTGCTATTGACCATGGCTTGCTGGGTGGTGGGGGCGGTGGCTTGCCCGGAGGCGGGGGAGGTGGAGCGCGACCATGCCGTTGGGCGGATGATTTTGTGGGGGTGTGCCGCTTGGGTGGTGCTGTGGAGCGGCTGGATGCTGTGGCGCCGCCATAGGCAGAAGCCTATGGGATGGCGATGGCTTGCGGCACTGATCGTCCCGCTGGCCAATGCCGTGCCCGTCGGGTTGCTCTATCTGTCGGAAGTCGCTACCGACATCAACGACTCGCCCCTGATTGATGCGGGGCTGGTGGGCTGCATTTTTGCAGCACTTGTGGACATTATCACACTCGCTGGTGCCATCATTTACCTCCTGGCTCCGCACCCAGTTCGCAGCCGTCAACCATGACACCCCACGCACGATTGCAAGCCTTGCAATTTGGTGCAAGCGGTGATTGAGGCGTAACTTTGCGGTCAACAACACAATTGTTTCATCAATAAAAGCAATAATATGACATTCGCAGAATCTATTCGGTCGGTCTACCGGACCAATTACGCCAACTTCCGTGGGCGGGCATCGCGATCGGAATATTGGTGGATTACACTATTTAATTATCTAGTGCTATGCGGCATCTTGGGACTAATATTCTTAGCTAAAGAGGTTGCTGGTGATGACGGCTTTAATGCTGTGATGGTTGTGTATATGCTGCTCTTTCTGTTTGCCATCATCCCTGGCGCAGCAGTGACCGTGCGCCGTTTTCATGACACCGGGCGAAGTGGCTGGTGGTGCTTAATTTGCTTTATCCCCTATGTTGGCGCATTGATTTTGTTGTTTATGATGGCTCTGGAGAGCGACCGCGACAACAAGTGGGGACCCGAGCCACGACAGCAGCTTAATTCAAATAATCTCTCACATTATCAATAATAGGACGATGACAGACGATGACAATTTCGATGTCTTTCTAATGGATGAACTGACCTACAATGACTTTATTGAGGGCTTGAATGACATAGACATTTCAAAAGATCAGAGCGAGCTAGTATACGAAGGACAAATATACGGGCACAACCCCTTGAAAGAAAATGAAGAATTTACGGCATGATATTACATTAATTGCTGTACTTGCCTCATCACAACTTGCATTGGCTGGTGCTGGCGCTAGTGGCGAGGCCATGGCTGAGGCCGCTGAGGAGGGCGGCGGAATATTTGGTGCAATACTAATGTTTGGCACGATATGGGTAGTCGGGACAGTATGGCAGAAAATCAGAGACGCTAACGAAGAAGCCAAACAAAAGAGAAAAGAAGAACTGCGAAAAAAAGCCTACATGATTGAGAAGAAGATTAATTCCAGGTTACTAGCCATCCGTGAAGCTGAGCAGAAAGAACATATTTCTTTTGACATTCCATTTATCTATCTGTCTTATATTGAACATAATGTCATCTCAACAAAACAACGAATGAAATTGATTAATGAGAATCGTGGATGGCTTGTTTCAGCCGTCAATGGCTATATGGATGCAGAAGCAAAAAAAGATAAACTTAAACCAGAACTAGTATACTCAAAATCAAAAATCTCTTACCCAGAGTTTGGCTTCAGAACATTAACAGATGACTGGGATAAACTAAAAATTCTTTTAGATGGTTATAATTTTGGCAAAATAGCCTATCAAGGTTATTGTTAATGAACGTTTTGAGCAATGGCTATAATTGGGATTTTTTTGTTTTTCATAATGTTGATTACGGGGTCGCCGTGGTGTTTCGCGGTGATTGCCTTGCTGTTGGGCCTAATGTGGCTGATGGTCAGGCGACAGTCGGCCACAGTCAAGTGGTTCGCACTGGGCATCCTTGTGGCAACAGGTGTCTACTACGTGTTCTGCAACGACCTATATGGGCCCAACTTGTGGATGACCTGCGACCGCCCCATCGACTGGCCTGCGATGTGGCACGACAACTGGCGGCTGTGGTGGCTGGGACAGGTGGGACTGATGACCACCTGGCGCGCTGGCATGATTATTGCTGCAATGATGATTATTATAAAGCTGTATCGACTCAGCCAAAAATACATAAGATTATGAAGAAATTGATTACACTGATGATGGCTCTGGTGATGTGTCTGAGCTTCAGTGCCGAGGCGCGCAGGTGCGCGGCAACCACGATGCGCGGCACGCAGTGCAAGCGCGAAGCCAAGGTGGGCCAGTATTGCACCCAACATCACAAGAGCAAGTCGCGTTCGCAAGAGTACATCATTCGGTCGAAGTCCAACTTCGACCGCAGCGGCAAGCCCGTCAAGGCCAGCAACGACCGTGAGCGTTGCCAGTCGACCACGCGGCAGGGCACGCGCTGCAAACTGAAGATTATCGACGGCACCCGTTATTGTCCCATCCACACCAACATCAAGTGACATGATAGTTTTTGAATATCACGACCTGCCGTTCTGCCCCGACACGGACGACATCGTCTATATCGATAAACACGTTGAGACCACAAACGGCAACATTGTATCCCTCCATCGTAAAGCCATAGACCTGGTGATGCAGAGTGAATACGGCAAACGGTTCTGGTATCTGCCCACGGCATTGGATGACATTCCTGATGAAATGAGAAGATGGAGAGCGCCCTCACGCGCCCATCTGGTCAAAGACGCTGTGGGCATCTCGTCGACATCGCTCAACCAGTATCTGTGCAACGAGGCTAATGATCGCATCTCATCGGGCCTGCTCGTGTGGACAAACGACTCAATCGACCGCGGCGAAGTCTACTTCATGCCGCTGCCTGCACTAGACAGCGACACGGCCACGGCAATCATCGACGCCACGGCACGGCAACTGCTGGCCGAAGCCTCCGCGCATGACCAAGAGCACGAAATCATGCGCTCCAAGTGGCTTGACCTGGACGAAGAACCCTACACGCCAAGAAAGCGAGACAGGCCCACGATGAGCGCCATCGAGCGAGGCGTACCTGACGATACACCCGCCGACGAGGATTTCGGCTACGAAGTCACCAAGCTGCTTGAGGAGGCTCGCAAGCAGATTGACACTTTGCGCGCCAGGGGAGTCAGCCAGATGGTGCTCGACAGGCTGGTGCAGCCTCAACGCACCCTGAGTCGCATCTTGGTAACCGCCGACTGGCGCATCATCCTGCCTGATTTCGATAACATGGAGATTGAGATGCGCCCACTGGTCAAAGCGGTCTACCTGCTGTTTCTGTGTCATCCCAAGGGAATCCGATTCAAGGACTTGCCCGACCACCGGGGCGAACTGATGCGCATCTATCAGATGGTGCGCGGCGGCGAACTCACCGACAAGGCCCGGCAGAGCATCGTGGACGTGACCGACCCCACCAAGAACTCCATCAACGAGAAGTGTGCCCGCATCCGCGAGGCTTTTCTGCTCAAGATGGAAGAGTCTCTGGCCGATTACTACATTGTCGACGGCTGCCGAGCAAAGCCCAAGACAATAGCGATGGCAGACAAGTATGTCGACTGGGAAAACCGCACATTACTGCCTCAACCTCAAATTTTACCAATCAGATTGAATTTTAGGCTATGATTGAGCCACGCACCATCACATTCATCAACCTGCCGTTCAGTCCCATTGATAATGAGATGACATACGTCGAGGGCAGTTTTGACGAACGTGTCAACGGCATTGTGGCACGGCACTGGCGCGAGCTGGATGCCGAGATGTATCGGCACTGGCGCATCCACTTCTGCTACGTGCCCACCATCCATGAGCGGGTGAGCGAGGAGCAGCTGCAGTGGATCAACCCAGTGCGCCATGGCCGCCCCATGCCGCCATTGCACCCCTTGCGCACCGCCCAACTCATGCACCACTTGTCGCCACAGTGCGACCGGGCTTCATTGCGCCCCGGCATGATAAGCTGGATCAGCAAGGAGAACTTTGCTTACTTCGAGTGGCCAGAGTTTGACGAGGTAACCTTTGTTGAGCGAGTGGTTGAGGAGTATCGCCAGTATGTCGAGCGTCCTCGCGACTACACTGCAGATGAGTTTGAAGTAGGAATGAACTCAGCCTTTATCCGTCCTTCACTATATGCACGATTTATGGCCGATGATACGTTCAGAAGAGATGTGTTGGATCTGATGAATGATATTAAGATAAAAGTGGACCAGCTGCGATGCCATGGTGTGAGCGAGATGGCCATCAAGCAACTCATCCAACCCGACAACCGCCCCAGCCGCATGGTCATCACCGCCGACTGGCGCATCATCCTGCCCGACTATGGCGACATGGAGATTGAGATGCGCCCGCTGGTCAAGGCGGTCTACTTCTTGTTTCTGCGCCACCCCGAGGGCATCTTTTTCAAGGACCTGTTTGACCATTATGCCGAACTGGCATGGATCTACCAGACGCTGCGTGGTGGTGACGAGCTTACCGACAAGGCCCGCCAGAGCATCTCGGACATCGCCAACCCTTTCCACAACTCCATCAACGAGAAGTGCGCCCGCGTGCGTGAAGCTTTCCTGTCCAAGATGAACGATGCACTGACGGCGCAATATATGATTGACGGTGAGCGCGCTTGTGCCAAGGCCATCTTGCTGCCACGCGAACTGGTGACCTGGGAGCGCGAGATTCCGCCGCGCCCAGTCATAGAATATGACCCCGACGACCCTAATTCACCACATTATTTCTAGCTCCATGCCGATGCGGAAAAACTCGAAACCGTGCTAAAACTCGAATTTTTTGTGAGTTTTAGCACGATTTCAGCCCAAACCGTGCTAAAACTCGACTTTTTTGCGGGTTTTAGCACGGTTTGGAGATTTCTCCTCCCCTTTCGCAAAGGGGAGGAGAAAGCGTAATGGGCGGCTTAGTAGCCGAAGATTTGCTCGAGAGTGACGCGGCGGATGGGGCCGATCTTCTCCAAGGCCTTGATGTCAAGCTCCTTCTCGTCACCAAGGATGAGGTAACGATAGGGTTTGCCGGCCATGGTCGACTTCTCAAAGTTGACCACGTCTTGCAGCGTCAGGCTGGGCAGGGTTTTGTAGACCAGCGAGTTGATGTCGTAGTCCAGGCCCATGCGCTGGGCGGCGAGGTAGCTCCACAACACATTGCTGCGCACGGTGCGGCGGCTGGCCAGTTTCTTCATCATCGACTCCTTGGCCAGGTTGAACGCGGCTTCGCTCTGCGGAATCTCGTTCACAATCTTGTTAAACTCACCCACGCAGTCCATCATCTTGTCGTTCTGGGTGATGATGTAGGTCATGGCATACTCAGGATGCTTGACCTCGCTGGGCTGACGATAGTAGGCGGCTGCCGAGTAAGCCAGACCGCGCGCCTCGCGCAACTCCTGGAAGACGATGCTGTTCATGCTTCCTCCAAAGTACTCGTTGAACAAGCCAATGATGGCTGCATGCTCAGGGCTCCACTGGCGGTTCTCGTTGTGATACTGAATCATGTAGATGTTCTTGGCCTCGTAGGGAGCCAGCAGGATTTCGGTCAGCGGTGTGGACTGCTCCATATAGTCCTGTCCCTTGGGCACGTCGGCCAAACGTTTGGCAGTCTTGTGGTTGCGGTCGATGGTGGCAGTGAGGTCTTTCTGACTCAGCGGACCATAATATATGACAGTGTGCTTCATGCCCAGCAAGCCCTTGATCAGTCCGACCAGCTCGGCAGGTTTGGTGTTGCGCAGTTGCTCAGCACTCATGATGTTGGTGTTAGAGTTGCGCGGGCCATACATGCCATACTCGCTCAGGCTGCTGAAGCAGTTCTCTTGGTTGGTCTTGGCGTCGTTGCGTGCCTTGATGATGACCTCAACCATGTTGCGGTAAGCCTCCTCGTCGACTTTGGCGTTCTGTGCCAAGTCCTCGAGCAGAGCCAATGCCTGCGGCATGTTCTCGTTGAGACCCGAGAGGGTGATGTAGGTCTCGTTGTCGCTCACGCTGAAGCCGATGTTGCAAGCCAGGCTGTACATGCGCTGCTTGAACTCGGTGGCGCTCAACTTCTGAGTGCCGAGGTAGTCCATATAGGATGCCGCCACATCATAACGGTTGTCGGCCGTGCCACCGAAGTCGAACTTGAACGCTAGCGTGAACAAGTCGTCCTGAGTGTTCTGCTTGTAGAGCAGAGGCAGTCCCTTGCCAGTCTTTGCCACGGTCATCTCCTTCTTGAAGTCGACAAACTGCGGCTGGATGGGATTGACCGTCTCGCCCAGAATGTTGCGGACAAACGCGCTCTGCATGTCGCGGTGTGTGGGAATAGGCGTGATGGCGGGCTTGTCAATCTTCTTGGCTGTGGTGTCCTCGCCCATGCGCTTGTAGACGCACACAAAGTTGTCGTTCAGGTGACGACGGGCAAAGTCGACAATCTGCTGCTTGGTCATGCCAGCCATGCGGTTGAGTTTGCCCACTTCCTGTCCCCACTCCACGTGGTTGATGTAGGCATTGACCAGTTGACGTGCACGAGCACCATTGTTGTCCAGTCCACGCAGATAGTTGAGTTTGAAGTTATTGACCACACTTTGCAGCAAGTCATCGGCAAAGTCGCCATTGCGCAGTTTCTCAATCTCGCCCAGCATGAGTTGGCGCACTTGCTCCAGCGACTGTCCCTCGACGGGATAGCCCATTGCCATGAGCATCGAGTAGTCGGTCATGGGGTCGGTGAAAGCTCCGCTCTGCATCACCTTGTGCGGTTGGTTCAGGTTCAGGTCCATCAGACCGGCGCTGCCGTTGGCCAGCATGTCGGCAATGACCTCGATGGTATCGTTTTGCAGCGATGCGCCGCCGTCAAAGCGCCAACCCAGTGCCACAAACTCGGCCTCCTGACCCACAATATTGGTGTCGAGGGGGGCGGTGATGGGCGCCAGCGGTGCAAATTCTGGACGGTTCAACTGCTTGTTGGGTTTCCAACTGCCGAAGTGCTTCTCGAGGATGGCGATGACCTCGTCGCTGTTGAAGTCACCGGCCATGATGATAGCCACATTGTTGGGGCAGTAGTAGTTGTTGAAGTAGTTCTTGATGTTGGTGATTGACGGGTTCTTCAGGTGCTCCTGCGTACCGATGGTGGTCTGCGTGCCATAGGGGTGTGTGGGGAACATCTTGGCGTTCATGGCCTCAAAGAGCTTCCACTGATCCTTGGCGATGCCGATGTTGTACTCCTCGTAGACGGCCTCAAGCTCGGTGTGGAAACCGCGGATGACCATGTTCTGGAAACGGTCGGCCTGGATGCGCGCCCAGCGGTCAACCTCGTTGGCGGGGATGTCCTCGGTGTAGCAGGTGACATCGGTGCTGGTATAGGCGTTAGTGCCAATACCGCCGATACCCGACATGAGCTTGTCATACTCGTTGGGGATGTTATACTGTGCGGCCAGTTGCGACACACTGTCAATCTCATGATAGAGCTGACGGCGACGATCAGGGTCAGTAACCTTGCGGTACTCCTCATAGCGGCGCTCGATGTCGGCCAACAGAGGTACCTCGGCCTCATAGTTGCTGGTGCCAAATTGCTTGGTGCCCTTGAACATCAAGTGCTCCAGATAGTGTGCCAGACCAGTAGTCTCGGCAGGGTCGTTACGCGAACCCGTGCGCACGGCAATGTGCGCAGCGATGCGCGGGCTCTGATGGTTCTCGCTCAAGAACACCCGCAGGCCGTTGCTCAGGGTGTAACACTTGGTGGCGGTGGGGTCGCCCGGATAGGTCGTCGCCACCGCAGTGCGTGCTGCCATGACCAGGCACACCAGCCCAGCCAGTACAGTCATCAATGCTCTCATTTTTCTCATCTTGCTATAGGTTTTTGTTGGTTTAGTTACTGTATTTTTTGAAATTCGCTGCAAAGTTAATAAAACCTAAATTCCGCAGCACTTTAGTTTAACTTTATTTACAAGTTCTTGAGCAACAAAAAGTTGCCCAGGATTTTGCCATGTCAGATTTTTCACTTACTTTAGTGCTGCATTCAATGACAAGCAAAAA
>Ga0256407_10012872_pt1 | contig 11287 bp, 6 predicted proteins | sample RumenRJG_04DNA_FD_193489 | JGI IMG/M metagenome (GOLD analysis project Ga0256407, IMG submission 193489) | Bovine rumen microbial communities from Lethbridge, Alberta, Canada - RJG_04 | ecosystem: Host-associated > Mammals > Digestive system > Stomach > Rumen | place: Canada: Alberta | collected... | reverse complement strand
TAAATTTTATATCTAAAATATCATAATTTAATAATATTGTATTTTCTTCTAAAATATTAATTTTACCTTCATTATTAATATTAAAAAAAAAAAGCCCACCTGTTTTAATTTGTTTTTCTTTATTTAAATGATAACCTGCAGAAACAGCATTAATTAAAGGATTATTTTCATTTATAAAAAATTTAATTCTATCAATATTTTGAATACAAGTATATTTACTTAAAATATTATAATTATAATTTTTATCATGAATATAATTTTCCATTATTTAATGGAATAATATATATAAAAACAATAATTATATAAACATTTATAATTAAATGATAATTTAATTATTTATTATTTAATGTTAATTTCCCATTTGAAAAATCAATTTCTTGTTCTTCAATTCTTTGGAAATTTTCTTCATTTTTTGTAATATAATTTTTAGATGTAAAACTATTATTTCTATGAACTTTAGAGAAAGGATTAACAATATTATTTTCTTTTTTATTTTCAATAAAATTTTCTTCTGGTCCTTTTTGAATTTCAAAATCATCAATAATAACATCTTCAATAATACTATTATAAATAAGACTTTTAATTTTAACAATATCATTTTCATAAGGAATAATAAAATCAAAAGATAATTGTTTCATATGAAAATATAATATTGAATTCCAAAATAAATTTTTATGTTTAGAATGAAAATTAGGAACATCAAAATAAGATTTATTAACAATAAAATTATTTCTTAAAGATTCATATAATTCTAAAGGAGTTAATAAATCAAACCATTCAAGTTTATCATCATTAATTTGAACTTTAATTTGAGGTATAATTTCAATTTTACATTTATTACATATTTGTTTTATTCCTTTACCTATATTTTTTTCAAAAATTAAAGAAAAATTAACTTCATTTAATTCATTACAACTTGTACATTTAATTTCAGTACTAAATGATATTGATTCATCACCATTTGATTTATATAAACTTCTTTTTAATTGAGATGAATCATTTAAAATTGAATCTCTTTCTTCATTTTCTTTAATTAATACATTTCTTAAATTAAGAGAATAAGTTCTTTTTGCTTTTTGAAGATTAAAAACTGATGTAAATTTTTCTGATAAAATAGAAGAAATTAAATATTTATTTTTTAAATTTTCATTTTTGAATATAATACCTACATATGATAAAATATTTTCTTCAGAACCTTCTTCTAATATTATATATAATAAAAATATTAAAATTTCATCATTTTTATGTTTTAATAATTCTAATTTATCAATAATTTGATTAAATCTAATATTTTTCTCATATTTATTATTAATATATGTAAAAGATAATCCCATTAAAATAAGCCAAGAATAATTAACATAAGTTTCCATATGAATTATACTTGGTTTAAATAAATCAAATTTATATCCTGTATTATAATATATTTCACTATATTTTGGTGAATTAATTATTTTATATATTTCACTTTTATTTAATGCAATATAATCTTTTGGAAAAGGTAAAACTCTATCATACATTTTTTCTTTATATTCTTCTCCAAAGAATTCTTCATCATTTAATAATTTAGGAAAAATTGGATATTCAATATTAATTTTATCTTCATTTTGTAAATTATATATTTTTTGATAATATAATAAAGCTTTTTTCATTCTTTTACTATCAGATAATTCCACAGTTTCATTTGTTGAATAATAATTTTCAAATTTAATATGATAATTTTTTTCTTTTGCAATACCTCTTTTAATATAAGGTGTATCTATATTATTACCAAAAACACTTTTATTTCTTTTTTCAATTATTCTCTCATCAAAATATAATATTTCTATTTTATCTTCTAAATTTTTTGGATATATTTTTTTTATTATGAAATTTTTAAACATATTTGTTTTAAAAAAAATTTTGTAAAAATTATGATCAATTGGTGCTAATTCTAATAAATAATCATTAACATTGAAAATTGATTCAATATCAATAAATAATTTATTTTGAAGATATATATTTAATATATTTAATGATTTATTATTTTGATATTTAACATATTTTTGATAATTTAATAAAATTGACATTAGAAAATAGAAAAAATATTCCTTTATTTTATAATTAAATTTGTTTTTATATTCAATTTGATTTTTATTTTCTAATAACATATTTTTAAAATATTTTCCTAAATTTTCAAATAATTTTTTTTTATAATGTAAAGGCAAATCAATTTTTGAAATATCTTGATTTTGATTTTCAGATAAATTAATTGAAGTAAAATTATTATCATGTTTTTTAATTTCAATTGATTCTTTATCAATATCAAAAATTACAATTTCTTTATCAATTTCTATATCATAATCATGGAAAAAATTTGAATAATAACTTTTATTTATACCAAACATAAAAGAATCATAATTTCCAATAAAATTATAACAATTAACTGGTAAAATTGCTATATTACAATTACAATATTTAAAAGGATAAATTAATTCTTGTAAACTAAAAAAACAAGTAGTTAATTTATATTTATTTTCAGAAAAAATTAAAATAGGAATTTCAAGTAAAACATATTTGAATATAGTTAAAATATTATTTCTTTTAAAATTTTTTAATTGAAATAATAAATTTAATTCAATTGAATTAAATGGTAATTGATTAATTGGAAGTTTTTTAAAAGTAATATCATTATTAAATATAGTAATTGTAAAAGAAATTTGTCCTCGGGGAACTAATGGAAGTTTAAAAAATATATTTTCAATTAATTTTTCAATAGGTTCAGTAATTGGTTTATTTTCAATACCATAATTCTTATATAATATAAATAATATTTTCATAAATTCTCTAGGAAAAAATAAAAAAGAAGAAAAACAAATTAATTTTGGAATATAATATCTATCATATTCATTAATACTATGATTTAAATTTAATGAATTTATTGAATTATTACTATTTGAAGCAACCATAAAAGGTGATTTTTCATTAATAGTTATTAAATGTTTTGTTGTATATTCATTATTATCTTGATATGAATTATAACTTTCTTTTATTTCATAATATTTTTCTACACTTTCATAAAATAATAAACAAGTAAAATAAATTTTAGGATAAGTTTCATTTGTTAAATTATCTAAAGCAAAATAAAATTGTTCAATTTGAGGTTTATCAATAGCATTTTTAATATAAAATCCATTTGGAAAACAATGTCTTATTATTATTTGATTTGAAATTTGATTTGGATAATCAATTATTGGAAATTTACTTAATATTGTTGGGGCAAATTTTTCATTTTGATTCATTGTTTTTATATTATTATAAAATGCTTCATCAAATGTCAAATCAGACCCTAAACCAATAATAAAAAAATTTTGAATTAAAAAATTATTAAATTGATTATCTGCTGTTGTACTTTTTTTAAGCATTTAAATTATTTTTTTATTAATTTTAATTAAATTATATAAATAAATATTAAAATTCATTAAAATTATAATTAAAAAAATTATATTTATTAAAAAAATGACTTCTCTTCCTATTTCTGTAAGAAATAAATCTTCAAAATTTACTTTAACAAAAAAAGAATTTTATGAAAATATAAATAAAATTGGTAATAATGCAATTGTTATTAAAAATAATATTGGAATTAATTTCCCAAGTGAATTTTCACAATATAAAAAACAAGTGAAAAAAAATAATAAAAATAAAACTCAAAATTCTAATCATTTTAGTTTAAAAGTAAATAATAATACTATAGATAAATCAAAAAAGAATTTTAATTCAATTAATACTGATTTTTTAAAATTATTTCATCAATTTGATTTATTAAAAAAAAATAAAATATCAAATAAAACAGCAATTGAGGTATCTTTAAAAGAAAAAAAATCAAAAAAAATTTATGCTCCAAGTGTTTCTAATTCTAAAAGTAAAGGTAAAAGTAATCAAAAAAATACTAATAATAAATCAAAACCAGTTAAACAAAATTTAAAAAGCAAAAATTTAAAAAATAATTCTAATTCAAGATATGAATCTTTACATTCAAATGAAAAAAATTATACAATAAGTAATATAAATAATTTACAAAGGAATAATATTTTAAAAAATTATTCTAAAAATAAAAAGATTAATAATGATAATATAAAAAAAAATTATAATATTCTAAAAAAAAATTTTAAAACTTTTAATCCTTTTCATATTAAATTTGCAAAACCAATTAATCCATTAAATAAAAATAAAGTAAAACAATCAAATATTACAACATATCAAATTAATTATTCAAAATTAATTCCAAATCAAATTCATTTATTACAAAATAATATTAATAAAACTCAAGAAATACAAAATACATCTCAAACAATTAAAAGTAATAAAAATAATAATAATATCAATTCAAATAAAGAAAGTAAAAATAATATTAGTATAAATAATAAAAATAATCAAGTAAATGATAATGAAAAAATTAATAATAATAATATTTTAATAAATAAAAATAAATCTTTTAAAGAAAAAGATATAAAACCAAATTTGGATAAAATGTTAAAAGAAGAATTAGAAACTTTAGAAATAAATCAAAATATAAGTAACATAGATTTATTTAATGAAAGGGAAAATTATTTTAATGATGATGATGATGAAGAAAGTGATAATAGTGGAGTTTTAGCTTATGATGAAGTTAGAGATATTATTGTTTATTATGATATGGGTGATTTAAAAAAGAATCAAAATTATTTATTTGAGAAAAATGATTATAAAATGTTTTTAGATAAGAAAAAAGATAAATATTTAAATTTTTTTTATAAAAAAAAAGAAAATAATGAAAATAATAATAATAGAATTTTAAAAGTTAATGATAATAAAAAACAAACTCCCTCAACTAATGATACTAATAAAACTAAAAAAACTTTTATAAATGAAATTAAGAATGATAACTAAATCTATATTTATTAGAATTTTTTAATAATTAAATTTACCTTAATTTTTACTTAATATATAAATAAATTAAAATTTTTAGAGAATTATTAACATAGATAAAAAATAAAGTCAGAATGTCATATTCACTAATAGGGAAAATTTATAATAAAATAATATCTAAAAAAAAATTATATTGTCCTACTTTTAAACAAACTACTTTTTCTTATGATTATTATTTAGATGAAGATGGAAATCCTATAATAAACAAAGGTTTAAATGTTGAATTAAATAAAAAAAAATTAAAAGATTTTTTAATTGAATTATCAAAAAGTGATAAAGAAAGAAATATAGAAAGACAAAAATTATTAAAAAAATTAACAGGAGAAAAAAATGTATATTTATTTGAAAAAAACAATCAAAGATATATTGAAATGAGGAATTTAAGAATAAAGAATATTTTAAAAAAAAGACATAATGAAAGGATAAATGATATTAATTATAAACCAAATTATCAATCAATTTATCCAAATATTCATATGACAATATTTCCAAAAAATTTTGAAAAATTTAATAATAAAAATATTGATAATTCAAATGATAAAAATAATAAAAAAAAATTAAACTCTTGTCCTAAAAATTTAAAAAAATATCATATTAATTCTTATCAGAATGATCTAGTACATATTGAAGAAAAAAATAAATTCAGTGATTTAAATAAGAATATTAATGATAATATTGATATCAATAATAAGAATTTGAATAGTAATATTAGTAATGATAATATTTTTAATAATAAAACAAATATTAAAAATAAAATATTAATATCAATAAATAAAAATACTGAAAATAAATATAATTTAATAAGAAAAAAAAAATCAAAATCAACTTCAAATTTATCTAAAAATTACCCTTCAATTAAATTTAAACCACTTGAAGCATTTTATTCATATTCACCTAATTATGATTATATAAAGGAAGATATTAAAAAAACATTTGTTCATTATGATAGAGAAAAAGAAAAAGATATTAGAAATAAGAAAATAACAAAGACAAAGAAAAAAATATTTAATATAAAATTGTTAAATTCATTTTTTAATGAATATGAAGTAATAAATATTTGTAATGAAGAAAAACAAAAAAAGGAAAATAAAAGAAAAAATAATAGCCAAAATATACATTTAAATTATAAAAAAATTTTTAATCTATAATAAAATATTTTTATGAATAAAAATAGAAAAAAAAAAATACCTCTTTTATATTCAAAAATTAATTTCATAAATATAAATTAGAAATTAAATATTTATCATTTCATCTTCATCATCATTTAACTCAATATAATTTTCTCTAGTTTGTTTAATAATAATAGCTTTATTTTCTCTAATAACTCCTAATAAAATTAACAAAGTTACAGTTATAATAAAAATAAAGAATACAAAATAATTCATAGAAAATCCATTTTCATTATCTTTTATTTTTCTAATTTGAATATTAATAGGTTTATATTTTTCAATAAAAGATTTTTCTCCTTTTTTTCCAAATCCTGTTATTTCAACTCTATAAATACCTTCTTCAATATTTTTTCCAATTAATTGAGTAAAATCTTCTTTTGTAATATTTGAATAAGTATCATTTAATTGAGTTTCATTTACTATAATATTTTTAAAATCAGTATCATTTAAATTTGTTTTATTTAATTGAGTACCATTTATACTTATTTTATTATTTTTTTTTTCATCTTTAATTTCAAATTTATGTTCTTTTGTTTTATTACCATCCATTTGTTTTAAATGAAGTAAAAATTTATCATATGATAAAAGAACATCTTTTTTAATAGTAAATGAATAATCATTTACTAAATTATTAAATAAACTAACATGAATTGGTCTTTGATTATAAATAATAATTGATTTACAATTTAATTGATTTAAATGTAAATTATCTTGTAAATTAGAAATCATATTTTTATCTTTTACATTTAAAAATTGTTTTACATTTTCAATTAATTCATTATTATCAAGTGAGGTTAAATAATATTTATTAAGTAATAATTCAACTTTAAATGTTGGAATAAAATGTTTTATTTTGTCATTTGTTAATAAATATGATTGATTAATACAATTATCATTTATTAATGATGTATTTTCATTTAATAATTTTAAATTTTCTGGTTTAATTAAATTATGAATTGTATGATTTGTATAAAATATTTTAAATGATAATTGTTTTTTATCATCTTTATTTTTTAATTTTTTATCAGGTTCAATTTTTAAAATTAATGATTTATCTTTATTCATTCTTATTAAAACAGTATTATCAGATAATTTTTCTTTAATCATTGTACTATTTTTTTCATTTTGAATTTTTACTTTTGTACCATTTCCACTTTGAATAATAATACTTTTTTGAATTTTATCTTTATCGCTATCATAAAATTTACTATCAGTTTCATTAGTATCATTTAATAAAAATTTATAAAAATGAGGTACTGAATTTTCATCTGTATTATCATTATGTTCAACCCATTTATCATTATATTTAAAATTTTCTTCTTCTAAATATTTTAAATTCATTCTTTTACCAATTCCAATTTCAAAATCATCTGGCATTATAAAAGTATTTTCTTCATCTTTTGGAGTAAATTTTAATGAAATAAATAATAAAGTATTTTCTTTTGGTTTTTCAATTGTTTTCTTAAATTTTAAATGATAAACATTATCTTTATATTTATGTGATTCTAATAATGTAAATATTGATTTTTCATCTTTAACTGGAATTAATTGTTTAAAATCAGTAATATTTGTATTATTTGCTGTTACTATAACTGCTTTTATTTCATTATTTATATTATCATTTATTGAATCAAATCTATATGTTATAAAATTTTCTTCATTTAATTTATATTGTGATAAATCAAAATAGAAAAAATATTTATTAAATGTAATAAATTTTTCAAAATGTAATTTTCCTTCTTTTAATTCTATTGGTTTAAAACCTTCAAATTTAGTAATTAAAATTAAAAACTTATTTTTATAATAAGGTTTTTTTTCTTTTTTTTGATTAGTAATTTTAATATAATATGTTTTATTAGGAAAAAGACTAATAATAGTTGAAATTAAATTATCATCACTTGAATAAATTTCCTTATATTGAGATTTATTAGTATAAATAGTAACTAAATCTCTATCAAAATTATTAATTTCAAAAGAATATTTATATTTCTCATTTACTGTAAAAGTACATATTCTGTAATTTAAAGAGAAAAATCTACTTAAAAGATAAGGTTGATTTTCATTTAATTCAACTTCATCATTTTCTCTATAAACAGAAACATAATCTTCATAAAAATAATGTTTGTCTTTAAAAATAATATATGCATAATCAGTTTGATTAGTAAGATTTAAATCTTTAATTTTAACAATAATATCTTTTCTTTGAACTATAAATCTTAATGAATTATTTTGAGTTTTACATTCACTTTCTGATAAAATACAATTTGTTAAATCTAAATTTGTTGTAATTAAACCTTTGACTGTAAATCCTGTTGCTTGTTGGAAATGAATTATTAAATCTGCTTTGTCATTATCAGTTGAATTTAATCTAAATTTAAATGCTAGAATTGGATTATCTTTTGTTATTTCTAAATGATAATTTTGATAAGGTGATAATTCAATTATTTCATTTGATTCTTTTGTGTAAATTATTAATGTTGTTATAAATAATAATTGAATAAAGGATTTTGACATTTAATATATAATAATTTTATTATTTTATAAATTAAATTAAGGACTATATTTACATTATTTAATAATTAAGAATATTTAAATCATAAAATAAAATAAATTAAATGAAAAAAATTAATTTTTTTTTTCATATAATATATTAAATTATAATTATTTCATTATGGAATTTGATTCCCATATAAATTATTACTAATTGTAATAGCTTTTTGTATAATTAATTTAACATCTAAATCATTAACTTTATGTAATAAAATATCTAAATATTGATTTTTTTCTTCAACTTTTTCAAATTTTGGTTTTAAACATTTAAAAATTGATAAAGCAATACATTCAATAAAATTTAAATGTTGTCCTTTTAAAAAACCCTTATTTCCAATATAATGAAATTCAATAAATTCATACATAAAAATAATATCCCATAAATAAATTACATTTTCAAGTGGAAATTCTCTTGAAAAAAGACATAGATACCATCTTAATAAAAATAAATCTGGATCAACCTCTCCTTCATGTAAATATTTAACTAATTTTTTATCTATTTTAACTAAATCTATATAAAATAATTTATACATTCTTTTTTTAATATCACTATCATTACAATTTAATATTTCTTCACATGTTAATTTTAATTTATCTTCAATTGTTTTTTGACTTAAAAAACTTTTTCTATATCTTTCTTGATTATAACTATAAAAAATTTTTAAATCTTTTTCCATTAAACTTTTAAAAATTGTATATATATCACATTCTAAAAATTCATTATTTGAGTGAATAATATAATATAAAAAAGTTTCATCATTTTTAATAAATGAATCATTTAAAATATAATTTTGATAAAGTACATATAATAAAATAGAACATATATCATTCATTCCTTGATTATAACCAGGATTAGGAAATTGTTTAGAATAAATATATAATATTGTACAAAGACTATTTTTTATTTTTTTATTTTTATAAAATTCAATTTCTTGAAATGTTCTATCAATATCAATTTTAATTAAAGAAATTAAATCATAATCTTCATTTAATAAATTTTTTTTTGCATTTTCATAAATTTCACTTCCCTTTTCTTCATTTATATTTATAAAAGTATTTATTTCTTTTGTTATATGTTTATTTTTTAAATATAAATATTCACTTCTATTATCATCAATTATTTTTTTCCAATCTCCAGGTTGAGTATATGGAAAAATATTTAAAAATATTTGCCATACAATTGGACGATATTGCGACTTTAAATTACAAAATTTTACTTTATTTATTATACTTTTAATTGTTTCTAATGGATTGTTTATATGTTGAACAAATTTATCAAATGCTTTATATACATATTTTCTCGCATATTTTAGATTATTTTTATCTTCTTTCTTCCAAAACTTTTCATTAAAAATCTCCATTAAAAATTAATAAAAATTTAAAATAAAAAAAAAAAATTAAATTGTTTCATAAAAAAATAAATTAATATATTATTTTCAAATCCATTAAAAAAAACAAAAAAAAAAATAATAAAAAAAAAAAAAAAAAAACAACAAAAAAAAACAAAAAAAAAAAAACCATTCCAAAAAAAAAAAACTTCTCTTAAAAAACAAAAAATAAAATAAAAAAAAAAAAAAAAAAATTAAAATATTTAAAAAAAAAAAAAAAAAAAATAATATTTTCAAAAACAAAAAAAAAAACAAAAAAAAAAAAAATAAAAAAAAAAAATGCAATCCACCAAAGAAAACGAAGACCAAATTTCCATTTCCCAATACAAGTCCTTCTCTCCAATATCCAAAGAGAAAAAAACTCAAATATCCTTAAAACTAACAATCCTAATATTAACCTTTATATCATCTTTAATAATTCTAATTCTTCAAATGGAAAAAATAGTAAAAATAAAAAAAAAAAGTGAAAATTTAAAATTATTAAATAAAAACCTTTCTCAAATATTTACTCCAAAAGTGATTCCATACAAAAGTAAAAATCATTTAGATTCAATAATAGACAATGTATTATATCCATATAAAAGTGATATAATAGAATCAATTGAAGATTTAAATTTTATAAGAGAAACATTAGGAAAAGTAGGATTAAGATTAGAATACAAAGCAAAAATTCATGGTGACAATGTAATAAAATTTCAAGAAAAAACAAAACAACATCATCATCATTTATTATTAATAAAAACTAAAAAAGGAAATCGATTTGGTGGTTATACTTCAGTTAATTTTGAACCTGCAATGATGGCTGGTTTCAGTGCTGATGTTGAAAAAATTGATCCTAGTGCTTTTTTATTTAATTTAGATGATAAAAAAATTTATAATGTTACTCAAGGATTAAGTGCTCTTTATTGTGATAATTTTTTTGTTGCTCATTTTGGTGAAGGTGATTTAATTCTTTGGGATAATTTCCTTAAAGATGGAGGAATGAGTGATTTTCCTGAAAATTATGGTAAAGGTGCTAATAAAGGAGAGTTAACTAAAGAAGGAAGAAAATTTAATGTTTCTAATGTTGAGGTTTATCATGTTAGTTTCTTTGAAGTTGATTTTGATAAGAATTATGATGTTAAAGGAAGGTTTGGGAGAAATTATCATGAGTATAAATAAATTTTTTTTTTTTTTTTTTTTTTTTTTTTTTTTTTTTTTTTTTTTTTTTTTTTTTTTTTTTTTTTTTTTTTTTTT
>Ga0256407_10012869_pt1 | contig 11289 bp, 6 predicted proteins | sample RumenRJG_04DNA_FD_193489 | JGI IMG/M metagenome (GOLD analysis project Ga0256407, IMG submission 193489) | Bovine rumen microbial communities from Lethbridge, Alberta, Canada - RJG_04 | ecosystem: Host-associated > Mammals > Digestive system > Stomach > Rumen | place: Canada: Alberta | collected... | reverse complement strand
AATTGTTAACTTTTAACTTTAAGAAAAACCAACACATGAGGCATCTTATCACGGCATTATTGTTGTGCTCATTGACTGTTGAGGCTGTGGCCCAGCAAACATTGGACTTGAGTGGGACGTGGAGCGTCACTGCAGGGCAGGAACGTGCTGTCATCACGTTGCCCAACACACTCGATGGGGCAAACATCGGTCAGGAGAATCAGCTCCAGCCAATGTTGCGGAAACCACAATTATCGCGACTCACCCGAAAACATTCTTATATAGGGGTGGCCATCTATCAGCACGAAGTATTTATTCCCAGAACCATGGCCGGCAAACCCCTTCAGCTCTCGCTCGAGAGAGTGATGTGGAGAAGCAGGCTTGCCATCGACGGGCATGACCTCGGACAAATGCAGGAGAGTCTTGTAGCTCCACATATCTTTAATATTGACAAGGGACTCTCGGAAGGGACGCATCTGCTTACTCTCACCATCGACAACAGGCAACAGCATGACATCTCCTTCGACCATCTCGCTCATTCCTATACCAACGACACGCAAATCATGTGGAATGGAGTGCTGGGAGAAATGAAACTATATGTCGCTCCCATGATCAGCGAGGTGCAGGTCTATCCCGATGTCGAACAGCAACAGATTCTCATCCGACTGGTGGGCGCCGACGATGCGCAGTTCGCTCTTGATGGCATCAGCGTGAGCCCTCTGAAGAGAGAGGATGGCATGTTTGTGCTGCACATCAATGACATGAGAACATGGAGCGAGTTCTCACCTCATCTCTACAATCTCAGTGTGACTGCTGGCGGACAAACCGAAAACGTAAGTTTCGGCATGAGGAGGTTCGCGGCCGAGGGCAACAGGTTGCTCATCAATGGCCGGCCCACTTTCCTCAGAGGTACGCTCGAATGCTGTGTCTTCCCCTTGACGGGCACGCCACCAATGGATGAACGGGGATGGATGAAGGTGTTCGCAACGGCCCGTGACTATGGGCTCAACCACCTGCGATTCCACTCATGGTGCCCACCAGAGGCGGCTTTCCGCGTGGCCGACAAGATGGGGTTCTATTGCCAGGTCGAACTGCCCAACTGGTCGCTGAACGTGAACAAAGACACGGCCACGGCACAGTTCCTATACGATGAGTTCCGCCATATCGTCCGCCACTACGGCAACCATCCTTCGCTCTGTATCATCAGCTGTGGCAATGAGCTGCAACCCGATTTCGATTTCCTCAACAAACTGACGCGCTATATGAAGTCGTGCGACCCACGGCACCTCTACCTCACGTCGACCTTCACTTTCGAAAACGGACATGGGAAAAGGCAGGAACCTGAGGACGACATCTTCGTCACACAATGGACCGAACGGGGATGGGTGCGCGGACAGGGGGTGTTCGATGAGCATCAGCCCGATTTCAACAGCGACTACCGTGAGGCCGCGAAGGATGTCACCGTGCCGCTCGTCTCACATGAGATAGGGCAGTATAGCGTATACCCCAATATCCAGGAGATAGATAAATACAACGGCGTGCTCGACCCTCTCAATTTCAAGGCAATACGTGATGACCTGCGGCAGAAGGGGCTTCTCCACCGTGCCGGTGAATACCTCGAAGCATCAGGACGCTTCGCTGCCATCCTCTATAAAGAGGAAATCGAGAGGGCTTTGAAGACACCACAGCAAAGCGGGTTCCAGCTACTCGGCCTCAACGACTTCCCGGGGCAGGGCACGGCACTCGTGGGGCTGCTCGATGCTTTCTGGGATTCAAAAGGCCTCATCCAGCCGCAGCGCTTCAGGGAATTCTGTGCACCCGTGGTACCCCTGGCTCGGTTCGGGAAGGCGGTGTGGCGAAACCAAGAGCACTTCTCTGCCGTCATTGACGTGGCTGATTATTCGGCAGACTCCACGGAGAAAACCGTCTGCTGGCAACTGACCGACGAGGATGGAGCGGTCTATGCCCAGGGGACGGGCGCTCATGTGGATGTGCCTCTCGATAGGGTGGCGAAGGCGCAACGGCTCGAACTGCTTGCCGTCATCAAGGATTCGCCATGGCGAAACCGATGGAATATTTGGGTCTACCCCGAGGTGGAAATACCACATGACAGGCAGCTACTCGTCACGGCCGACATCGACGAGGCGCTGCAGGCACTGAAAAGAGGAAAGAAGGTGCTCTTCTCACCAAAGACAGCCACCATCAAGGGACTGGAGGGAAAATTTCTACCCGTCTTCTGGAGTCCTGTGCATTTTCCCAAACAGGCAGGAACCATGGGGCTGTTGTGCCACCCCAACCATCCTGCGCTGAGAGATCTCCCCACCGACATGCATAGCGACTGGCAGTGGTGGAATCTGGTGAAGCGAAGCCGTGTGGTCGTGCTCGACAGCCTGCCACCAGTGAGCCCAATTGTCGAGTCCATCGACAATTTTGTCAACAACAGAAGGCTCGCGTTGGTATTCGAGGCACAGGTGGGAAAAGGAAAACTCATCTTCTCGGCCGTCGATTTGCTGACTGATGGCCAGTTGCCCGAAATACGGCAGATGCGCTACTCCCTCACAAACTACATGCTGGGACATGAGTTCCAGCCCAAGACGAAACTGGAGCCAGCACAGCTGCGCAACTTCCTCCAAGATGGGACTGATGAGCAAAAAACAGATGCCACATCAATCTATGAGTAGACACGGATGACACACCCACATCAACATACGATGACTTAACACTGGAAGACAAATCAATAAATCAAACTAAACAATACGCAACTATTATTCACCAAGTTCTGTCCCTTGTCACCTCCTATGTTTTTCGGTTCTGTTGCTCAAGCCGTAAGGCTGTATTCGGTTTGTGAAGCAGCGAAGGCAAGGTTTACTTGGATTCGATGATTCACGAACAGAATACGAATGGGGGAAAACCATGAGCAACAGAACCGTGTTTTCTTGGTTTTCTTTCTGATAGTTCAACCCAATTGCAGAAGGACCGTATTAATAGAAAAAAGTGCTACTATTAATAGAAAATTTTGTTAGTATTAATAGTCGCAATATCGGGACTTACTACACAAAGTTGATAATGTCGGCAAGAAACTTGGCAAAACCAGAATTGAATTCGGGGAGTTAAGATGCATAATACAAAAAAAATGAGTATCTTTGCAAACAACATGGAAGAACAATCGAATAATGATACTGGTTTTCGGAGGAACAACAGAAGGACGTAAGGCTGCAGAGGTGTTGGAAGAGGCAGGTTCTGCCTACTTCTACAGCACCAAAACGGGTGAGCAGGACATTACCCTGCATCACGGGCAACGCATAGACGGAGCTTTGGATGCTGAAGCGATGCGATGCTTTTGCACTGAGCACAAAATCCGCCTGATTGTCGATGCAGCCCACCCTTTTGCCCAACAACTCCACCAGACAATAATACAGGTCTCCGAAACGCTGAACATCCCTATTATACGCTACGAGCGCATCTATCCGCCAAGAGATGCGGACATCACTTGGATAGACGATTATTCGCAAGTGCCCACAGACTTACACACGCTGCTTGCCACAACGGGAGTGCAAAGTATCAGCAAGCTGAAGTTCCTCGAAGAAAAGGGTATAAAGGTTATTTATCGTATTCTGAATCGCGAGAGCAGCATACAAATGGCCCGTAAACAAGGGGCTACAGCCGACCAACTTTGTTTCTACGAGGATGCCAGGGATATCCCTGTAAAGGCTGATGCTATCCTGCTGAAGGAAAGCGGGCTGACTGGCGGCTTTCCGGAGAAGATAAAAGCTGCCAAAGAAAAAGGAATGAGAATCGTTGCACTAAAAAGACCAGAAGGGTTCACTGCTAAGGGTTCACTGCTAAGGGTTAATGGTCCTCATGGTTTGCGACGGGCTGTAGAAAGATTGCTACCTGAATTCTTCCCTCTGCATAGCGGACTGACAACCGGTACCTGTGCGACAGCGGCAGCAGTAGCTGCAACGCTTCAACTCATCCGCAATTCGGAAGCGAAAGCGGATTCTTCACTTCCCAAAGAGGTGCCTGTTCTGTTGCCAAATGGCGAGACCATCCATGTAGCAGTGGGTTATGGAAAGGATTATGCTTATTGCATTAAGGAAGCTGGTGATGACCCTGATGTGACGGACGGCATTGAAGTGAGGGCAAGCCTCATCCCCAGCCCCTCTCTCGGGGGAGGAGGTAGCAACGGAGGCAAGAGGAGTATTATTATTGAAGGTGGTGAAGGTGTGGGCAGATTCACTCTGCCGGGATTCGATTACCCACCTGGCGAGCCTGCCATCAACAAAGGTCCCCGTGAAATGATACGAAATAATATCATGGCGATAATGGCACAGGCTTCCCCCTCTTTTGGAGATGGGCTGGAGGTGAGGCTTTCCGTCCCCAACGGCGAGGAAATAGCCAAACGCACCTTCAATCCCCGTTTAGGCATAGAGGGAGGCATCAGCATCATTGGCGTAAGCGGCATTGTTATGCCCTACAGCGAGGAAGCCTTCATTGAATCTATCCGTAAATGCTGCACCGTGGCGTTTGCCTCCGGCACCGACCGCATTGTTATCAATAGCGGTGCCAAGAGCGAGAACGTCCTTCGTGAGTACTACCCCAACCTACCCGCACAGGCTTTCGTTCAGTATGGCAACTACATTGGCGAGACACTGAGAATCATCTCCCAACTCCCAACTCTCAACCCTCAACTCTCAACTCTCAACTCTCAACTCTCAACTCTCAACATCACCCTGGGCGTGATGTTGGGCAAGGCCGTAAAACTGGCCGCAGGTCAACTGGACACACACAGCCGCAAGACAACCATGGATCTGGATTTTATCAGGGATATGCTACAGGAAGCCGGCATCACTTTGGATGTCAGCCATCTGACTCTGGCAAAAGAACTATGGGAGATGATACCGCGCGAACAGACAGAAGACTTCTGCCATGTGGTCATCTCGCATTGCATGAAGCACTGCCTGCCCCTACTGACAAAAGGCCAGCTGACTATTCTTCTGATTGACGACGGCGGAACAATACACTCGCTATAACAGGCGCTCCAACAAGGGCCGTAACGGAATTGACAGGAAGAGCACCCTCGAATCCAGGCATACGGGCAATAAAGTTACAGAGCAATGCCAATGCTGCTCCGCAAAGTGCTGTAGCAGGCATTAGGACGCAATGGTCGGAAGTCCGGAATATGGCACGGCTTAAATGCGGAACGGCCAAACCGATAAACATGATGGGACCGCAATAAGCAGTAACGATGGCTACCAGAATACCGGAGGAAATAATTACCAGCATTCTGGCGCGACGGATATTCAAACCCAGATTGGCGGCATAGCGATCACCGAGAAGCATCAGGTTCATGGGCTTAACCAGCAAACAGGCCAAAGGCAACAGTATGCACATCAGCACAACGAACAACGTCATCTCGTCGCCTGAGACACGGGAGAAAGAACCCAATCCCCACACCACAAACGATTTGACATCCTCTTCGGGCGACAAGAACTTCAGCACACCTATGATAGCATTGGCCAGGTAGCCTATCATAACACCGATAATCAACAGGGTGACATTGCCCTTCACTTTCTGGGATATCCATAGTATAAGAGACAAAACAGCCAAAGCACCCACTATGGCTGCAACACTCATGGCTGCATCGCCCAAATAACCCAAACGGGAAAGTGCCACACCGCCAATACGTCCCGACAGCAATACCACAAAAGCCACGCCCAGAGCCGAGCCATTGGAGATACCCAACACAGAAGGACCGGCCAGGGGATTACGGAAAACCGTCTGCATCTGAAGACCGCTCACAGCAAGTCCTGCACCAGCCATAATAGCAGTAAGCACCTGTGGCAAACGTGAACTGAGCACAATGTTGGTCCATATCTCGGACTCACTTCCCCTGCCCAACAGGATACCACAGACTTCGCCCACCGGAATGCGTACTGTACCCAGCAGGAGGTTGACTATCACCAGAAAGATGATAATCAACAACAGGACGGACATCAGCGGTAAAGTTTTTTTCATGTTATTTCAGCAGATAATAGAATGTGGGCCGGTAATCCTCCTCTACAAAATCGGGATGGAAAATAGCCACGAAATCCTTTAGCAGCACATCGGGTTTTACAGGGGATATCTCGTAGTAGGGAGTCTGCTTCATGTTGCAATAAATGACTTTCTTCTCCCTGAAAGCTTTCAGCAATTCGTTTCTGGGCTCGGAGGCTTTCAACGCCTCGTAAGAAAACTCACCGTCGAAGCTGTTCAGGATACGCCAATAGTCGGCATTGGCTGAAAGGGAATACATCTTCTCAAATTCCAAGTTTTCTCCGCTGGTTTCCTCGTCGTTGATAACATAATCGGCACCTGCATCGCGGAATATCTGAGCCAGATAGTTCTTGCCCCCCACAGCATGCCAGTTGCCATAATGCATCTCGCCGCTGGTAACTGTAGGACGGTTGGTGACATTGCCGACTTTCTCCTTCAGGCTGTTATACCTTTCCTCGATACCAGAGAAAATCTCGTTGGCCTGGCGTTCCTTTCCGATGAACATACCAACGAACTTTATCCATTCTGCCTGACCTAACGGGTCCAATTCCCTATAGCCTAAATGCGGTACCAGGGTGATACCTGTCTCTGCAATAGCATCATATCCGCCGCGCTTGGACGGAGAAATGAATATCACATCAGGGTTGGCGGCAAGAACCATTTCTGTATCGAACTCTCCCTCCATTCCGATCTTAACAATCCTGCCATCCTTTACACGCTGAAGAATATCCTTATTGAACAGGTTCTTTGTGCCGGTGATGCCCTTTACCACATCGTGAGCATCAAGAACGGTAAAGTTGGACAGCTGCAATGCCGTCATACAGATTGTATTACGGATGGGCACGCAAACCTTGATATAACCATCGGGAACAACAGCCTCGGCATTGCGTACAAGTGCAAAGCGGTCCTTCTCGCCCACACAGACCAGACGGACATCGGCAGAGTCACGCACAGAGAATCCTGTGGCGTAACGAACAGTAACAGAGGCATCTTCGTTCCCGACCGCCTGAACGCTGGCATCATTAGCACCTCCGTGCTTGCTGGAGCAGCCACCAAGGATGACTGCTGCCAGCACGGAGAATACTATTCTGATTAAACAGTTATTTTTCATTACTCTTCGGGGTTCATGCTATGGTAAGCATCCTCAAGGAACTCGGCATTCTTGGTATGCTGAATCCAGACATTCAGGACTCCGGGCTGCTCGAGCAAACCTTGTGGGTGATTGCCAACAACAGGAACAACAGGAGTAAAGCCGTTATTACCAAAATACATAAACCAACTATTGTCCTCGCTCTCAGGATCCTCGGGATCCCAGTACTCAGCCTTATCTTCTTCGCTCTCTGCATCAAAACCGCCAGCCATATCGTTATGAGCATGGTCACCGGCAATTGACATCAGGGCGTGCAGGAATATCCTACCACTGGTCTTACCCTGCTCCTGCATACGGGCCAGCACATCCTGCTTGTAGTTGTCCGGCATATCAACGGTACCTACAAAGTAGTTGGAATTGAGGGCCTGCAAAGCCTCTTCCAATTGGGTGTAACGAACGTTAGCCTTGAAGGTGTCGTAGGTATCAGGGTTACCATGACCCATGAAAGCAACAACACCCTGCTGAGCCTCGGCATTGTAAAGAGCATTCAACTGCTTAGCAACCTCAGGAACATCCGTTTCGGGGTCGTTCAGCAAAGGCATACCCAGGAAGATAGCCTCATCGTCCTGCAACTTGGCCAGATATTCATCGTCCAGATGAGCCTTGGCAATGTAACCGTTGTTCATGAACTTCTTAACAGAAGCTACAACAGCTGCGAACTCCTCGCCAGGGATAACCTGCAAAGACTGAACGTAGATCTTGCTGTACTTGGCAGCTCCGATGGCATGCAGCAGATAGCGGGGCTCGTAGTAGTCACGCTTTACAATGTTACCATTGTCATCGGGATTCTCACCGACACTTGCACGGTTGATGCAGATGTCGCTGGAGAAGCTGACATAAACATCTGCCTCGGGGAAAGCCTTCTCGTAAGCAGCCTTTGTCTTGTCGAAAGCCAGGAACGCATTGTTCCATGTAGAACCGAAGGCAACCAACAGAACGGCTACGTCTTTCTTGGACTTGGCCTTCTGTGCGGCAACCAGATTGTCGTTGTAACTGTACTCCGAAATCAGATTTTCGGGATCGTTTGTGTTGTCACTACTACATGAAGTAAACACAGGAGCTGTCAGGCAAACTGCCATGGCAGCAAGAAGCATAAATTTAATCTTCTTCATCATTATTAGTTTTTTGTTTGGTTGATAATATATTGTTTTTAACTCTCTTTCCGTAGTTGAATCTTATGCCGAAGGTGCCATAGACCGTTGTACCGGATGTATTGTTACCCAAGTGATAAGGATGCATGGTACGGTCCACATAGTTGAAGATATTGTCAACACCCAGCTCTACCCTATACGCCAGCATCTTGCCGGGTTTCCCGAAGTCGTGCGTAGTATTTATGCGCCATATTTGGAAAGGCTTTCCGTTTCTGTTGTTCTGATAGAAACGCGTACTGCTGCCTCGGGTTGACAGATTCACGCCCAACTTGTACCAATTACAGAACGAATGGCTGTACATGGCCGATGCGCTCCATTTATGGTGGGCGGTTCCGTCGATGGTTACACTGTTCATTCTGTCCTTTGACGCATCGTACATGTTGGCCTCGGTATTAAGCCAACTGTAAGCCGAGGTGAGCATCAGGTCCTTTAGCAACTGATAGGAAAGGTTTATATCCACACCATAGGTTTTCGCGTCGTCCATATTCTTATACATACGGGCCTGAACATTCGTACTGCCATCGCCAAGATAGGCTGTGGTAATGCCGGCGGGAATCTCTCCGACAGGCACATTCACCAGGGCTATCATATTATCCAGTTTATTCAGATATCCTGTTACGGCTACTGTGAACTTGCGCCCACGATACTCTATGTTGGCCGAATAATAATTACTGGTCTGAGGATTCAGGTCTGTATTTCCGATATTGAAGAACGTGCTGCTGCCCATCACATGCAGGTAACGGTAATGCAGTTCCTTGACTGTAGGTGTCTTAAAGCCCTGACTCCATCCCACCCTGAAACGGAAATCTCCGGTTGAGAACATAGCGCTGACCTTGGGAGTAACCCGTACACCAAAGTTTTGGTTACCCACCAACCGCAGACCTGCTGTAAGATTGAACCACTTCAGCAGATCAAACTCGTCCTGCACATAGAGAGCCGATGTCCAGTCGCTTGCCGATCCGTTTTCCGTACGGTTAGGGGCATTCAGATAGTCGTACCGATACTCCAGGCCTGCATTCAGGGTATTCTCGTATGGCAAATAGAAAACGCCCTTCGCCTGAGCCATGACGCGTTGCTGGTCGCTTTGCAGCTTACTTTGGCCGGGTTTCATCAGTACAGGGTACCATTCTCCGTCCAGCGGGCCGTATTCCTCGCCCTCCAGATGTACTGTCTCGTATGTTCGGGCTGTATAGTCGTAGTAATAGGCGTGCTTGTTCCAGTCTATGTCCAACTGCAAGTAGTTCTTGCGACCGACATCTAATTTGCCGCCTACCGAAGCCGACGCATTGTTATATCGCAGGTCGTATGTATAGACATCGCAACTGGGATGTGTTCCATCCTGAGGGCGACAGATATTCTTCTTGTAATAAGAGCCTTCGGCATACAGTTCGAGGTTGTGAACAGGCTTATAGGTCAGTCGTTCTGCCAATTGCCAGTTGCGGAACATATTCACCGTTTTGTTCTTGCTGTCCGTTATTACCATACCCTCGGCATATTCTTCGGCAGTATTCTGCCAGCCGTCGTTACGCTGCAGCTGGAAATTGGTCTGACTGCCTACTTTTCCGATGTTAAAGGCAAAAGTGTTATGCTGGCGAAGGTCGTTGTGCATACCGTAACGTGTACTGTTATCGGCATAAAATCCCTTCTCGGTATGTTTTCTGGTGATTATATTGATAACGCCGGCCATTGCATCGCTGCCATAGAGGGCACTCTGCGCTCCCTTTACGATTTCTATACGCTCGATGTTCTGCGGATCTATCAGGCCAAGGTCGTTCTCTCCTCCCACATCGCCATGAAGTCGCTTGCCGTCCACAAGCACCAGAATATAGGAATTGCCTAGACCGTTCAACTGCATCTGGGAACCCATATCGCCTTCGGCAAAGGCAAACGAGGCCGTAAGTGAGCTAAGAATTTCCTCTATACTCTTGCCGCCGAAGCTGTCCAACATCTTGCGGTTTATCACTTCGGTCTGCACCGGAACATTCTTCAGGTTATGCAGTGTTCCTGTGGCTGTGACCACCAGTTCTTTCATGGTTGATTCTTTCTCGCCTTTCTGTGCATTCATCAGGAGAGGCAGACAAAGAAATCCTATTATAAATAATGTATAACGCATGTCACTATTTTATGTGAATCTTTAATGAGGCGAATACGCATCTTCCAGGATGCAAGGTAGAGAAATTGCTGTTCCAGGGACGCGTATCGCGCGTATTGAAGATATTCTCGATGCCAAGGCCGGGAATCAGTTCCATATTCTTCAAGTAAAAAGTATGGGTCGTATGAAGGTCGAATTGCGTAAAGCCTGGTGCCCAACCGTAGCTGGTACTCCAACGGCGACCTTGCAGATGGCCGTTCAGGTCTATGCAGAATCTGTACTTCCCCCATGTTTTTCCCCATCCTGCAAATACACGTCCCGTATGTCTCACACTGCGGTCGGTGGGTTGGGTAACAGTCTCGTACTGTTGTGTTGCGGCATTCAGTTCCTTTGTCTCGGCTTCTGTATCTGTCAAGGTATAGGCTCCACCTAAGCGAATATTTTGTGGCAGATAGAAAGTTGCGCTCAGGTGGAGCCCTTTAACCTTCGCCTTGTCTATATTATCTCTTTGCTGGTATTTTGTTGCTGTAGGATATTTTATATCCAATCCACTTGCTGATACCTCTGCATCGGTAAGTACCCGATATGAAATCATGTCACGAACATCATTGATAAAACCGCTGACCTTCAGGTTCACCCAGCTATTGTTGTATTCTGCACTTACGGTGTAGTAGTTGCTCTTTTCGGGTTTCAAGTCCTGATTGCCTATGGTAACATTCTTTGTCTCGTCGTTCTCGTAATACATCTGCAGTAATGTGGGGGTACGGTAACCTGTGCTATATCCGGCACGGAAACGGAAGCGTCCAGGACTGTACATCAGTGATACCGTTGGTGTGGCATAGCTGCCAAAGTGACGGTTATAGATGTAACGAACGCCCAAG
>Ga0256407_10012868_pt1 | contig 11289 bp, 7 predicted proteins | sample RumenRJG_04DNA_FD_193489 | JGI IMG/M metagenome (GOLD analysis project Ga0256407, IMG submission 193489) | Bovine rumen microbial communities from Lethbridge, Alberta, Canada - RJG_04 | ecosystem: Host-associated > Mammals > Digestive system > Stomach > Rumen | place: Canada: Alberta | collected... | reverse complement strand
AAAAAACTCAAAACTAATATTTAATTATCAACATCAGTTAAAACTCCATCGATAAAGAAAGAATTAATATTTTCTTGAACTTTATCGATATTAATATTAGTTTTCTTAGTTAATCCTTTTTCAATAACAACTTTAGCAACATCAACAGCAACTTTAATAGAATTTTTAATATCAAGTGCACTAGGCATCATAAATTCAGGTCTTAAATCTTCAGGAGGAACTAAATTAGCAATAGCTTCAGCAGCAGCAATTTTCATTTCAGTAGTAATTTTAGGTGCTCTAGTATCAATAGTACCTCTGAATAAACCAGGGAAACAAACTGAGTTATTAATTTGATTTGGATAATCACTTCTACCAGTTGCTACAATATATGCTCCTGCTTTTTTAGCATCTTCTGGGAATATTTCAGGATCTGGATTTGCTAAAGCAAATACTACTGGTTTTGGTGCCATTGATTTTACATTTTCTATTGATATTGTATTTGGTCCTGATAATCCTATTACTACATCAGCACCTTTTATTACTTCAGCTAATGTTCCTTTTATACAATCTTTATTTGTTACTTCTGCTATTTTATCTTTAAATGGATTCATGTTATGTGGTCTTCCTTTATAAATTGCACCATGAGTATCACATACTATGAAATGTTTAAAACCATAATTCATTAATAATGTACATACTGCTAGTCCTGCTGCTCCTGCACCATTCATTACTATTTTACATTCATCTATTTTTGTTTTTCTTAATTTCATTGCATTTATCATTCCAGCAACAACAACTATTGCAGTTCCATGTTGATCATCATGGAACATTGGACATGATACTGTTTCAATTAATTTTTGTTCAATAAAGAAACAATCTGGTCCTTTAATATCTTCTAAGTTAATTGCACAAAATGATGGTGATATATTTTGAATATAGAATATCATTTTATCTTGATCAAGTTCTTGAATACATATTGGACATATATTTGTACCTCCGAAATATTTGAAAAGAACACTTTTACCTTCCATAACTGGCATTCCTGCAAGTGCTCCTATATTTCCTAAACCAAGAATTGCTGTTCCATTTGTTACTATACCACCATAATTATTTTTACAAGTAATTTCAAAACCAAGTTCAGGTTTTGCTGCAATTTTTTTTGAAATTGCATCAATATTTTTCCATGAATAAAGTTCTTTTAATTGTTTTGGATTATTATTTTTGATTTTAAGTCCAATTTCAATAACTCCTCTATTTCTCATATGGATTAAATTAGAATTTTGTTTATTATCATGTTTATGCATATAATATCCTTTTGGCATTGGTTCAACCCATCCTTTAGTACCATAAGTAAGAAAAGTTTTGAATTTTTCATAAATATAATCTTTTGTAGTTTCCATTCCATGCCAATTATATTTATCTAAATCATGTTTAACCATTTTATTTCCAAATACATGATCAACTACTTTTTCTAAAATTTCAAAGAAATCATCATTAAATGATTTATCTCTATTTAAATTTAATGAACCACTATTAATAAGTTCCATAATATAACTAAGAATAGGTGAAGCATCTCCAGTATAATGAATATCAAGAACAACTCTCCATATAGCAGCAAAAATAGCATTAGCAGTAATATCAGTTTTTTTTCCTTTTAAAACTTTATCAATATCTCTTTTACAATTACCATTAAGATAAGCAAATTTATCTTTAAATTCACTTTTAGAAAAAAGTTCCCCAAAATCTTTCATTCTAGTATCAGAAACATTAAAAAATTCAACACCACTATAAGAAGGTGAAATAGCACAAACAGTTTCACATAAAATTTCAGAACTACTAGTTTTAGCAATATCTAAAATAATAGGATAAGCATCAACATTAGCAAATTGTTTATAATAAGCAGAAAAAATTTCAAGATAAGGCATTGCTGCATTTTCATTCCATGGTTTCTCAGTTACACATGAAGAGTCTGTCACAATTATAATACTATTTCCTTTATTTGTAAATTCATATGCACGTGTTATATCATCGTGTATTTCAAGACATGGTTGTGCTACTCCTGGACTGTAAACCATTGATAAACATCCTGAATCACGAATATTTACTTTTATTGATATTTCTATTAAACCATGAAGTTTTGTTAAAATGTTCTCTAGACTAAATTCTGCATCACCATTACATTCTTTTCCAAGGAAACTCATTTTTTTTTTATATATTTTTATTTTTTTATTATTGGAGATTTATATTATTTAGGTAAGATTATTATTTTTCACCTTATATTTTTATTGTTTATCTTTTATAAAATATATTTAATTTTTAAAAAAAGATGTATAATATAAAGAATTTATTTAAACTTTTAATTTAATTTCTTTTAAATTATGAATAAAAAATATTATTTATATTATTTATTTTATAAATTGACATTTTTAGTTTCTTCTTTAGTTAATTCTAATCTTTTTTTATGATCATTTGTTGAAATATTTTTAATATTATTTCCTTTAATTAAATCATAATGTTTTGTATATTTTGAAGGTTCATAAATATCAAAATTTTCTTTAATTGCAGTAGCCAAATCTTCAATTGAAACAGAATCACTATTTTTATGTTTAGCAATTAAACAAGCATTATCTATTACTGTATCTAAGAAATTATCTGCCATCTCTGTTAAAAATTTTTCAACGTTTATATCTAAACATTCAGTACTTGTTAATTCATTACATATTTCTGTTAAACTATTTTGCTTTAAAATACTTGAGAAATAAAAATCTTTGTTTACTTGCTCTTGGTTATTTTCTATTATTTTATTTTGGAGGTCAATTGGCATCATAAAAGAATTAAATTTATTTTTTTATCTGAATTATTATTAAATTAAAATCAAAAGATAATATTTAAAATAATTTAATTAATAATTTAAATTTTTATATGTAATAATCTAAAATTCTTTTTAATACTTTCTTTATTATAATATCACTCAAAAAAAATAAATAAAAAAATGAAAAAACTATGTCTTTTAGATATTAATATTACTCCTGAGCAAAGATTAATATAAAAAGAAATATATTTAGCATTTATACAAAATATGTTTTAGAAAATTATAAATATTAAAAAATTTTTTTCATTAAAATAAGAAATTTTGGTTAATAAAATTATTAAATTATAAAAATAAAATGAATTTTTTTATTCTAAATTTATTTAAAAAAATATTCATTATTATATTAATTACACAACAACTAAATAATAAAAATTTTTAATTAAAAATAAAAGATTATTTAATATGGTTGATATATTTTATTGAAAAAGATTTTTTATATATCATATATCATATATCATATATTAATTTTAAATATTTAATGATATTCAAATTAAAATACAACAATTTATCAAATATTAAATATACATTTTAGATTTTTTATAAAACATATAATGAATAATTATTATTTACTATATTTTAATTAATAATTTATGAAAACTATAAACAAAGAAAATCAATAAAATAATTATTAATTAATTTAATAAATTTGTTGAATATTGTTTAAAAAATAAAATGTATTTTTTATTTTTAAATAATTTTAAATTAGATTTATTTTGATGTTTTACATATATAAAATTTTATAATTCATTAAATTTTATAAAATTAATAATGAATTAATATTTTTTTATTATTTATTTTAACTAAATTAATTACAATGTTTAAAATTAGAAATGTATCTCTTTTTTTATTAATTTTTTATATTAATTCTCCAGTTTTTTCATCTGATAATGACATTTATATATTAAAAAGATTTCCAGATTTAATTTTAGAAATTTCTAAAATTATAGAATACGATGATTTAAAATATATAACCTCATCAAATTGTTATGACTATTTTAGTAATGAAATTATGAAAAATATAACTAAAATAATTGAAGTGATTCAAAGTAATGGATATGATTTTTATAAATTAGGAGATGAAATGGAATGCTTAGAAAAAAATTGGACATATTTATATTTTATTTATGATGAATCTAAAGAAATTAATTCTTATGGAAAAAAATTATCTAAATTTTTAGGGATTAACAAATCTTACAGAGGTATATGTTTAATGAATCAATGTAATAATTTGATTAATTATTTTACAAATAAATATAAATTAAATCAATATATACCAAAATTAACTAATAATATTAATATTGATTTATATGGAATAAATTCTTTAATTATTAAAAATTTCATAAAAGATTATCAAAATAATCCATGTATAAATATTACTTCAAACATTACCTTAAATCAACTTTTAATCTGTAATAAATATATTGATTTTAAGATATTAAAAAATATAATTAAGTTTATAATTTTTTATTGTATATTAAGATTATTAATTACTTTTTATTTTCATTCTATAGGAAATATTGATTTTAAAGATATTATTAATTCAATTATTCAATTTGAAGAAGATGAAAAAAAAGATGAAAAAAATATAAAAAAAGAAGAAAATGAAAATAATTATTTAACCGATAATAAAGATATTACAGAAACAAAATATTATAATATTTATAAAGGATTAGCATTTACAACAAGTATAAAATATATTACAACTTCTAAAGAAACTAAAATTATTGATCAATTATTAGGAATTAAATTTATAATTTTATTTTTTATTATAATATATGAAAATTCTTATATATTTGCCCATATACCAAATATTGGATTTTCTGTTTATTCATTTATAACAGGATATTCTTTTTTTGTTATTAAATTTATTTCATATTCATATGATTTATATAAAGTAATATGTGGAGCCATTTTAGGTTATGTTTTTATGGATTATTTAAAAAATCATAATCAAAATAATATAAAAGGGATTGATATTTTTAAATTTTATTTTTTATCTTTACCTTTTATTATTTCATTCATTATTTTACATATACTTCAAAGTTATTTGTCAATAATAATAGGAATTTATTTTTTTCCATCTGTTCAATATGATTTTTTTATAAACGAAATTTTTCAAAAAAAATGTTATAAGAATCCTTTTCAATTTTTAAATCCTTTTAATTCTATAGAAAATATAGAATGTTATAAGGCTGGATATTTTTGTTATAGTGAATTTTATTGTTTTATATTTATTACAACCCTTTCTTTTTTATTAGTTAAACTTGAAAAAAAAATTATTGATTTCTTAGTTTTTTCCATCTATTTAATTATTTTAGTATTATTACACTCATATAATGATGTAAAAGTTGGGGATTTAGATACATTATCAAAAATATATGGAAATATAAATATGATTAGAGAACCTCATTTATTTTTTTTATTGCATTTTTTAGGATTTAATTTTGGGATAATGTATTTTTATAATTATCACTTATCATATATTTATAATGAATTTTTATCCAAAAATGATCATTATTATATGCCTTTCGAATATAATTATTCTTTAGTCAAATTTTTAACTCAAAAACATAAATATTATAGAAGAATATTTGGTATTATAATATCTTTGTGTATTATTTTATTTTCATTTAATTATTATTTTATTAGAAATTATTATGTTGAAAACAATGATATTATTTTTAATGTGAAAGAAAATTATTTAATAAATTTTATTTTTTGTTATGAAGGGATTATTATTGGAATTTTATTCACATTTTTATTGATTATTATTTTAATATGTTCAACTTCTCCATTATGGAAAAAAATATTTTCAAATATAATATTTTTGTCATTAAATAAAATATCATTTATAATTTTTAATAGTTGTTCATTAATAACTACAATAAGCTTTTGTACAGGAAATATTAATCCCTATTTCAATTTAAAGAATATACTTCTTACATCTTTTCCAAATTTTATTTTTATTACAATTTTTTCTGTGATATATGGTATATTAATAGAATTACCTTTAAGATATTTTACAAATGAATTTATATTTATAAAACACATAAAAAATAAATAATATTATATTTAATTAATCTATAAAAAAAATATTTAATTATTTTATTTTTTCATTATTTGAATGGAAGAAATTGATAAAGAATTAGAACAAAAAAAAGAATTATTAAAAACAGAATTAATAGATAAAAAATATGAATTTGAAAAATTTATTCAATTTTGCATTAAGAAAAAGGAAAATGGAGATGATTTATCATTATGGACAATACCAGAATTAAAAGATATTATAAAAGAATTTATATCAAATGAAGAAAAAGTGAAAAAAAAATCAGACAAACCAAATAAAGAATCAATTGAAAAAGAAATAGAAGAATTATCAATTAAAAAAGAAGAACTTGAAAATAAAGAAATACAAAGTAAAAAAATAGAATGTAAAAAATTATTAAAAACTAAATTAAATAATATAGAAAATTTAAAAATAATAATTAAAAATCCAAAATCAATTGAAACAGGAATTTTATCATCAAATTATGTAAATTATGATATAGAAACTGTATTAATGAAATGGTCAGTTCAAAGAAGATTTAGTGATTTTGAATGGTTAAATAATACTTTAACAAAATTCTTTCCTGGTTATATTATTCCTCCAATTCCAAAAAAAAAAATGGGTAAAAAAAGATTTGAATTAGAATTTATTGAAAAAAGAATGAATTTCTTACAAAAATTTTTAGATTTAATTATTGAAAATGAAGAATTTAAAGCAAGTGATTGTTTAATTGATTTTTTATCTATTTCTGATAGAAATAAATTTGAAGCTAAAATGAAAGAATTTAATTCTTTAAATCCTTCTCCTTTTATTACTGAAAGTAGAAATATTGAAGGAAATGTTTATATTTGGGATGTTAATGAAAAAAAAAATTATTTTGATAATATTGAAAATTTTTATAAAATTGAAAATGAATTGTTTGGTCATTTAAATAGTCATTTAAAAGAATATTTAGAAAATATTGAAAAAGTTATAAAAAATTTAAATGATATTCAAAAAGATTATGAAATGTTAAATGTGATTAATAAAAAAGTTTTAATGAAAAAAACAATTACTCAGAATTTTGATCAATTAGGAATCTTTATTAAAAATTGGAGTAGAATTGTAATAAAACAAAAAGAGAGTTTTAAAAATAATTTCAAAAATTTTTTTAAATTTAAAAAATTAGAAAATAATTCAATAATCGATTTATTAGAAAGAAGAAATATAATTAAAAATAAATTTTTCAATGATAATAATAAATTACAAGCAAAAATGGAAAAATTATTTCAAACTGGAGATATTAATAAATTTGAAATTGATGATTTAAATAAAATTGACAAAGATAAATTAAAAGATAAAAATTATGCTTTTACAATAATGTGTACTAAAGAAAATACATCATTAAATGAATTAAAAAATCAATTAGGATATTATAATATGATGTGTTTTAATGAATTAATTAAAAAACAAGAAAAAGATACTGTTAAATATATGGATAATCTTAAAAATTTTACGGAAAATTTTTATCCAACATTGACTGATGGAATAAATGTTTATACAACATTACAAATTTTTATAAATACAATAGTTTAAAAAAAAATTTATTATCCATAAAAACTAAATTAATTCTATTTAAAACAAAATAATTTTATAATTAATTATATTTTTTTTATTTTTTAATATAATTTAAAAATGATAATAATTAAAACTATATAGTTTTAATATGAATTAAACTTTTATTTCCCTTTTCCATCCATTCTTCTCTTGAAACCCACATTTTCTTAAAAATTTCCAAAATTGAAATAACATTTCCTCCAGACCAACAACAAAACATTCTATTATTAGGAGTATGTAATTTAACTTTCATATTCTTAGGAGCTAAATATTTAATTTCAGTATGGAATTTTTCTTGAATTCCTTTAAATAAAGTATTTCCTCCACTAATTAAAACATTACTATATAAGTTTTTTCTAATATCAATATCACATTTATTAATTGAAGTAACAATCATTTCTTGAAAACTTAAAAATTCACTTCCAATAATAGAAGGATTAAATAAAATTTCAGGAGCTAAACTTTTTTCTTCTCCTATTTTAATAGCATTTCCATCAGGTAAATTATATGTATTTCCAGAACTTTCATTTTTATTTTTATTATTATTAATTTCAATATTATTAATCATATTACTTAATGGATTATTACTTGTACTATTAATAGCAGTAAAACAAATTTCTTCTTTCATTTTTCTTACTATTTCAAATTCTGATGTTGTATTAAAAGAATAACCTTGTCTTTTAAGTAATGTTTGAAAATATTCAGTTACGTCTCTACCACCATAATTATTTCTAATAAATGAATTTGGAATTGAATATCCTTCATGTACTACACATGATTGTGTTACACCTTCACCACTTTCTAATATTATACCACTTGTTGATGATGTACTAAATAATGATAATATTGGTTGTGATGCAAAAAAAATTGCAGGAGCACTTAAATTTTCAAATAATGCTGATGCTATTTTTTCTCTGTTTGAATATGGGTTTAATAATGGTTCTGATATTAATATTGGATGCTCTTTTATTTCTTCATTATCAATTTCTAATTTTTGATATATATATTTGAATACTGTTAAAATGTCTTGTTCGTTTTCAAATACTCCGTTTTTAACTGGATATCTTAATTTTAGTATTCCTAAATATTTCGTACAGTCACTTCCTATATATAATTCTTTCATTTCTTGATTATCTTTTGTAAATGAACGTAATACTTTTAAATATTTTGGTTCTCCTATATAATTTTGAAATATTGTTTTTGGTGAGTCTTGACCACTTATTCCTGCTTTTATTATTCCACTTCCTATATCAATTATTATTGGTAATTTTAAATATTCTGGTTTAACATCCATTTTTTTTATATTTAAATATTTCTATATATTTAATAATAATTATTTTAAAATTAATAAAAAAAATTTATTAATGAAAAAACATAGAAAAGAATTAATTTCTATAGCAACTGATTTAGGAAATGAAAAATTATTCAAAAATAATATTAGATATATGTCTTTAAGTCGTTTAACTAAAGATTTACCAAGTAAAACTGAAGCATCTACTTTAGATTCTATTTTTATAAATTCATTAACTAATAGAAGTGATTATTCTATTAAATCAGAGGTAAAAAACAATCAAAATAATAATGATTCAAAAATACAAAATAACACAAAATCTTTCGATGTAACTTCAAATAATTTTGAAAATAATTTGAGAAAAAAAATAAAAATTCCTACTAGAAGAGAAAAACAATTTATAACATCTGGGAAAATAACAGAGAAATTAATAAAAAAAGAAAGGGCAATTATTGAAAAAGAAAGTAAAAAACCAAAAAGAAATAAAGATTATTTAAATATTAAAAGTAATTTAGAATATTTAAAAGAGAAAAAAAGAAAACATGATGAAATAAACAATGAAATAAAAAATGATTTTTTTAATGCATTAGAAATAGACAAAAATAAATTTTTAAATAATTCCCATTTTATAAATATAAATATAGAAGAAAAAATAAAAAAAACAATATCAACAACATTATATGATAATCTTCAATTAACAAAAGAAATAAAGCAATTATATTTAAATGATTATATAAAATATTGTGAGGAAATGATGAGGAATAAAAAAAAAGCAAATATATATGAAGTAATAAAAAAAGAACAATTAGATGAAATAGAAAGAACTCAAAAAATAAATGAAATAAGAATAAGAAATGAGAAAAAAAAAGCATTAAGAAAAAAAATATTAATAATAATATTAACATTAGCAGCACATTTATATAGAAGTCGATTATCAATATCTCAATTTTTAAAAATACATGAAGAATCATTAGATAAATTATCATTTTTCAGAGAAGATTTTGATATATTAAAAACAGCAATTAAAAATAATAATGAAAGAAAAGTAAAATTATTAGTAGAAGGTAATAAATATTTATGTCAAATGTTTGATGATTTTAATCAAACTGCACTTCATGTTGCTGCAAAGAGACCAAGAGGAGAAATTATAAAATTAATTTTAAAATCTGGTGCTAAAATTGATGCTCAAGATATTGCTGGGAGAACTGCTCTTCATTATGCTTGTTTATATAATAATTTAGAAAATGTTGAAATTTTATTACATGATTATGCTTCTCCTTTAAAATTAGATAATTTAGGAAAAGAACCTGGAGATTATACTACTGATAAAGTTATTAAATTTTTTATTGATAGAGCTAAAACTCTTGTTGATTTAAGTTTAAGTAGAATTAATATTGTTGAGTCTTTAAAAAGAATTAGATCTGGGTTAGAATATTTTTTTAATATTCCTGAAAGGAAATTAAGAAGAATGATTGGATAATTTTTTAATTAATAAAAATAAAAAAAATATTAAAATTTATTTATTATAAAATATATTTTATTTGTTTATATTTGTTATATTTATTGAACCATTTGCTTTTAAAATTATTATTAATTTTAAATCACTATTAAAATCAAATGTTTTAATATCATCTTTTGTTTCATATATTTTTTCTACTCTATTTTTATCAATTGATAATAATGCTTCTGAATTTTTTTCAAGAATATATAAATTATTATTTTCTTCATTAAATTTAAATTTTTCAATCATAATATCATCTTTAATTAAATCTATATTTTGTGATAAATTTCTACAATCATATAAAAATATTTTATTTTCATCCTCTGAATAAGCATAAAAATTTTGATAATTATTATCTGCCCATTCAATATTATTTATTAACCATTTATGTCTTCTTGAAATATCTGAATTTTTTTCTCTAATATCATACAATAATAATTTATGATCAGAAGAACACATAATAATTCTTTCTTCTGATATAATATAATCTAATAATAAATTTTTTTTACCAGGATATAAAAATTGTTGACTTTTCTTTTTAATTAAGTCAAATATTTTTAAACCAGTATAATTAATTAATCCATATAATTTATTTTCTGTTTTATTTAAAATTGGTTCAATATATAATTCATTATCAATTAATTCATTTTTAAATGTTTTTTTATTAAATAAGTTTAATTGTGCATCAAATATTAATATTTCATTAGTAATTTTTGAAAATATAAAATAATTAATTCCTTTACTTTTAGTAAAATTCCAATATTCAAAATATAAATTATTTTTTTCTCCTTTATTTAATAAAGAATTATAAGTAACATTAAAATAATATAAATTAGATTGATTAGAAATAAATTCTCCATAAGTAATAATATCAAAGATTCTATTTTCAATTAAATTTCCAACACCAATACTTTTAATTTTTAAAGGTTCTAAATTTAAATTATAATCAATTTTTCTCATTTAAATTAAATTATTTAAAAAAAAAAAAATAAAAATATAAA